>Ga0210059_1010501_pt1 | contig 14286 bp, 7 predicted proteins | sample Ectturendosymbi2_FD_188042 | JGI IMG/M metagenome (GOLD analysis project Ga0210059, IMG submission 188042) | Ecteinascidia turbinata endosymbiont from Florida, USA - Sample 2 (SPAdes) (version 2) | ecosystem: Host-associated > Tunicates > Ascidians > Unclassified | place: Key West, Florida... | reverse complement strand
CATATGTATCTATTCAAGTCCGGTGCGGGTTGAAAATTTTTGCCCACTTCTGTCCAAAAAAATTTAAATCCACCTCACCCCACAGAAATTTGATAAACCTTTCGCACTCCCGACCTGCACTTGTCCTGGAAAGTCTAACCCACATATGCCCTGCACCTGCACACTTTGCCCCACTTGCACTGTTTCCACCCCACACCTGCACCTGCCACTGTGTGTCTGAAAACCAATAAAAACTCATGCAACGTGTCTCATCACTAGTGACAATTTATTCAGTGGTCCATTTCAAAGTCAACAGAAGTTAAAATGTGAAACCTCTTGGTCAACCTTGACCACATCATTCTTAGCTTCAAAAGCACTATTGAAAGATTACCGTATTTACTCGATTATTAGTCACCCTTGATTGTAAGCCGCACTTGAACATAGGTTACCTAAGCCTCTGAGATACATGTACTAGCAGTAGCACATTTCACATTTAATTGTTAACCCTGATAATGATGCACCACTACAACTACCTTCTGTTCATCATAATCCCTCCTGTGACAGATGGGCATGTGATGCTGAAGAGAATAGAATGTGAAAAGAGAGTGTGGTTGGCAAAACGTAGCCAAGGAAAGACTGAGAGTCATCTATACCTTTTGATAAGGTAAAGAAAAAAAAAAGTGCAAGCCGCCCTGGATTATTAGCTGCTTGAAATGGTGAAAAAATCTTATAAGCTGTGGCTTACAATCGAATAAATATGATATGTCATTCACTGATGAACTCTTTAAATTTGCTCTTCTGCTATTCACAACATGTCCAGCCATACTAAACACTTGTTCACTAGCAGCAATGGTTGCCATGATGCAGAACATATTTCTTGCAAGATCACAGAGAGATGGAAACTCCAATCTGTAGTCTTGCCACCATTGGAGAATGTTGCTACACCCTTGTACCACAAGCTCACTGCAGCATTAAATTTCTTTTCTTGAATTTCATGGTCATTTTCACATGCACTGGGTCAACATTCAGTTAGCTGCACAAAGAATTTCTTACCTGCGCCTGACCGATTCTGAACCAACTTCAACATGCACCTACATGAATAGCTCTGCTTGTTCCTGCACCTACCCTGCAAATGCGAGTGCCCACAACCCATTCAGGGTAACCTGCCCCACATAGGACTGTAGTATCTATACAACGCATGAATACAAATATTTGTAAGCAAAATACGCAAGTATGTCTTTTTGTTAACATTACTCAACTGCCAGACAAAGCTAAAATTCAGTGATTGTTGAAAGTTACTATTTTCATTTATCACATTATGCCTTTTCATTAGAGATCGACCGATATGGCTTTTTCGTGGCTGATACTGATATATTGGCCATTGATGGACCGATAGCTAATACCGATGTTCCTCAAATTTTTAAATCGTGTTTTCTGTTTTATTATCAAAAATATTTTGTATTCTATACCGTACCTTTTTTAAAAAACTTCAAAAACCAGTATTTATGAGCTAAAATTTTTCAAATTGCAGCAATTTCAATACTTTGTTATGATTTTTAATTAATCTGATCAATAATGATGTTTTGTTTCAGTTTTTTTGTTTTTTTTTTGCTGAGACATTTTGGTCACTGAAACATTTCGGTCATTTGTCTCAGAGTTGTATTAAAACTTGTACTAAAAGCATTTTTAGCCTATATATTCAAAGGTTCTGACCAAAATGACTTAATTTTTTTTGGTCATTTCACAAACATTTCAGTCTATAACCGAAAAAAAACAGGTTTTGGCTGCGATGTCCAATGTGTGCTACATGGTTCATCGTGTCTGCTTGTTTATGAAAACACACCTGTTGGTGTAATTGTTTTGACTTGGTTCATTGTGTTTTCTTGCACAAGTTATCTGGATGCATGAAGAATATAACAGCATTTTGTCAACACCTACTAAGGCCGATAAAACCAGCTGTTTTGGCCGAACTCGATATATCAGTAAAGCCCAAATATCGGCCCGATATATCAGCCTGGCTGATATATCAGTCTATCTCTACATTTTATTTGGCACTAAAATAAGCTTGTGACCCCACATTTCAACACACCTTTTTTTGGCATATCACAATTCATTAGTTTTATTGGTGTATTACAATTCATTCCAGTCTGCGCTCATGCTCCAGGCAAACACGGCGATAGATGTTGAGGTTTACTGTCAACAAATTATAGTGAAAGAACTTGTATCGATTACAGTACCAGATTTTCAACAAAGTTGTTTGCAAGGTTCAGTGATGTGTTTTTTTAACCGATTGTACGAACTAGAGAGCTGTGGTTACCGTGCTGTTATACATCACAGTGATAACAGTAAAGTCACAGCAGTGACCCACATCAAGCCAATCAGTCACAATTTACTAGCACAGGGAAACTAGTTTCGTGTTAGACACATCTTCAATCCTTGCAAAAGTTGACAATGAAACAAAATTAGAAAAACTTCGTACTGTTTCTTGGAACAATTGGAAAAATTAAATTTACAAAACCAAAATAAGAATTTCTCCACTAGACCATTTACAAAGCTGCTAAAATCCGATCGCTAAACGGCTATTTATAACACTTCAATTGGCAACAGTACACTCCGCTTATCGCGAGGTTTTTGTCTCAGGCGGCCATGTGGCTTCAACAGGTAGTGGAAAAAGTCTAGAAAAATTTGACGGTAACTTAGAATTAAGTGTAGGCCATAATTTAAAGTGAGAACAATTAGGAAAATGAAATAAATTGGTTTTAAGTTAGATATAATAAAGTTTACACTAGTGATCGGCAACCTTTCTCGAGTCGTGGGCCAAAAACACTCTGCAGAGGAAAAGGGACAGCTTGACTCCCCTGGCCAAGTGAATGTATTACCAGGTCCCCACTTAGCTTATATTTAACTTTTAGTGTCCTTTCAATTGGTTTTTAGTAGGTTGTCATCTTTTTGCGTTTTTCAGAGTATTTTCTGTTGATTTGAGGTTTGAGGAGGCATTTACATTTCATCACTTCAAGTTTTTTTCTGAGATTTGACTAGTAGGTCCCATACAGAGGCCAGGGGGCCTCTTTCAGCTAAGCTTCCCTCTAGCTCAAACCTGTAGTTACTCCACTGGTTTGTTGACTGCACGAAGATATCAGTAAATAATCAGTGTTTTTTCTTTTTTCTGGTACTTGATCCTTACAGTTAGAAATTTTGTTTATTGCATTGATTCATATCATTTTACATCAAACCATGCAAATGGGTTTTGTTTTCATTCTAAAGATGTTTCAAGACAAATGTAACTGCGATTATAATTGCGATTCCTTTCAATGTTATCGTAATCAATTACATTGTGATTTTGTTTATTCGTAATTGTAATAGAGCAGGTGGCAAGTAATCATAATAGATAACATTTGTGATGTAATTGCTCCAGGTCTGCTAGTCAAATGGTTTCTAAAAAATTCCTACTTTACAATGGCATTCCATGGATTCCATGGTTAAAATCTGCTATGATGTCATATCTTAACATGTTCGCAGCTGGTCTAAATCCAGCTGTTCACACAAAAACAGCCGGATCGCCTGTGGTTTGTGCCGGTGTAACTCCAGCACAATATGTGCTAGAGAGTTCTTCAAACGCTCAAAAGATTTGGAAAGTCTTGTAGTTCGCAATTAAAAAAATTTGTTTGTTTTTTAGTTTTGGATTTTTTGTGAGTGACGACATAAGTGGAAGACTTTTAGGCCACTTTGGCCAACTTCACCTGGCCCTGGGCCCAACTGTTAGATGGTAATATTTTGCTGAAAATTTTATTGGGAACTAGGCTAAAATCTGAGTCTTTTGATACTTTAGATGGCTAGCTGGGATTTCGGGTTCAAAAGTTATGATCCAAAGTAAACAAAATACAGGGTGACACAAAAAAAGTCATCACCTAAAGTTGAATAACTTTTGAAATTACTAGTCAATTCAAGTAGAATTAATGTTCTAAGAGTCTACAAAATTTGACCTTCGATATGCCATAGACTACTGAGCAAAAGATATTTATAGTTGAGGCATATTTTCAGCAGAAGTCTATCCACACAGCTCAATTGCAATTCAAAGAACGGTTCGGATGTCGTGAATTTCCGTTCCACTCAATGATCTACAGATGGGTCAACAAGTTCAGAACCCATGGGACTGTGCATAACCTTAATTGTAAAGACACTAACAGACAATCACACTCTGGACGACTGAAATCATCAAGGACACCACACAACGTTGCTGCTGTCAGAGACTCTGTTGTCCACAGCCCAAGCAAGTCTGTGCGTCGGCAAAGTCAGGAGCTTGGAATCAACTAGGAGTCAGTGCTGAGAATTTTGATCGCAGATCTCCACATGTATCCTTGCAGGATACAGATTAAACAAAAGCTTACACCTGACGACATGAGGAAGCGAGTGATCATATGCCAGTGGTTTTGCGACAAGATTGACGCTGTGCCAGACTTTCTTGACAATGTCTGGTTTTCGGACAAGGCACATTTTCTGCTGTCAGGTCACATGAACTCTAAGAACCACATCTTCTTGGGTAGCACACCCCCTGAGCACTGTCTGCAAAAGCCATTACACTCTGTGAAGTGCACTGCCTGGGTTGCCATCTCCAAACATGGCATCATTGGAACATTCTGGTTCGAGGACAACAATGAGCGATCTGTGACAATCAACACCGAGCAATATGTCCAGGTGCTTGGCAAGTTCTGGACAGCACTTGGTCGATGGAGTGGGGTCGTCAGGGTCTTCCAGTGGTTCCAGCAGGATGGTGCCACCCCCAATCCTCAAACGAGTCATCGGCATGACTACAGCAGTGTTTCCCTGACCGACTGATCAGCCGCAGATGTGACCCGCAGTGGTTGCCGCATTCACCGGACTTGAACCCCCCAGATTTTTATCTGTGGGGATGCCTGGAGGACAGGGTGTATGGCAACAACCCCCAGACTATCCCTGACCTGAAGGCAGCAATCACAGCAGCATCAATAAGAGTGATCCCAAGGGAGGAATGTGGGAGGGTCATCGAGAACTTTGCCTGCCGGATCCAAATGTGCCTGCAGCGTCGAGGAGCTCATTTGGAGCACATTTTTTGTGCGCCAGTGAAACAAGGAGTTTTTGTAGTACAGACTTGAAACTTTGCAGATGTCTGCTACAAAGGCTTGACCTAATGTCGCTGAAGTTTTGTGTCAATCTAAATAAAAATGGGAAGTTTTTCGATTTTTGGTGATGACCGTTTTTTTTGTGTCACCCTGTAAGAAACATTAGAAAGTTGATCAAAAGCTCAAAAGACTCGGATTCTAGCCTAGTTTCCAATCAAAACTTCAACGAAATACTTTGGTCAAGCAGTTGGGCTCTAGGCCAGGTAACATGAGCCAAAATGGCCAACAACTTACCTCAATTATGATGTCACTCACAAAAAAACAGAAACCCGAAACCAAAAAAAATTTTTTCATTGCAGACTAAAAGACTTGCCAAATCTTTTGAGGGTTTGAACAGGTCTCTAGCACAATCTGCAGAGGAGCTATGCTGTTGGTAAGGCAACTGAAAACTGCTGTTTTAGGCCAATTTCCAAGGACGAATACATCGTACCCTGGCAGCCAATGTGTTAATCATACTTGCTGCTAACAGCATGATTACACAACTACAAAAGCTATGGGTATCACATTGTATACCTACCCAACATAGCTCAATTATTTTTATATCGCTACACTACTACAGACCTGATTTGATCATTGCGACTAGAAAGTAAGATATTGTGGCAGTTTACGCTTTATTACTTCTACAACAGTGGTTCTCAACCACTTTGCTGAAGAGAGCCAAATCCAGACCTATGATTTTTTTAGAGAGCCGCACTAAAAATGATTAACACAAGTCAATTGACATGTTTTTAATTGCACCAACCAAGTCTTTTGCACAAAATATTAGAGCCGTTACTGGATGACTACCAAGAGCCACACCAAGGATGCTTGGGAGCTGCATGCGACTCTTAGAAGAGTGTTTGAGAACCATTGTTCCACATGTAACACCAACCATGCTAGCTACAACAGAACAACCTTAGAGATGATTGAAACAAGGAAACATCAAAGGCTTGCAGATCCATTATTGCAGTCTGGTGTCATAACTCATAACTACCTCTCAAATGGCTATAGCTTCACCTCCGGTCTAGTTCAAACTGAGCTCTGGCTCCTGATATTTAATTTGAGCTCCGACTCCTGATTTTTAATTTGCACTCCGGCTCCATGCAAAATGCCCAACTCCAGTGCTCCGGTTCCACTGCTTTGAAACATCAATAAATTCATGAAGAACAAACTAAATTGACAACTTTGTGAAACAGTCTGAACAACCATGAAACGTTCAAGGGATTGATCAATCTATGCACAAAAGTGACAACCTTGCATGATTCATGTGTGTTTGGTCCCAGCCTTCGTGGTCTTTAATATCTTCTGAATATATGCTTACCTAAAGGGACCCGGTTACCTAAAGGGACCCAGTTAAAAAAACGAAATTGCTTTTAACTTTAACAAGACAGTTGGTGCAATTTTTCCCCTGAAAAGTACAACTAACCTGGTACACCAGTTATTTCCCCAAATGGCAGGAGTGACAAGTTTGCAGGTCAAGTGAAATATCTTGGTGTATTACTTCATGCTTCACTGATGAGTGACACAGATATGGAGAGGCAAGTTAAATCACTATAATATGCAACTAACAAGCTAAAAAAAAACTTTGCTCAATGCTCTCGTGCAGTTGACAGTTTCTCTATCAGCCAATGTATCTTCATGTTTGTTCATATTAGATATAGGGCTGCAAACCAATACGGATCTTGCATTTATTGGACACTAGATGAAATGTTTTTCTATTGAAATTGTTGCATATTCACGTATAAAAACTATGAAGAGAACTATGTAGCAGATTCAACAAATTAAGCCTGTGTTTAGACTTCACTTGCAAGGTGTTTTATGAAACTGACACAAGCGTAGTAGTGGGAACTCTTAAAAACTACCCAGTATCCAGACTGTTTTCAGGGTGACCACCCAGTACCAACGTGTTGAAAACAATGTGTTTTATGTCTATATATGGCAAATAAATGTATGCCTGCCAATTGTGGTGCAGATACACAACATTCTTGTATTAACTACCTTCATATGGTCTACAACAATGTCTATTGAACTTTGCATTACATACCAATGAATATAATTGTTCACTCACATCAAGATCACTTACTTCTTCACTCACATCAAGATCACTTCTTCTTGATTGTAAACTATCTATATATTATATATGTATTATATGCTTTTGTTCAACAATGCACATTTTTGACTTTTCATCTGCTCACTTCAATTGTCTAATGCAGTGGTTCCCCAAGTGGGCGGTACCGTCCCCTTGGGGGCGGTGAAACAGAAACAGGCAGTTGAGGGGTGATAAGAGACCCAGTTAATAATTACATTTCTGTTGTCTTACTAACTTTGAGTGACCAAATGTCATGAAAAACAATATGATCAACAAACATGTATGCACGTAATTTGTAAACAAAAACTTAGCGTTTTGGAAACAAAGAGGTGAAATGCTAGGAGATAAATTGATGAACTGGAGTTTCCATCACTAAAGGTAAGCAGCACAGTAAAACTGTTCTCCTCTATAATGAAATGATTGTGATTGGAATATTCGTCAGCTGTACTTCTTGGCACGGGTAAACTGCTACTTAATAATGCCTGTTCGTTACAGTGACTATCACCAGTCAGGTGTGAGAATGCACGCTTGCGCTTAGGCTCAGCCTGTAACCAAAAGCGTGAGCTAATTTTGGATGGAGTGATTTAATGATCACAAATATAATAACCTTGTACGAGTTCAATTCGAGAGCAGAAAGGCAATTTACATATGTTTTACAAATAGTGCTAGGTGCCAACAAGAATAAGTTACCGAAAGGGAATCGGAAATATTCTGGAAAACAGAAGTGTGTTTCAGAATGCGCTTTAGCTTGAGCAGCGCCAAGGAAATCCAGCAAGAGATGGTAGAGCCAGTGGACGACGGCAAAGTGTCACAGGTAAGTTCAACAACTTTTAAAATCTGCAGATTAGATTTAATCCTGCACTGCTCCGAACTCAAAACTTACTAAAAATGTGGCAGAGTATTAATGGATTGAGCAAAGGATACCAAAGGGTTTAGATGTGTTCTGCTAAGTTTAGGCAATGTGGTGCACTCAGATAGTGATGAAGAGGGTTTGTACGCCTGTTGCTGCATAGTGCACACAGAAGGTGGCTGTCAAAGATGCACTACCTTGGCTGTCACAGTCCACAGATATCTTCACGGAGTTCAATGAAGTTAATTTGCAATTGCAGGGAATGATATCAACCTCATTAAAGCCAAATCAGCAATCTCCAACTTCTTATCCAAATTTAATGCTGTTCAAACGAAATCGAGCCCGTCATGAACCTAAATAGTTTCCAAATCATGAACTCTGACAGTTTCCAGCTGCTAAATTGAATGAGTTAATTCACTAAATTAAGTTTTATAGTGAAATGCATCTTTGCGCTCAATCCTGTTTTAATCATTTTCAAACATACCAAATACACAATATGAAAAATTGTGTTGATGTGTGCTAGGCATGGTAGGGTGGTAGTATAAATTTGTTTGTCAGAAAAGGGGGCGCTAGCCAAAAAAGATTGGGAAACACTGGTCTAATGCATTTTATAAATCCCCATTCTTTTCTCAGTGTTATGTTTCTGTGTGGCGATGACCAAATGCAGTAGTTACTTCTTATTTGTTTCAGTGTTGATTTCTCTTCAGTACTGACCACATGTGCAAGCTAATACTACCCTGTGATGCATTGTGTAATGTGTATAAGCCATTGTGTTCTACTAGTTTGATAGGACCTCAAGCATGATCCAAACAAGTGAATAAAAAAATCTGATTCACCTAATTGTTAGTTCACCTGACCCCTTGTGAGCACAGACATAAAACAGCATAATATAACTACATTAGAACTCACTTTTGCTTCACTTTTCTCAATCTATTCTCTTTCCTTGTTTTCTTTGCCTACTACTAGAAGTTTACAACGTTTTTTGCACATTGGCTTTGTCATTTGGTTCATTTTTTGTTTTGTTACTCATGCTTTCCTAAAGCAGCTGCAATAGCGCTGACATTGATCAGGCAGTTCATGTCCCTAACAAGATCACGTCTTGCACAAAATAGGAGGCAGAGTGATAGTAACATGACAGGCAACTTATCATCATGTCGTATGTGAATGAAATCCTCAACATTCCTTTTTCTTTCAGGTGCTTTCAAAAGCATCCGGCTGGAGCTACCAGGTGCGGTGATCAAAACTAATTTTCACTGTCATTCATAATAATTGATAAGTTAAAGAACAAAAATGAAACTTTAGAACTGAAGGCAATATACCACAATGCATCAAAAACATGAGTTCCGTCTTTTTTCCCATCATTAGTGTGCCATGAGGTTAATTAAAATACACAGGCTTGTGAAAACACACACTGGAACACAAACATCAATTAGTCACCAAACAAAACTCACATATGCAAGCTTGTTCACTGCATTGGCTTTCACAGCAATGTTTTCCTGCTTTAATTCAACCTTGATTTCATCAATACATTGTGATATAAACTGAGCCTAGAAGAAAAATGTAAGATAAATCCAATAGTGACAATCTATAGCAAATGCAGGTCATAAAAACTTTACTCAATGCAACACACAAAAAAGCCTTTGCCAGCAACTCTTGAGCAATATGTACTGCCAGGAGTATGAGCAATATTCTAATCATTTGCGAAGTACGCAACAAAAATCTTGCTATTGAAAAAAGGAACAGGTAAGTCAAAACATTCAATGTAATCATGTATAACACCAAAACTTTATTATTGTGACAGCAAGATACAAATATCCCACGTACAAACCTCATTTTCTTTGTGATTACGAATACCACGAACCAAATCTTGAAGATTTTTGTCAAAAATTCGATCTAAGCTTCCTTTAACTTTCTTCAATGCCATTTTTGCCATCTACAAAGCACACTGTTTCTCATAGAAATTATTATCAAATTATTAGTTAAAACACCATCTTTATATCTCTTTTGCTTTTTCTGAAAAGCACAAACAAACAGAATGAACAATCCACAGCAGTGTTATATCCTGCCAAGGCAATGGTGCTTTACAAATATATCCCACATTTGAGGACAGGGACCCTTATGGACACAAAGAAGTTTTCCAAAAAATACGTTTTTTTCAAACATCAAAATTTTTCATCTACGTGATTCCACATGTATCAATATTTCGGCAAAAGTGTAACTACATTTCAGCTTTGATTTTGCTTCATAATTTTTGTCTATAGAATGATCAGCCTCTGTTAGTCATAACTCAACCAAAGTTGATTGTTTTAGCCAAAAATCATATTTGGAGATGGAAGCTTGCAACAAATCTACAGCTTTTAATGATAGTTATGTTATATTTAATGTTTACATTAGAATACAAGACATTTTCAAGAAAAAATGGACAGGTCTTTTTATACATTTTAATATTCAAACAGTTTTTTGGGTATCAGTGTGATTGAATGAGCATACGAGAGAGTTGATGTCCTACCATATTTTTCGGACCATAAGGCGCAGTATGAAAAATTGAATGCTAGCTGTTTTTTGTATATAAAAGGCGCATTAAATTAAGCAAACCTCAGATAAGATACAAAGGAGTTTAATGGGACAGTTTAAACTCCCTCGGATTACCGTACATACAAGGGAGTTTAATCTGTTGCACATTTATGCCTAATCCCCTAGACATGACTAGAATAAAATACAAGTTGTGCGCAAGTTTGATTCGGTGTAAGCCAATGTAGTCAGGAGCCTTGCAGAGTCACGCGATATGTGGTATGTGCTAGCTACTCTAGGAACTACACAGTGTTCATTGCAATTGTTGTTGGTTTCTTGCATGACATGATGGTCTGTTTGCAAAAAATCTTAACTTGCAATTAAATAAATAGCACCGTTTACCATATAAAATTGGTTCTAGATGACAAAGCACAACCAGATCCATACATTAGGCACAATGCATTATAAGACACAACTTCGATTTTTGAGAAAATTAATGGATTTCAAGTAAGCTTTATGGTCTGAAAAATATGGTACTACAGTAGTACTTCAGAAGATAAACAGGAAGCGAAACTACAGACAGCAGTTCACTAAAATCTGCATTTAGATCAAAAACATTCCAATCAGGAAATTTGGCCATCTATTATAAATTTTGACAAAAACCAACAGAAAATGTGCATTAACCCACCTATCACTTAGCCTTTCAATAGCACGAAGCATAGTTAGATCTAATTCTAATAAGAAATCAAAAATCGTAAAAAATCAAATGCATCTTTCTTTTAGATCAAAGACTGATTTTGCAGAAAAAAAATAACTATGTCATATAGTTGATTAACATTTTCAGACATGTGGAAAATCATTCACATAAAGTAAGAGAAATAAATGCCCTAAAGTTGACCTTTATGGCACATCACATGTTATACTATCTCTATGTGATTGAATACCCTCGATACTTACAAACTGTGCTAGATTAGATAAGTAGTTTTAAGTATTTCAATGGCAATCCTCTGATACCACTTTGCTTTTCCAACTTCTCTAAAAGTTTTTGATGGTTCACAGTGTCAAACAGTTTGAAGAGATCCACAAATAATGAACAAGTTGCTAATCCCTCATCTAAATTATGGAGACAGCACTTGTATATTTCATTAATACTTTAGGAGCTGTGACAGTTCACGTGAAACATGTTTTAGCATCACTTAGCAACTCAATAACTCACCAGCCAATTGCGCTAGAGAGCTGTTCAAACCCTTAAAAGATGCGATTAGTCTTCTAGTTTGCATTTTTTTTAATTTGGGTTTCAGGTTTTTTGTGGGTGATGTCGTAAGTGAGGCAGGTTTAGGCTATTTCGGCTGAGGTCATCGGGCCCTGGTCCATAACCACTGAGGGATTTTTTTGACTCGTTTTCAGTGGAACCTAGGCTGAAATCTGAGTCTTTTCAGACTTTGATCAGCTTTCTAGAATTTCTGGTTCTGAAGTTATGGCCAAAAAAACTGAATTTGGTTAAAATTACACAATATTTTTTACCCAAATTTTGGTTATTTTTGTCATTGCTTTGGAACCAAAAATGTTAGAAAGTAGAGATCGACTGATATTTGGATTTTACCGATATATCGTATCGACCAAAACGGCCTATTTTATCGGCCTCAGTAGGAGTTGAAAAAACGCTGTTATATTCCTCACGCATCCAGACAACTTGCGCAAGAAAGCACAATGAAGCAAGTCAAGACAGTTATCTTACAGCAACGCTAGTAGGTGCGGTTTCATAAACAATCTGATAAGACTAACCATGGAGCATGCTTCGGCCGTCGCAGCCAAAACAAAAGCATTATTGGGAAATTTTCACAATGCTTGAAGCCACCACGTGCAGGTGTTGTGTACGAATAAACTTCCGTTGTACTTCCAGAAGTTATCGCAGCACGAAAAGTTTGACCGTAACTTTAGGTGCAGAAGTCCAATCGATGCCCAGTTTAGCACAGATTAATTTTTAAAAAGCTTGCATGAAAAATGAAATGCGTTATGTTAAGCAACATTCGTGATGATATGAATATGATTAAAAATGCAATCGTTACTCATTAGTGATGCCAACTGTCGCTGTGAAGCAGTTGCACATTACATCTCTAAAGGATTCCCCTTTTCTTAACTTGATGTGTTAGGCCTAGTGCGCTGGATTATACTGTACGCAAGCTGAAATATCGTGTTCGTGGGTTAAGTTAATCGACATTTTCCATGAGGCATGATAGTGATAATTGTGATCTCACAATCCAAGCTGTTGCAATGTGCTGGGTCTTAGATGTGGCACACAAGTTACGGAAGCGCTACTCCAGCATTTCACAAATACTCTGAAGTGATGATTTGTTGTTTGGTCCGATAGCAGCGCGGTAGCCAGTGTTCGTTGTTGCAACACAATTGCTGTTGTCCGTTTGCTAAACACGACTGACAAAAGCAGTGTTTGCAACAACGCAAGTTAAAAGCGCAGTGTTTTTGATTGGATCAGAACTACCGGGGCATTTGCACAATCATCGGATGCATAATGCGCACATGTGCATCTCAGTTATTGTCATGGCAACTTGTTCTTACAGAATTTACTTCTGGCGAACGGGTGGTAATCGGTTATAGCCTAATGCTGCTTTTGTTTAGGCTAGGTTGTATATGACCGTCTAACCTGATGCAGGCTACATTGTGGAAATGCAGAAAAACTGTACTTTCTGCATGACAATCTCAAACTGTTGATATGGAACTACTGGGAATTGACAAATCAGCTGAGGTATTTCAAACCAATGCCAGTACTTCAGTTGCAGTAACTAATGGAACATATTTTTCTTTTTTAACCCCCTAACGACCGCAAAAGCGAATAGATTGGCTCGTACATTTTTGGTTATAACTCGCCAGCTGCTACAGCTATAGAGGTGTTCAAATCCTCTACGGATTCAGCAAGTCTAGTAGTTCCAAGTCAAAAAAAAATTTTTCAGTTCAGCAAGTCTAGTAGTTCCAAGTCAAAAGCAAAGCTAGTAGTTCCAAATCAGCAAGTCTAGTAGTTCCGCAAGTCTAGTAGTTCAGCAAGTCTAGTAGTTCCAAGTCAAAAAAGTCTAGTAGTTCCAAGTCAAAAAATTTCACAAGTGGGGATGTTTTCACATTTTTATGGCCTACTTTGCCCGGCCCTGAATGCCCATCGTATGGGCCCACATTTTGGCCCAAATATTTTTATGAAACTAGGCTATCGCATGAGTCTTTAGAGCCCTTGATTGGCTTTCTAGCATATCTGGATAAAAAATTATGCCACAAAAACCAAAAAGTAGTCAAAAATCCTACTCCTAAAAAAGATAACCAGGGTAGAATAACACCCCTTTTGGATATGGCCATAACCCGCTGTCAGAATAGGCTAGAGAGCTGTTCAAACCCTCTAAAGACTCGTGAAGATTAGTACTTTAGACTGAAAAAAAAAATTTTCAGCTTGAGATCATGGTTTTTTTGTTAATGTTTGCATATTCAAAGGTTATTCATGCATATTTCTATACATTGGGATAATGATGTCACTTCCGGGAGGTCGAACCATCCATCAGATTTGGTGACTCGAAGTTTTTTTTGGATTCTAGGCTTCAATACGAGTTTTTAGAGGGCTTGATGGACTTTCTAGCATTTCTGGTTCAAAAGTTATGGCCAAACTTCCGGATTTTAATTAGGGAGATCCCCTGAAATTACTCAGCCATGTCCTTAACGAT
>Ga0210059_1010500_pt1 | contig 14289 bp, 5 predicted proteins | sample Ectturendosymbi2_FD_188042 | JGI IMG/M metagenome (GOLD analysis project Ga0210059, IMG submission 188042) | Ecteinascidia turbinata endosymbiont from Florida, USA - Sample 2 (SPAdes) (version 2) | ecosystem: Host-associated > Tunicates > Ascidians > Unclassified | place: Key West, Florida... | reverse complement strand
AACTCGCACATATTTGTATTCAAGCATGTACACTCCACAGCGGGGTAGGGAGGAGAAACACGTCAGGAAGTTGATGCTTCGTATTTCGTCAAATGCGTATAATCGTAATGTCCAGAGCCCCCTCCTAAAGCGATGTTGAAAACTCCCTTAGGCAGTTGCGAAGAATCGCTGTGTAGCAAAACCTCTACCAGAAAGGATGATCGCTTTGCGAAAATTCCCCAGTGAGGTCAGATTAGGATTACTGTCACTGAGTTGCCCACTCACTATTTAATCGAGCCATTACTTGAACCATGTCAATTGTCTCCACTCCTGGTCAGAGTGGAGCGAAGAATTCTGCCATTTGTTATCGCCACAAATTTTCGTCCACTCGTGTCCTTGGATAATTATCTATTTTTACGTGGTTTCTTTGTTAGAATCTACTATAATTCTGTTAAAATCCTTAAGGTTAATTTGAAACCCTGTGGAAAAAGCAACATACGTTGGAATAAATTTAGCCTAAGTTCGAACTGAGTTAAAGCATCGTGTTTTTCCAGTATTTAAATGCTTTACCAAATGCAAGCTGAGATATTACCGCACCGTGCTGCCCGGCGCTTTATAGGCTTCCAAAAGTTCTGCGTTTCTTCGGGTTATTTCTTAGACTGAGTAAGCAGAAAGAAGACACAAGCTTGTCATTCTCGATTCATCTAGCTTTTGTTTGTCAAAAGCTGATGTTAAAATGCTTCACACATGGAAAAGTGTATTCATATTCCTGTAACGATCGTTTTATCGCAGACCGATCATGTTGTCTTGTATGGCTGGATAACTTTCCACTTCTCCGGCTTAGTTTGATTGAAGTCCAATGAATTTTGAAAAAACTCAAACAATATCAGTCAAGCAGTGATTATTTTTTTTATTCCGTTTTTGTGTACTTAATATACCTCGTTACAAATAGTTAAAAACGCTGTTGCCCTCCGTCAGTTTCCTTTGCAACGACAAGGCGACAAAAGTACACTGACGTGCCGCACCGAGCAACCGTTTGCGTTTCACTGCAGTCAGCAGCGTTTCAAATTCTGCGTCTTCTGAAAATGCTTCTTGCCAACAGTAACAAACTCGACTCCGATCTCAGTGTTTGGCTCCACGCATGATTGTGCACCCAACAAAGAATCTCAAGCCCGTCACCAAGTCGGGTGTTTTCCCTCCAGCAAGACAACGGCGTGTCAACGTTTGAAGCACGCCACTGCTTTTCAGTGCGGTGTTTAAAGCGACGCGGTTTCGTAAACGACGCAGACAGGAATTTTCGGAAGGGCCATCTTTTGAAGAGTAGGCCGCTTGTGTACATAGCAAAAGTAGCACTGTATCAAAAGACACAGTGGGTGTTGTAGAAACATTTATTCCGTGAATACAATTCAGCGACTCAATGGGAGCCGCTAGAAGACAACGTGGACCATACCCTGAAACTTTTTTTGAGTCACTTGAAAAATACCATCCCCTCTAAAGTGAAAGCAAATCGTTGTAGCGGATCCGACTAAGAAACATTTATTTAAAAAAACTGCCTTCCAAATAAGTGTCTTATGTCTAGCTAATCTGATTTAAGCGCTCTGATGTTTGTATATATCAGTTGATTTGCACGGTATAAAACGTAGACTTTCCAGTATGAGCAATTCACATCAAACCTCGTCACTGTTACCTCGCCTCGATTCGGGCTCACTAACCAGGCAATTATCACACTGTAAAGCGTACATATTGGCCAAAGACTGTGACCTCATTTTGCTGCTTGGTTTCAAAGATAAATGCAAAAATGAATGTGAATTTCGCGATCCATGCTGGATATAACTACTCGGAGCTACACCAACGAGACATGGGCACGGCATTGAAAACTTAACACGACAAACGAATGTTTAGAGCGCGTGAGTCCGTTCATGCAGTGCACACCCTTGTGAAAGGTCATGCACGGACGCAAAGCGCAATTTCCTCGTAACATGTGCAATTGTATACGCTTGCTAGGCGCGACGCGTCGCTTATTATCTACCAGCAACACTGGTGCGGACATGTTCAACAGAAATGAATTACTGAGCCGAAAATTATGTCACTACACAATGAGGGCCGCACATTGAACGTCTTATAATTGAGGACCGCACATTAAGTGGTTTTGTTCTCATCAAACTAACGTTTAGCTTAAGCCATAGGTGGGCAAACATTTTCTACCGAGGGCCGCATATATTACATTTGTCTACTTCAATTACAATTTAGTTTGATAATATTGTTACAACCTTGTATTGTTTTGTTTCACATATGCACTATCGCAATAGTAAATTCCGGTTGAGTAAAAACGCCGTTTGGAATGAAAGGTGTGGAATAAAATTTCGAAAATTCTAATACAATCGATAAAAGTACTTTAACATAGACTCCAAATCTCTATGTACGTTTGGCTGCCCTGCGAGCCGCACAAAATGCCCTTGCAGGTCGTAGTTTCCCCACCCCTGGCTTAAGCTATTCCTAACGGCAATGATACCTACTGTTTGGCACCTCTAATCACTCCCAAACTGTGATGCCATAGGCAAATTTAGCGCCTGATCAACAAGAACACCTGGGACGGAAATCAGAAAACAACAACAAGAAATCAGTTTTGCCCTGAGAAGGCAGTGCCACATGGAAATCTATCAATATACAGTACAGACGCGATAAAGTGACACTGAGCAGTATTGCATCAAAAATGTCCAATTTAGGATTATCAACAAAATAAGGAGAGTTTGTCATCACATACCTAACAACGAAAACCTTCAACGGGGCAGTACAAAAACTTTTGAGACTGGGCTGCGGTTTGGTCGTAGTGTCAAATGTCTGACACCATGACCCGTGTTAGCACAAATTTTCACATAACCATGCCGATGAATTTTGCCGTATTTTTTACTGATTGACCGACCAATTCAGCACATTCTGCAGTCCACTGCGAAGAATCAGTGAGGACTAAATGCAGTGACCAAAATAGAAATACAGTACATTACGAAACAGGAAACATTTTCCAGTTGGGGTGTTCTGTGCCCCTAAGTTTACGACGGTAAATTGCAAGGGGTGAAAAAGTACCGAGTTCTTTATTTGTTCGAAAATTACGTAACTAAATTGTAGATGCGGATATGCCTGGAAAAATTTTTAGATTTCTCCATGAAGAAGTACGAGACGATAGTCCAATTGTCGTTCAAGTGTATAAGGCAAAATGTTGCGGAAAGGGTTTAGCACACTGCAGGCAAACGTGATGCTTCGTATTCATTTTACAGATTTCTGTGTGATTGGCGTCAGACAATCCAGATGTACTTTAACTCTGTGATTATTAAATCTACTCAAGGTCGCCTTGACTATTGTTCACTTTTTACAATGAAATCATCTGGATCTGGTACTAACAACTGGCTGAAAAACTGATGAAATATTTTATTAACTGTGAAACAGAGCTCACACAGTGCTTTAAAAATGTAAATTGATTCTGCATAAAGACCTCGATCTGCAGAAGTTTGTTGGCACAGCACATTGCCCATTGCTTTTACCTCTGCGCTGAAAGTTATGCGAAAGCATGGCAGAATTTGTCTTATGGTCTATTCTGTGCGCAAAACTGCCGTTCAATTTGCATTACCGGTAATTAACGCAGTGGTTCGCAACGTTTTCAGTATCATGGCCCCTTTTTACGATTTGGCTGAAACCTGTGGACGCCTTTGATGAAACCGGTTAAAACTTACGTACAAATGGTCTCTGCTAGAAAAGGTTATCATCCGCTGTGCGCGCCAAGCATCATGGATGTTTCACGGAACTTGCCACGTGACAAATTGACATTGTTGCATAACAAACGAACTGTTTAACAAATGGAATTGTTTGGAAAAAGCGCTGCTAATTGCGAGCATAATTACGACTTGCATACCGGTGCCTTTGTGAAGTGAATAAACATGTTCGTTCATATGGGCCAGATCTTGTGTTGTCCTGTGACCTGGATTATAGAGTTGCGCTCAATTAGTCCTCTATTGCAAGCTTTGAGCCTTTGACCACTACGGCGAGGAGTTTTTTGCTTCCATCTTATATATATACAAAGGTTGCGGACCCCCAATATCTGTCTGGAGACCCATGGGGCTTCATGGACCCTCGGTTGGGAACCATTGAACTGGCGTAATGCTTCAAAATAGTGATACCCAGCAGATCAAAATTGCAACAATAATTCAAGTACTCTTCGCAGTGGGGGTAAGGAAGAAATATTGTGGATAATACTTACTTTAATATAGAAACGTGCCAATTTGAATCATCGCAAAAGAGCCCAGTCGGCTGATTCCTCGAAATCTTACAGAAAACCTAGAGTTTAACTGTTGCAGCAGCAAGTTTTACAAGACAGACCAGCAAGCTTACCCCGTAGAGAATTTTGATCAAACAATCGCCGAACGACCGTTGTTTTTTCATAATTTTGTGTTTGTATTTAATTTGAAACCTTTAAATCTTCGAATTTCGAAAATTGTGAATGTGCACCACGTTTTTCACTTGACTCGCCTTTGCAGCAGGAGTCAAACACGACTCGGAACTGGTCATTGCACAATTCATACTCGTGCAAAATTGCATTAATTGCGATACGTTATTGCGCACCGGCTTAACCCCGGGCCCGAATCCCTTACACCAGTCACGTATACGAATCCCACGCGCATGCATATCGCACAGTCCGACTGCTTATATTGCGATGTTACTTGGATACGAAAGATCACATTTGCGTCGTCAGAAAATGAACATCGCCATACTGATCGTCAGGACACGGAATACTTCGACCGCAACGCTTGCGCGTTTGCGATATCCTGCAGTTGCTGTCTCTGTGAGCACTCAGCGTGGCCTCGCTTCATCCTGGGTTTAATTGAAAGTAAAGAGTCAATGCACATGAGTTTATGTGGTCGGTTTTTGCCCAGCGCGGAAGTGTGGAAAAAAGTCGAGTCTTAGACTCTAGATGTGACTCCGTTCGTCCACTAAGTGACGTTGTTGAGCTGACTTCGCGTAGCCCTGATCCTTGATGCTCTTGACACTATTTCACATCTTATTTCCTGGGCCCATGGTGTAATGAATCTGGGTCCAGGCTGTAACGTTTTAACTTTTGTATGAGTAGAACTGAAGGTTTTACAAATGTTTAGTTTGTTTTAATTCACACTAATAAGCACTGTGAGCGAGGTTGCACCTTCTTACATATGAATTTCCAAGATATCTCCTGGATCAATGAACTCTACTTTAGTGGCTACAGTGAAATGTAACAGCTGACTAACAAATCACTATACCTCGTCTCATTCCTTCATAAGCAGTGGTTTTGCGTGTGGATGCTTCAATCATAATGCTTGCTTCGGACATGTTTGTCTAAAACAGCTCTGTCCAACCCAAATTGCTTTCTGAGCCAAAAAGTATGTCACTAATTTAACCAGGGCCGCACATTGAATGGTTTACTTTGATCTTAGCAAACTGTATTTAGCCTAAGCTAATGTACTGAAAGCATTCGAATCCTAATTGCAATGGTAAGTAGCAACAGACATGATAAACTAGCACTGAAGACCACCTGCATCAAAAATGTCAATTTCAAGATTATCAAAATAAGGACAGGTTGTCAGTATGTGGGCTACTTATACTACTGCGAAAACCTAAACTAGGCTGCATAAAACCTTCGGCTGGGCCACATGCGGGCCGCGGGTTCAACATGGCTGGACTAGAAACTATGATTGATAAAATGCCGGTACAGTCGTTGTGTCGTGTTTATTCGATGTTCGACTGGCGTGTGTTACTTGGCTTTTTCAACAAAACCATCGTGCTGAACTTTAAGGACTTCAAATGCGTTTCCTAATAAAAAATGATAAAAAAGTAGATTCATTAACAACAGCACAGGCACCTGATGACACACTCAGGATACGCTTTCTTCGCCAGGTGGTTTCTCTTTGCGTTGCTTCACAGTGTTTTGAAACCCATCGTTTGTGTTAACGACCAGTTACGAGGAGAGCGGTTATCAGGGGCTGTGTCTAAACTTGTCTCGTAAATGAAATACATGACTGAACAAATATCTTATTTCTTTTGGTTGTACGAGACATCAAGCACTCAACGTACGTTTGATTCACACCTTCGAAAAATCGCAAAAATAATTGATATTTATCGGAATGAAGCAAATGAATAATTGGTGTGGGTCTTTGGGAAAACATGAAGGTTTCCACATATTGCATTTCTGTGTACGTGTGTGTGAAAATGGCGGAACTTGTATGCATGTAAGATGTTCAAGATGTTAGAACGGCCTTTTCAGAACCATTTCATAGCGTTGCCTACTTCAGTAAAACGGCACAACGATATGGGCTTCGTAATCTCCTGCTGAGAACTTTGGCAACTCACTCTTCGGTCATAATCAAGCTGCGGTCGGTATCACAACCGTTCCAGAGACGCGGAACTTGCTTCACACTCGCGCACGGTCAAAACAGCATCCGTACTACATCGCGGCCTCCATTCTTGGAATGCTCGACGAAAAGTTCAATGGACTATCGAAGTGACTCCTTGATATCGATAGCATTAAGTCGAAATTTATCGGTTATCACAAGAAGCCATAGGCGTAGCCACGGGGCGATGCCCTCCCAAATTTTATCATATCCCGTCATTTTGCGCTTTGAGAAGCGGTGTCCCCAAACAAAATACTGTAGCTCACTTAAAGTCGAAGATTTTTCCCGCCCCCCAAAATTTTAGGCTGGCTACGCCACTGCAAGAAGCTGGTATGTTGTCAAAATCGCTGCCTGAAGTCGTAGTTCCTGTGCGATTGCTTACGCTCGCGCCTCTGAACGTTGAAAGCTTTTATGCGTTTTTTATATACAACTTGTGCCCGTTATCACGTGTATTATCCAACCATGACAAGCAGTGGTATAGGTCGCACGATTCCAGCTGATATTGCGCCCAGGGTTCAAATGCCATTTTTCTTCGCATTGCGACAGCATTGTATCCAACACTGTGCTATTAGATTATCTGTCACACACTTTGTAGAAAAACTGCAGTGAAATTTTGGTGCCAGTTTTTATGTCGGACTTCTAATCCATTGTAAAACTATAAAAAATTCTCAGTTTGTGTAATTATAACTATCGAGAAAGCACTTTGTCACGTCATGGAAAATATAATCGACCTCATATCCAACGGCTAATGCTAGAGCAGATTTCATATAAGATTTTTGTACGTAATTTTTTAAAATTTATTTTTTCACATTACACGATAATCGTATTGTATTTTGGAGCAGTTTTTGCTTCGAATGAACTGGCAATTTCAAATGTAACTCTGCAAATCTGGCAGGGAGGCGGCAAAGCTGAGCGATTTTGATTTGTTTACGGTTCTTTTGCGCGAACAAAGAACATAAGCAAGTGCTGTAACGGTTCATCTGATGCCATCCGGTTGTCCTTTTTCTGATAACGATACGGTTTGTTACGAAGGCAGTCCAACTCGTCTCTTAGTTCAATTCAAACGTTAAATATCTGCCCAGTGCCGGCTTGCTGCGATGATGTCTGATTTTTCAAAATACTCCGTTGATGCCGTAAGATAAAAGCGCCTCAAGCAAGTGTTTGTGCATTGAATAAATAAATGTGCTTTCCGAACGATGAAGAATGCTTTTTGTTGCTGTCGCATAATTTGTTTTAGATTAAAAACAAAAAAACCCTCGAGCACGCGGTTCTTTTACGAGCCTTGTCACAGTGATTTTTATTGAGCTGCGGGGTGAGTTCTGAAACATTTGATTTAATTCGCGTGTATTGATGCAAAAGTGTAGGAAAAGCACACTGGTCATGCGTAAGAATTCCTAGGCAAGTTAGTCTTGGTTTGGAGTGAGGTGTGTTTCTAATTTCATTTAATATGTTCCATGATTGATCAGGTGTGAATTTGTGTAGGCCCTTTGCGCAGCGCAAGTTTTTATGACGCAGACTTTACAACTGATACGCACTGACCCAGGACCGACTGAGACGTGCAGTAAGGGCCAAAAGTATGCTATAATCAATCCTTTCCTTTCGTTGCTGGCGCACTGTCGCGGTCTACTGGTTTCCACGGTCATTCGCACCTGAAATCGAAGCGCGAGAAAAAAATGCGCACTCCTGCCCTACAATAGTCGCTGTGTGATGTAACAACATCTCGCGAAAGCCGAGGGCGGCAAGGCAAGGTTTATGTTTTGTTGGACTATGTGTTAATGGCTTGATGGAAGGGTTGTAGTCTTTCATGCGTAAAGCTATTTGTGGTTGCTAACTCCTTATCAAGTGGTTGTGGAAGTTCGCTTCTCCAAGACGCAACCTTGATGTTGGCTTGATTCACTTGGCCTGTGACTAGAGCTCAGCATATTGTGTACAATGTAGTTAACGCCTTTACCAAGTGAGACCCTGTTTGGCTTCGTAACTGCAAAGGTTGCCTGTCATTTTTCTAAAGAGATTGCAGTCTATTCATTGGTGGATTTGCGATAGAAAAACCGTGGTGGCAATACTTTAGTGTCTTCCATTTTCAGCTGAGTTAAGCAACTTGAAACTGCGGCCAAGTTCTACAGGTGTTTAAATCATCATGGCGTCAGCAAATTTGATATTTGAGTGCATGAAAAGGAAAGCCCGAGGTTTGTACCTGCTATACGAAGTGCAACCTTGCGTGTTTACAACATCGGAAGAAGTGCCGTTGAATCGTTTTCGACAGCTTAGCCTTTACGCAGATGCAGTTTGGATCACTTTGTAAAAGTTGTTTTTCTTTTCCTATGCAACAGAGCAGTGCTCTTCAACCTTTTTTGTTACGGTGCACCCTTAAAGATATTTTGACGAACTCATGCACCCTATTCACTTGAACACTTAAACTCATGCACTCTATTTACTGACACTTCCCCCGTGTCCCCCACCTAATTGCGCCCATGCCCGTAAGTACCCGGGTCTAAAGAAGCAAGTCCAGTAACTCAGCTACATAATTCCTTTGATAAAGGCTCATTGCCTGTTGCTTATGAATCACAAATAATCGTCTTGGTTAAATCATGAAAGCCATTGGTTGGTTAATCGTTCATTTTTGCTAACAGATTTTAGTGTGACAAGTGTGTGATGCACTCTTGTGAACCCTTCCTTAGTGGTACACTCCACGCATATTCTGGTGCACCCTAGGGTGTACCGTGCACACCGATTGAAGAGCGCTGCACTAGAGCACATCTTTGTAGAAATAAAACGATGCAGAAAATTAGGATGAAATTTTAACGCATTGCTGACTGAACTAGTGTTTGTGAAAAAGCTATAAGAACATGGAATCGACAGTCATGTAAAGCTTACCTTCCGTCTTCGATTGGAACGACGCCTAACCGTTAGGTTGTGAATACAATGATCTTCAAATCTATGGCATATGCTGTTTTTTTTTTCACGATGAGAACTCGCCGAGTTTGCAGATCTTTGAACCTCGTTTAATGCAATCACTAATCCTGGTCGTGAAACTTAATGTCATGGAAAAATACCTATCGTGCATTTCCTGAGAAAGTTGCCAGATTTGAACAACAAAAGTGTTTTCGGCTAAGCCCTGTTAGGTCAGGTTTGCGTGTTTAAGACTTCTCTGAAGAGATTCAGCATAAGAATGCCAAAATTGATCTACAAACTCACAGGGCTGGATCAACCAGAGTGATGGTTGTGACTCATACGTTTTAACCCTCGAGCATTAATATCGTAAGGAAGTCAAATTCGCCAGAAAAATCTAGCGCGATTTCTGCTGATCGCCTCTCTGTACAAGCGCGTGTCTTAAATTCTTACCCTGTGTGGAGTTCGACTCTGTGTTTTATTTTCAAGATAAACAGCACTGCTGTAATGTACCGATACCCATCGAGTCACAACTATGGGCCACGTTATGCTGTATGAATGGAAATTAAGATTACGTTGCTTGTGAAAAATGCGAGCAAGTCGAACATCCCTCGCACCGAGTCAAGCGAATCTCCGCTGAAGCAGTTATTACAAATCCCGCAACGTTCAGTCGTGAATAAGAACATACGTAGGTCACCGTTCCAAGTGCTTTATACCCTCAGGCATAAAGGTCTAAACGTACAACCGGCCCTTAGCAGCTGTAACGCTGTAATCTAGTCCGCTCATTGATGGGCTCGGTTGAGAGGCAGTGAGGAAAAGTGTACGTTGTAGCAGTTGAATTAAAGCGTTACTAAGTTTCAGACAGTGGCATTTTGTAATATGCAGTCTCATCGTTTTCTTTGTAAAACGAAACCTTTAATTCAGCTGAATATTGTTGAAATTTGGAGGTGAACAGATTATAATGTTGACCCTGTGTCTAGCAATGCATTTGATTTTGAGCTGAGCCGAGAGCAGACTAGAATGCAACCCAGCAAAGCAGGAATTTTTACGTTTCAGACTATTCTTCATCTTTTAACAACTTTTGATCAACTGTTTTGATGCTATTTCCGCTTTCTAAAAACGGACGCTTTACTGTTTATGATTCGTAACATTTAACTACGTTCAAACAAGCAGTTCATGTAAGCGTTTACGCTAGGCACAGATGCTTATATCATTCGCTTTTTTAGTTGTGGTTGAACGAGAAAAACGGTGTTAATTTTAGGTTGAAATTTTTAACAAATTCCTACGACTAAATTTCGCATAAATGATCCCATTGTGGCATCACAAGGAATCACGTTGGTGGAAGTACAAAGTGAAGCTACAGGCATTTGTGTAAGATGCAGATATCAGGTGGCGCAGATCTTGTGTATGTGTAAGTGTGGCTTAAAAGCTCGGGTGAACAGTATGAATAACATCGTGCTTATGTTTCACAAACCGACGCGCTTTGATCTTTTATTAAGGCCACCAGGTTCTGTGCTTAGTTATTCTATTGTTTTTCATGATAACCGCGCTTTGCCTTACCTGTCAACCAGCTTTATAGGTTTTGTAGTATTTGCTCTCCGTTAGCATATTGCAGTTACGAGTGTGGTACCTGGCAATTAACTGCCAGAATCGAAGGAACTTCGTCGTGCGTCTGAATGGAGGTGGTGGAAGGGAATATAAATGCCCGATTGGCGTTCAATAGGATTAACAGCAGTGATTGAGATAATTTGAAAAAAAACGATCATTTGCCAGAAGAACTTATCTATTGGTCCAAATTCTAGAGGAAAACGATGGGTTGCGTCAGATCTGTGGTGGATCGGAAGTTGAATATCTATCATGGATCTGAAAAAAATATTTGATCACTTTCTGCAGGTTCATCTGAGGCATTGCGCGGAAATCTTGCGCTTCCTAAAACTTCACCGTTTTCTCTTAACAAAATGCTGTGTATTTGATGATGTTGGTGCTGTATATGCTTATGACTGAGATATGCTTGTAAGAGCTATTTAGTGACTCGATAGCGATAACACTGATAGGCATGAATTTCTGTTTTATTGAGTTTAGTTGGTTACTTGTCGTTCAGTACATGCCCAGTGAATTAGATTGCGGCACGTGGAAACTAGGGGAACAATGCTGTGAATGCCGAAAGCGGGATCGTTTGTAATGCTGTTTTTGGTGAAGCATAGCGGCTGCAACAATAAATGTCACTAAGACTGAAGCGCCGTAGCTGCAATGATGCATTGCTAGTGGTGACGACTGTAAATAAGAGCAACTGCCGAATGCCAGCTTGATCGGTGGTCGACGGCAATTCTGTCTTTTATTCCAAACATGAAGGCGGGTTCAGTAAATAACGCGCGATGAAGTTGTGTTTAGTAAGAAATTAATGTTTTATCATTGTTAAGCGCTCTACCGACTTATGTTTGGATTGTTCGTTTTTTCTTCCTAGGTCGAAACCTGATTTGTGCTTCAGCCAAGCGGTCAAGGTGAACGTTCATGCCAAATTGAAGTTAAGCTAATTACCTGGGGTGTATGTACGGTAGAATAACTGTTATTCGAGAGTCAATTGCTTGCGCTAAGGTAACCCAGTCCCTTGACGAAGATTGGATGGGTTTTTCGCATGTTCAATTAAACATTTGTTCTGGCACATCAGTGAGAACATTGTCATGGTGAAGCTCTAGTTAACTCTCGCTGTTGCATTGCGATATTGGCTTTGCTACCTTCGTAATTGATGTCTGTCTTATGAAATACTTGGAGCGAACTTTGTCATAATCGTCGGTTTGCCTTTACTGGAAGTAGAACTTGTCTTAAGCTGTAAAAAAAGTTACTGCTTTCAGTGATAGGAGTGTGATTGGACGTGGCACGGAAGCCTCGCCATTCGCGGTAAAGCTCAGCACTTGTGGTTTTGCTGCTGCCCGATACTCGACAACCGCGTATGACAAGTTGTGGAGAGAGTGCAGCGTTTGAGCTTGATGATAGGCATTGTTGACATTCAACTGAGGCAACATGAGCTTGTAGTGTAGTGTAGTGCTGTGTTTAAACATGCGATTTGCACAACCACTAAAGATTACCTTTACCCACGCAAAGTTGTGATCGCTGTCCTCTTACGCTTGTTTTCACATTGCTTGTATATTTGATATGTGCACAAGTCGCTTACTTCAGCAAGATGTTGGCAAGTGGCTGGGCATACACTGCCGATACTTACGTAAAGAAAGCGCGCGTGGGTACGCTGTACTCGGGACGCTTGCTAACATCGTTTAATAACGATCGCTGAGTTGCTCATTCAGCTGTTTCAGTTATTGTTTCAAACATATTGAAAGCTCTCGTGAAGTGCTCATGTCAAGGCAAACCTCCTTACTGAGCTTTTCACGCAGTTCCACCTTGCAGTTTGGACAAACTGCGCGGCTAGTCGTACGCTGCTCTGCCAATTCATAATTCCTGGCAGGTTACGAATGGTTAAATCCTTGGTGAACAACTCGATCTTCTGGAGTAATAGGATTGTGTCTTCTACCTTATTTTATCTGAATTGCTTGAAGAGCCTTAGCACATAGTCACAGCATGCAAGAACAGGTGGATGCAAGAGAATAGCTAATGCTGTAGAAATGACATAAAATCGGCTGTGCTATTTTGCCTCGATTTAAAAATTGATCGAAGGCTGCAAAAATGTTCGCCCGGATCAGCGAAATACTGTTTAAATACAAGGTGTAGGAACCAGACAAAATATCTTTTTTGTCCTGCACCAAAACAGGTAGATCAAGTTTGTTGATGAAATAAAACGTGTGAAACTTACTCTCTTGGCATTTGAATATTAAAAAATTAAATACTGGTTTCGGACCGGCAGAAGGGTGCATTGGGTTGATCACGCGCCACCAAAGCTGTGAGAATGGGTTCGATCCCGGCCATGTCATACTACAGACTTGAAAAACGGTATTTGCGGTATATCCGACTTCGTGCTCGCCGTTGATGGGTGGGTGCAAGTGAAAAATATTTGATCACTCATACGCACGATGTTGCCATCGATTCGCCATCAGTACAACATACATTGTGAAAGCAGCCGTGTGTGGTCCACGGCACAAGCAAGCGGAGGTGGGCGCCGCAGACCAGTCGTGGCACTGGGGAAGGAGTGCAAAAAGCGAGTATAACATAACAGAACTGAACTGATATTGGCTCGTGTGGCAACAGTTGTTAAGTCTTCCATCTACGGGGTTTTCGTTTTAAGCAGAATTTTTTCCTGTAACAAAAGTGCTGCATTGCACCAGTTGGTCTAACACAAGTTTATACAATTCAGCAAATCATGTGCATTGTGAGCAAGCGTTTAGTCCTCAAAAACTGGCCTATTTCGTCATATAAATTTTATCTCATTGTTACAGGGGTGTTGACTTTATTTGACTGCGAACTTGACAGAACAACTGCTTTTTTATCAAATGCAAGTAGGTGACTTAGCCACTGTTCGCAGCACGTTGTATTTTTTGTGCAAAACTGTTGAAACAGCGTATAGTTGACGTGATGGCGTACTGCACATTATATCCAAGGTTGCAACTGTACGTATGCCGAGGTTGCAACTGTCGACTTGAAATTGCTGTAAAAATAAAAAGGACAAAAAGTTTGAAAGGTTAACCAGCTGAAGGAGACTGTCAGACACTTCAATATACGTCTTGTTTTGTTGGCCACAGGATGTTTAGCCTTTTATGAGTTTTTTTTTAACCGATTTGCGTTGCACTCGGTGTATTTCGCGTCTGATAAGTGATCTGAGTGTCATGTACCGGATAAACAACCTTGAGATCTTAGTAGAGTGCAGAAATCGTGTGATGCACGAAAGCATCGTTTTTCAGGTGTCATAGTCATAGCCATGGTCGCAGCCAGGATTTTTCTAAGGGGGGGGCTGAAATTATGGAAGCAAAAGCTATGAAAAGGAAAAATTTCTTGTGATAAGAATAGCCTGGAAAGCACATATATTGTGGATAAACAGTTGACTGTACTCACCACGAAACCT
>Ga0210059_1010499_pt1 | contig 14291 bp, 7 predicted proteins | sample Ectturendosymbi2_FD_188042 | JGI IMG/M metagenome (GOLD analysis project Ga0210059, IMG submission 188042) | Ecteinascidia turbinata endosymbiont from Florida, USA - Sample 2 (SPAdes) (version 2) | ecosystem: Host-associated > Tunicates > Ascidians > Unclassified | place: Key West, Florida... | reverse complement strand
TAGAGCGAACAGGAGCGGAGATATTCATCCGCAAAGCCACGTTCGAAACAGCTGCTTTTTGCGAACCGCTTGAATTAACCCGGCTCTCAAAGTGTTAAGGGTTTGAACAGCTCTCTAGCTCAATCGCCTGGCAAGTTTTGGAGTTGCAAAGTGGTGCAAAAATAAGGGCTTACACGGTGATATTTAAGTACAAAGATAACATACACCAGGCATCGAACATGTTAAGTTCAAAAGGTTAGCTTTCGTTCCATAGCAGATTAAGGGTTTAAGTTGACATTTTCATCAGAGTATAATAATATCCATTGAGAAACCAACTAGCAAGCAGGTCTAAAATGAATTGTTGGCTTATTACAATTCAAACAAGACATATTATACACAGCTGGAACAAAGGCAGTACTTACAATATATCAATGTGTGTAAACGCACGCAACAAAACAACCAAGTTAAAACTATCACACAACAGGCACAAAACCACAATTTGTTTTAAGAGCACACATAATAATAATTGCTGAAAATTTCATTTCCAATGTTCGTTGCTCGCAATGCAACTCATTTTTGTTAAAAAAAACTAATTGGCAACAAATGTCTGACAAATTTTTCAACCTAAGGTTGAATTGAAATGGGACATTTCTTTTCATGTGAACGTAACAAATCCTTAAAGCAGACACCATCCTTGTGATATTATATAGATATTGAAATCTTGATTAATCTAAAGGTTCACTGAATCCAGATAGAACTGGTGGTATATACAGCTGATTTTCCATGTCAATGAGGCTATTAATTTCTACTTGATTTCTGAGTGTACCAATTTTTATTTAACCAAAAAATGTTCACCGCTTCAGTCATATGAAAAAAAATAAAATTTTTTCACAAAAACCTCCTTGTTTCACAATGTGTTGATAGATGCTTAGTTAGAGAAAAATACTAGCATTTATAAGGACCATTTTAATCAAAATCTGCCTTAAAACTATCTTTGCATTTTAACACACTAAACTTGTTTTCTCTTCACTGTGCCATAAATATAATCATATATGTACAGTTTTCACAAGGAAAAACCTCACAATGCTATTTCAAGGCCTAATTAAAAATGCTTCATAAAGGATTTAATGCTTCAAAGACCTTCAGTTAAAGCATTTTTTTTCTTCAGGTCAGGTTTATGAAGTGGTTTTCATCGAAGATAAGAACACAAAATCTTGGAAAATTTTAATAACAATCCACCTTGCCAAGATAGGTTCAACCTGTATTGTTGTGACTAGTGCATTTTATTCAAAAATTCATTGATCTCTACCATGAATACACTTCTTTCTAATAACAAAGTCTCACTTTGCATAAAATATTTGCTTTCAAACATAAACACTAGGACAAATTTGATGAATTACTTTTAGCTAGAATGAAGTTAATTTGTTCATAATGCAAATTGTGTGCCAAACACAGCGAGATTTGCATATATATGAAATTCAGAGAACCAACTGTTTTGCATCACTATATCAAGAGGCAAACGTTAAATCATTTTTAATCTTTCAACCAACTAGAACCCATGGTGAACCTAAGTAAACATTCAGTTGCTACTTGTGGCATTTTGTCTGAATTTTTGTTGTGCAACAAAATTTTACACAAGCTATATATATCTGATATTAAACTACGTAAAATCAAACATCTTGTTCAAACGTTTTATTGGGTAATTTTCTTTTGTATATTTCAGCCACACAAACAGCAGAGGAGTAAATTATGTCTCGACGTGACACACCAGTAATGGCTTTGTGCCAGTCTGATGGTTTGACCCAAGGAAATTTCTTCTGCACAGCCTCGCCAATAGTCATTGAAAGTCCAGACCAACGTAAGCCATAGTCATGAGGTGTAGCTTTTTGTGCTTCATGAATTACATCTGAGTCCACAGGAACTGCCATGGTAAAGAGTTCTATGGTAATATTATTTGCTGGATCTTGAAGAACTATGCAACCAATATCATACCACTGATCAGTCAATTGTTCCACAATAAAATTCTCAATGGCAATGCACACCTGCTTTTCCTGAACAAGTCCAGATTTACGCAGGTGAGCTATACGTTCTTGGGCTCCTTTATTAGCTGCTGCATATCCTACAGGTTGTGGAGCAATATTAGACTGTGCAGCAACGCCAGTTACCATAGCAGCACCAAATACAGATTGAAATGCATCACGCACAGCCCCCCACTTCACCTCTTTGTCAGAACCAACAACTATGTTAATATCTCCACCTTCTTTAATATATGGAGCCATGCCAGGATCCAGAGTTGTAATCATGTGATCAACACCAGTTTTTGTTTTCTCCATAACTTTTTGGATGAACTGATTGTTTGAGGCAGATTTAATCCAATTCCAAACAGCACTATTATCTTTTCCGTCATCAGTCTTTGTTTCATTTTCATCAGTGGCTTCACCCTGCACTGGTGGATTAGTAATTTCATTCACAGGTGGTGCCAGAGAATTGGTGCTTGCAACAGCATCACGATTAGAGATTTCTTGCATCATTTTAATAGCAGCCTTTACAACATTCCTTCAACAAGGAATGCAAAATTGATAAATCAATCTGGAAAAGGTATTTGATAATTAATTCAATATCTTCATGGCAAATATCCATTGCAGTGACAACTTGTCATTATATACATATCTATAAAAGTCAAAACTTAAAGAGTTTTGGCAACTTATTTTAAGAAGCAACCATAATAAAACAGGCAAAGACATGATTTTATGTATATTCATGTTTTTCTCTTGTGGTCTACAACACTTACTTACATATTGAATCTCCAGAAACTATACTGTATTTACATGTTTGCTTTACCAAACAGCTTTATTCATTAAATGTGGAAAACGTGGTGGTTAAAGTAAAAACTGCTACACACCAAGACTTCTACATGTTTACACCACTAAAATTTAAGCCCGACTTATGAAGAATTCTGTGCAAGCCTCAAGTGTTACAATTAACACATTGAGAGCCGGTCTACAGTATATTCGTACTTCAATTTCGGCCTAAAAAACATCAATTTTCAGTTGCCTTACCAACGCCCTAGCTCCTCCGCCGATTGCGCTAAAGAGCTGTTCAACGGCTCAAACGGATCGGCCAGTCTAGTAGATTGCACTCGAAAAAAAATTTTTTGCCTGGGGGTTGCGGGTTTTTTGTGAGTGACATCATAAATGGAGGACTTTTAGGCCACCTTGGCCCACTTTGCCTGGCCCTAGGCGCCAACCGTTAGGTGGTAGTATTTCGCTGAAGTTTTTACTGGAAACTACGCTACAATCTGAGTCTTTTGATAGTTTCGATGACCTGCTGGGGTTTCGGGTTCAAAAGTTGTGATGTAAGTTAGTAAAAATATTTGACTAATTAGCTAATTAGTTAATTAATTATTTTGTTTATTTTAGATCATAACTTTTGAACCAGAAACGCTAGAAAGTCGATCAAAGGCTCAAAAGACTTGGACTCAAGTCTAGTTTCCAATGAAAACTTCAGCGAAACACTTTGGCCTAGCGGTTGGGCCCTAGGCCAGGCAACATGAGCCAAAATGACCCTAAAACTACTTCACTTATGATGTCACTTACAAAAAACCCGCATCCCCGAGGCAAAAATTTTTTTTTCGAGTGCAATCTACTAGACTGGCCGATCCGTTTGAGCTGTTGAACAGCTCTCTAGCGCAATCGGCAGAGGAGCTAGGGCATTGGTAAGGCAACCGAAAACTGCTGTTTTTTTTGCAAAAATTGCCAAAACCACCCAGACGCCAAAGAGTTAAGGATCGTTAACCACATGCAAAACCACTGAAAGTAAAATACCTTCTTTGCATCAATAAAAGACTTACCACTACACCTTTGTTCAAACAAGTACATTAAATGTATGCAAAGGTTTTTTGCTAGACAGTGCTCTAGGCTGGTGCAATTCAGCTGAATACATGGTACACCAATCTAATGTGGGTACTGAACCATTCGTAGTTAAAATTACCTCCTTAATAGGCCTGTCCACAGTTACCACCACTCTGTACCACACATCATGCATAAATGGCTATAATTTGGAAGTATCATTGGTAATTAATAGTCAACAAGATGAAGACTTTACTGCCATTTATACTCATCCCAAATTGAAATTGGAAGCTTTTTTGAAAAGTACAGTACTTACATATGACAGGCAAAAATTTGGCATGCAACAGCAAAAAGTTGCATCCATACACACACTGCTTCTCATGCTCCATGTATTAGATATGACTTGTTACCTTGGCTACCAAGACAATTTATTCAAAACCACCGCATGCAAAAAATATTTTTGTAATGCAATATCTCTCCATGCAGAAAAATGTTGCTGAAAAACTTGTACTTAAAGAAAGGCAAACCCATTTCCACTTCGCCTTTTTGTCTGATCATGAAACAAGAGAAGCATGGAAATTTTTCTTTTATTTAGACTTGTGACCTGGCTGAACTATTGGTTAAGTAGATTATGGGAGCTTAATTGTTATCAAGAATAGTCAAAGACATTTTTGCAACATTCACACTAGTCTCCTAGTTCTTTCCCAACCAATACTGTAGGCAGTTTTGACATAATTAAATAGGATCATGATTAATATGACTGCAATAGACTAGTAAATGATTTCATCAACTAACAGATTTTATTGTTTAAGTCAGCTGTACCCAAAGTCCAGCACGTGGGCCAAATCCAGCCCACGAAGGGTTCCAATCCGGCCCGCACCCTTTCCTTGGATGTTTAGCACAGTGTTTCTCCAAGTTTCATGAGCCATGACCCCCTTCTAGTTTAACTGGCAAATACTTAGTACATCATGACACTTGGGTTATGCAATATCACAGCAAAGCTACCTTGTGAAGGCTCCGTGGCCATGTTTGATAAACCCTGGTTTAGTATTTTAGCAATTTCGTGTAAACAAATTTATGCAAGGGGTAATTGCATAAAAAGCAAAAATTATTTGCTGTAATTGAGAATTTTATCCAGATAAAGTTTAGAAACCAAAACGAACCAAGCTTTCCGCTTTGATCAAAAGTTAACTACAAAAATTTGTCTTCACTTGCAATGTGTGAAATAAAAGTGATTAATTTCAGACCTAGGCCATTCATTTGTAATGTTATACTTTGCGAACAACACAGACAAGTAAACGTAAAAACACAGACTATTGTTATGTCATAGCTGTTTTCTCCGTTCACTGTTTCTGCACACAAGCACCCTCCTACTATTGTAGGCTACAATATGTGATTACTGTTTGGCGCCTAGACTTTTTTTCGTTACAAACACGAAGACTTGCCAATTCTTTTGAGGGTTTAAACAGCTCTCTAGCACAATTGTCAGCGGAGATATTCCCGTGCAAAAACACGTCCAAACTGGTGGATTTTAGCTTTAGACTACCAGAACGGAAGGTGTTAAAGATCTAGCATCATATAAAGAACGCTTTCTTTTAAGGAACAGTTTGTGTTGCTTAGTGTTCGCAGTTACCCATAATCACAACTGCTTTGCACGTCATTGCTCAATCGACGAGTGATAATTAATGGATAATGGTGAAAGAGTATGCATATAAGAAAAGATATCAATCTATCTGACATGCAATGGAAGCAATGAAGAACCAGAAAATATTCAATCTCCCTTTTCAAGTGGCAAAAAAAATTCAAGCAGATATCAAACCTGGATTGTTCTTAAATGAGTGGAAAAGGTTAGAACATTCCTTATCTCAAACACGTGGTTTGCTTGCAAAAACAATGCATGACTCAATGAAACAAAGGTAAGTGCAATTGTTTAATAATAAAAGTCTACTGGCCAGACCCTATGAACAAAGGGCTGTTATCTAAAACACAGCAAGATGAAGCACAATCAGAGCTTTGTCACCTTGCTGTGATGATTTTGGGTTTGAACACTATTGCATCTTCTCAAGATGCAGACACCAATTCGACTACAACAGATTCAGAAGGTATGTGCGATGAAGCTGATTTTGATAAGCTTATGAATCAACAAGACCATGAAGCAAGGTCAAAGTGACGTAAGCTAGAGGAAACAGTCACCACTTCAGCTACAGTGCATAAAAGCTTATCAAGTTTCAAGGCTGACTTCTGTGACGCATTAAAGCAAGTTGAACAAACAGATGGAAAATCTAAGTTTGAATTTTAGGAAACCATAAAGCAATATCCTGAAATAGGTAAAGAGTCTGCAGAGGTGGTAGCAACACTTTCCCAACACAAGTGAGCATTGAACGTCAGTTTTCAGCACTAAGGCTCATCAGGAAGCAATGAACGAAAAACTCACAGAAGCCATCCTGTTCTAGAGAGCAAACTATTAAATGTACACTTAAGATGTAAGGTCATTAATGAGCTAGATATTAAATGAGACATTGAACGTAATGCTGAAAAGGAGTAAGAAAATGATGTCCAAATGTGTAATGAGTTCCTTTCACAGTAATTGCTGAGATGAGAATTTGTTCTTGTGTTACCACCGTGCTGTTTGGTGGTGAAATGGACCACGAACTTTACTGCAGGTAAATTTGACAGTTTTTGTGTGTTTCCTGTTTGCTCGGACGATTTACTGAGTAGTTTTTCAGTTGTAGTTCATTCTGTATACTTTTTTTGCATAGTCAAAAAACCAACGATAGCTGCAAACAACCATACTATCCATAAGTTAATGTGAATGAATTTGTTGCTTTAGTCAGTGAAACAATCTAAGTAGTAAGCAGTAGGCACAATGCTGAGTTGTCACTTTAGCGGCACTGTCATCATGGTAGTGCAGAAGACATGTCTACATCTGTTGTGCAAATGGTTTGCAGATGGGCTCTCACCTTGCAAGGTTCCCATACCACACGTTTTCAAAAACCATTTTCCATACTTTTTCAATACCAAATTCAAAGACTTTAATACCAACCTTTACCTTCATTTTTGAAAATTTTATTCATGGAACACAGTGCAAAAGCATCTGCAAAACTGTTAACAGTGGTAAAGAACAAAATTTGAATAAACAAATAGCTGAACTTAAAATTTCTATACTTCTGAATACTTTATGTACATTTTGGTCAAAGTCAATACTTTTTCAAGATCTTGAAAACCAATTTCATAATTCAATACTTTTTCAATACCACGTTGGAACCCTGACCTTGGCTCCCAGTCCTTTCGGTTTGGTAGTAATTTTGTGTTCAGATTAACTTTTGTTTTTAGATTTACAGTTTAGGGTTTAGGATCTAAGTTAAAGGTTTAGGATTTGGGTTGAGGTCTGCTACATTTCTACCAAGGCTAGTACAGTCTACTGCACATTCATTGTGTGCTACTATGATATTACAGGCAACAGATGAATAATTTTTCAAATATGAAAGTCCATTGGCAGACTTGTAGCCACTGCCATTAATATTACAACCTAAAAGAAATCTTATGAATTTTTTTATTTTTTATGTTTTGTTTTGTGTTCAGAAAATTTTAAAATGATCATATATTGAATAATTCTGTAGTTAGCTAATCATTCTTGTTATATACCACGTACAAACGTTTCTTGAATGAAGTTCGTATTATTGTTTAATTTATCCACATTATAAAAATAGTAGCTACTCACAACAAACAGTGGTTTTTAATGATTAGTAAACATTCTTGAATGCAATGCTTAATTCAAAGCCTTAACTCATGTATCTAACAACAATAACAAAATGCTTGTTTCTAAAATAATTTTAGTTTGCTTCTTTCCCATTGTTAACAGCTAAAATTCATTCACGTTATGTTAAAGCGTCAGGAGTTAGAAATTTTGGAAAGGTCGAGTCAGAGTCGGAAAAATTTAAAAAGGTAAGATTCAGACATTTCACCTATGACTCTGCAACCTTGGTGAAAAGCCTCTAGCCTACTAAGTGGAAGGCTGAAGCTCAAGCTTTAGTGCTTTTAGTTTTGCGTTATTTCCCCAAACAAGAGAAAAAGTGCAGATAGAATGACAATTTTTCAGTCAAGGTTAATGTTACAGTAACCTCGCATATGAATGCTGTGTATGTCAAAGGTTATATGTGTGCACGGTACAATGCAAAGAACTTATGTCCATCAGTACAGATATCATATAAACAGATTTGTGATGATGTAACGTGAGTGGAAAAAATACTTGTTACGCAACAGACAAAGGTAAAAATACAATTGAAAACATATTGTCATTGCAATTCAATATGAACTTCCAAAAAAAACCATAACGACTAAGGCAACCAAAGTTTTACCTAAAAACCTAAAATTTTGACATTATTTTGACCTACAAATTTTCTGCGTTTACAACTGCAAAATAATTTAGCCTTAGGTGTTGAGGTTAACCCAGAAGCATATCTATGCACTCTGCTCTGAAAATTTAAAAATTTGGTTGTTTAACTTTGGGGATGATATGCTGATAAGTACATCAATAACCACAGTAGAGTCAAACCTGAGGACATCATAAAGCTGAAACACTATATGCATATTGGATTGAGCAATTACCAAAACAAGTACTGTAAGACCATATATTTTACATTTTTTATTTTCACAATTGTTGAAGCTTATTTTGGATCCCACTGCATTGGAGGTTGTTACCAAGAATGGAATAACATTGGCATGAGAACAATGGTAGCTGATATTAAGCATAGGTAACTGTTTTGCTGTAATTGCTCACCGCAAAATATCAGTTTTCATGACTCTGGTTATGTTATTTTATATCTGTTACTAAGATCTGCTCTTGACAGATATCCGTCTTTTACAAAGCACCTGTGTAAGCTATAAAAAATTTCTGCACGCCATTTAAATTCACAGAAAACTTTGCATACCTGACTGGTCTGGAGTCAGGGTTCAGAATTAGGATTTGAAGATTAGGGTTTAGTTAGGTCACATGAGAAGGACGATGGCAAGCATTATCATCCATGTCACATGACAAATTCTTCAACCAATTGGGTTTGGCTAATGGCAAACTAATACCTCAATCAGTGCTTTTGCCGTTGATGGCAAAATAAACATTGCCGAATGAAAAAACAGCTTGGAAACTACAGTAATTCAGGTCAACTGATGTACATCCCTTACAAACACATAATCACATCATTTTTTATTAGTTTCAGCAATTCAGGCATTCAAAAATTTTACTCTCGACAGCAATCAAAAGTAGGCTATTTTATTGCATAGCCTGCAAGGTACCAAACTAGAAAGACAAAATTATTATCTAATTAATATGTCAGGTAACAGTACAGCCACTGTGCCAAGGCCTAAGCCCCAAGAAAACAGCCGGGGAAGGAACAAGTAGTCTTGCCATGCTCGATGCTGTTGTTACAGATAAGTACTAGGGTCGGTCCACCAGTATACAGATGTAAACACAAAAATTTCACTGAATTAGCTATTTATCAATAAATACATTAGGTAAATTTTTCCAATTCTTATGGCACTTCTCAAAAACCATCCTCTATCATATGAATCATTCACTATCCGATTCATTTGACATAACACCAGTTCCACGCCCCAATCAAACCCATGTTTCGGCTCAATATGCGGATGAGAGTGCCAGTAAAGTAAGCGGATGGGGCAAATGACGTAAAAAAAACTGATCATTTTCATTGATAACAACAGGACTGAAATGGCAAAAATATTTGTTTCCAGCTTTTTTTTAAGTAAAAATTATGATAACCACTCATATAATTCATTAAAATTTATAGCATGTTGGCTTATTAGTAGATACGATACACCGTTCACATAGATCTGTATGATGTCACACGAGCGCCGAACCTTCGTCCGCTTTCTAGCGCCAAACGCGCACGAGGACTGTCTCTCATAAATCTAAAAAAAATAGGGAAAGAATAAAGGTACATTCATAGAAGTTGGCCAGCTGTTAAAAGATAGTTGCACGAGCAAGTACGCGAAAATCCGGAGCTCTAAGAGCAAGTTTGAGCAGTGTTTGTGTGGGCAAGCGGAAATTTGTTTTTCAGGTCAAACACTACGAAGGCAAATAGTTGGTGCAAGAAAAGCGCATGGTGAACAGTCAGATTCGGTTGAATTTGCTTGAAATTTAGTAAAAGCATCTAAGGAAGCTTAAGGAATATAACTATTACTAAAAACAATTTTTTCCTTTTCTATTTTTTCCATAAAAGGTGTTTGTTTATCGTATTTCCCCATACTAGGGCAATCCGCATACTGGTGGTCTGACCCTAGATTTCATGATAAGAAAACACTAGATTCACAAAAAAACACTAGATTACAAAAGCAAACTTTAACTTACACACAGTGAAAATGTCCAGAAAATGCATTGCAATGCCAACTATAAACATTAATTCAAATTGTGCAACTCATTGTAAACCACAGACAAAGAAAACGGGAGATAGCAGCTGAGCTTGGCTTGTGTTTATTTGTACAGGTCACTGAAACTTTTGACAGATGACCAAGTGACTTCACAGTGCTTTAACTCAAAACAGTGTCTTGTGTAATTTAAGATTTAATTAGGTAGAACTTTTAGCAAATTACAATTGAACTAAATCAAAAGGTCTCAACTACTACAGTTACAAAACAATAACACAAAACTGTGACATAATTACATTCAGGTCACTCATAAAAAAACATAATTTAGCCGTAAAAAAACACTAGAACACAGTAGATGAAATGAAAAAACAAAAAATCTAGCTAGTGGAAAAATCAAAAGGTTGCCTGTAAAAGGCGAAGCTCCGCAAATAGCGGAGTCTGGTTGCAGAGGTTTGATGACGTAACCGGAATGGAAGAGAGAGAGTTGCATAGCGAAAGGAATAAACAGAAAAAAAGCAAAGGAAAAATATTTTGTTAGTGCAAATTCATATGCGCTTCCCCCAAACATCTAATGCATGGATGTTTGTGATGTTTAAAATTTTATTCATTCACAACTGTTGACACCTATTTTTTGTTGTCCCCGAACCATTGTGAAACTCAGATAAACAAAAATTATCAAACTCAAGAATAGACTTCTTTTACCATAGTGCAAAATCACTTTTTGCAATAAAATTATTTTTACTACCGTTTAGTTCTTATTGCTCAACACAAAATATCGGGTTTAGCGACTTCGGTTGCGTCATCAAACCTCCGCAACCAAGCTCCGCTGTTCACGAAGCTCCGCGTTTTACAGGGTAGCAAATCAAAAACACTAGGTAGGCTACTCGTAGGAATAGCAACACCTGGGAACAAGCAACTCTTTCGAAACAACCTCGGCTGGACATGCAAACAATATGATGAACTGTGCTAAATGTTAAGGCGGTAGGCAACACTGTACGAACGTTTAATCATCAAGATTCAAGAAAAGGGACTAGAGATCGATAAAAGTCACACAAATTCCGTTGCATTGACGACATCCTTCATCACATAAGAAAATAGACTGACATCGCTGATTCGTTCACTGGTCACAGTCAAGGTACAAAATTCAAACAAAATCAAACACGCTACAGGTTGCAACCCAACGGACTTGCGAAATACAACAGAATCAACCGCGTTTCAGACAGTAGCTGTGTGGCAGAGATATTCGGAGTTACTTTTTCAGACTCCGACTCCGCTCCTGTTCCAAAATTTTTGAAACCGGATTCGAACATTTTTCAAAATTGAGAATCCGACTCAGCGACATCGGAACGTCGGTAGGTCAGGGGGGCAGTAACAAAATTGAAGGCAATGGAAAGTTATGAAAAACAAAAAAATCGTTACCAATTATGCTTTCTACTGTTCAACAACCATGTTGTCCTCGACAATAATAAAAGAAACCATATAACATGTGTTTCAATTCGATCTTGATATACTATAAAATTACCTATGGTGCTGTTATGAAAACTACACCTTTGCACGCGATGCCCTCTTTTGAAAGGTCAGGGGGGCAATGTCACCGCTCTGCTTCTTCCCTGCTTGCCGTTATCACCAGTCATTGTCTAGGTGCATTCCCTGCCAAGATGTGTCCGTTCAAGAGCCACATGCGGCAAACCGCCTAATATTGTAACTTGAAGTGATCATTTGAAGATTTGTTGCCATGTTATTGTTACACAATAAAAACCAACAGTAAAACAATCCACTTGCAAGTTTGGCAACTAGCTGCCCTTGCAGGAAAAGGAGCGGACATGAGTGAACTGCAAGCTCGCCACTGCATGACAACAGAACAGTGAACCTGGCTCTTGTGCACAGGGCCTACAAGAGGGGGGTACAAGAGGTACATCATGCCCGGCCCCGGGGGATGAATATGCTCATGCTAAGTTTTTCTGTAATCAAGTCCAAAATAGATGGTCGCATTCTTTGAATGCAGCGCTGGTAGCTATATTTGAAAATCTTAGCATGATAGCTGTTTTATCAATGTTTTGATTACTATACAAACAAGCTATACGAATTTCGACGAGGACCCAAGCTAGGGGGCCCGATATCGGTCTTCGTACCCAGAGGCGTAACTAGGTGGGCACAATTATCCGGGCGCCAAATCAATATGGGGGTGTCGGATGACTACGGGGGGTGCCAATAAGTCCCAACAATGTCACATTCATCCTACTCTTTTCAATACAGTATATTTGCTTCCGAAAGACCTCAGGTTCGAATATGGGGGCTCGAAACTTGCTTCTTGCCCCGGGCGCCATCTAACATTGTTACGCCCTTGTTCGTCCCCCCTGGTAAAATATCTCTCCGAGGTCTCGCTTTGTGCAGTGTGAGTTGCCACACTGGCTAATAAACTGCTATTGCAAGAAATAAATCAATTAATCGGAATTGAGCTGCTGACGTCAAGATTTCTAGAAAATTTGGTTCTTAGTTCCAATTTCCAGGGAGGGGAAAAAGTCTTTTTGAAGAACCTGCGGACACCCATGTCTTTGGCGTACCACGTGTTCAAAGCTGTTTGCTTGAGTTCAGTGCAAAAGCGCACCAATAGTAGTCATTCGTTTCGCATTTACATGTTCGATAACAATGTTGATCTGTAACATAAATTACAGACAATCGTTCTGAATGTTGGGCGTACGAATAGTTGCAACAAATTTCTTTGAAGGCGATCGTGATAAACCATGAAATTACTTATGATACTGTTATGTAAGGCCACCTATGCCCCCGTTGCCCCCCCTTTTAGAGAGCAGGGGGACAATGCCCCCGTAATACAGCCACGTTCTGGCGTCCTTGATCGGACTGTTGTTCAGACTCCGGCTACAATCTTCGATCCAGCCGTAATTTAGTCATGTTTTCACTTGAGAAATGTCCATACAGACTCCTGCTACTACTGAAATTGAAAAGTTACTCCGAATCCGGGTCCGGCTTTTCACAAATTTTTGACTACGGAAGGATCCGGGTCCGAAAGAAAAACGCAGAATCCTTCCGCAGTCGACTCCGGCACTCCGGATCTAGGGTGGCCGGAGTCACTTTTTCCGGAAAATTTTTGAAATTTGAGAATTCGACTCCAGTTCAGTCTTCGGCAGGGATGAGCACGGACAGTATTGCATGGGACTGGATCAGGACTGAAGCCAATTTTTGCCGGATCAGGACTGGATCGGACTGTAAGTTTTTGAAATTTGGCGGATCAGGACTCGATTGCACTGAGAAAATTTTGTTGTTGTAATGTGGTTATTTTGAACATATCGAAAATTTCAGTTGTCATTAGATTTTACAGATTTGCTAAATGGGAGTGTGTATTTTGCCATCCACGGCAAAAGCTCTGCTGAGACTGTTTTGCAATTTGAACTGCATCCACCGTTGTCCACACAAAGCTGAGTTCTTTCTTATAGCATCGTGAACATAGTTGAGGAATGGTTTGTGTCTATGCCTGCTGTGCGCGTGTACAATACTATAGGATTACCTGGTAGTGGGACAGTCAGTGATGTAGTCACAGTCAGTGACGTCGTCTTGAGTCAGACTGTTGCTTCCGTTTATTTCTAACAGCTGAAAATAGATACAAAACAAAGCACCAGCGAAAATCTGAGCAGGTTTGTTTCGGGGGAGGCCATGGACTCTTCAGTCTCATTTTGACTGCGCCACTGTTACCTGACAAAATGATCGCCTACTTTTCATTCAAAATTGTTTTGATTATGACCATTACAGTACTGTTGCGTTCGTACGAATAACTTTGTGACGCCAGAACGTGCTGTGTTTTTAAATTAGATGTTTGATTGGTAATGGTAATGGTTTATTGTTTCATATGACTCAGCCAATAAGCAGAAGCACCATAAAAGCCATCACATGCAGTAAACCAACCATTAGCGAACATTAGAGCAAATGAGAATACAAGTAACAATGGCACAATAGCTGATCAGTGTAAACAAAGAGGGGCGCTGTGTCACATAGGATTGGCGAAAGACCGTGGCGGTCATCTGGTCAACCAACCCCGTTTATCACTTTTTGTCAAGTGATTGAGAA
>Ga0210059_1010498_pt1 | contig 14293 bp, 10 predicted proteins | sample Ectturendosymbi2_FD_188042 | JGI IMG/M metagenome (GOLD analysis project Ga0210059, IMG submission 188042) | Ecteinascidia turbinata endosymbiont from Florida, USA - Sample 2 (SPAdes) (version 2) | ecosystem: Host-associated > Tunicates > Ascidians > Unclassified | place: Key West, Florida... | reverse complement strand
CGATGAATGTTCAATAAAATCTGGTTTAAATTTCCAGAGCGTGTATCCCTGAAGACTTTGGCTCCTCGTACCCCCAAGTGGTACGTGTACCCCCGGTTAAGAACCACTGGAGTAGAAAGTAAGCGAAGTTTTTTCTCACTTTCATAAATTTATCGTAAGGAAATATTATATTTTCCACCAGAAAGTTGACGGTATTTGGCCAAAACGTGCCTCGAGGGAATCTGTTTGAAACTTTCCCAAAAACACATAATTTAACCCAAGCTCTGACAAATAATATCGGCTGCTTCAAGGGCCCCGTAGCACGTGATCCATAATGCAGTGAAAGTTCCTTTGCTTAATTTCCCACAATCACCGGGAATTTCATCCCATGCACACAGCCATTTCTTTCGGGCCATTATCGTAGTTGCCCTTCTAACGGGGTACACAACATCTGTGCGGCATTATTGGGCTATCACTTGGAAAACACACTAACAATTGAAGAAAGCAACAACAATGTGCGTGTAACTTTTTGACCTATTTCCAAAAAAATTGTGCGGATCAAACTCTTCACTTGTGTGGATACTGCAGTAGATTGTCTCTGGTGGGGAGTCAAGCATTGTCGTCCTCACAAAGATTATGAATGTATGCATTGTGTGGTATTTTGTTGTGTCTAATATTCAAAATGAGATAAAAGAGTGGAGAAATCGTTGTACCGAGTAGTTTGCTAGGTTGGTTAACCCAATCGTTACATGACCAACGTCACAAAAAGCACAGCAAGCAATAACATTTGGCAGCATATATACATCAGCACGCGGGGTTTTGGACGTTTCTTATATAGTATGCATAAATAAATTAGCTTAATTATACTGATATTGATTGAAAGCAACCAATACTGATAAAGCTATCGGAAAATCCCCAATCGACCAAACTCTAATTTTTAAAGAGAAGAAATTTCAGCTTCTTTGAAGATACTGCAAAAACACTGCTACCACTAAATCACCGCATCGACTTTCGCGGCGATAGCGAATATTAATTGCAAGTTCCCGTCAAGTTTAGCCTTATTATTTTTCGTCGTGAGTTGTCATAAATCCCTCCAAACCCATGTGTTGTTATTTGCACAATTGCCTTGAAACAAGTCCTCATGGTTATCGGTAGAGCATTGCTAAACCATTGTTTCGTAGGCAAAAAATGTCACATTCCGTTATATCGTGCATTCTTATAATATTTGATGAGTACCTTGAGTAAAACAATGTGCCTTAATGTCTTTTGTTGTAAAAATACTGGAAATATGACTGTTGCGGGACGATTTTCGTAACAATTAATGGCTAGTGAAACTAATTGCAGCTAGCCGTAAGTTATAAAATGTGCTTATCGTATTTTTCAGTCAGTTCGAGTGTTTTGCTGTACTGTGGATATAGCTGTACTGTGTTCATCTGACTTATGACAAAGTATAACAGAACAGTATACTAGGAAAGGAGCTACTTTAGACCGGCGAGAAAATCCAAACGCCCTATCTTGGTTAAACGGAGTCCAAAAAATCCTTTTCGCCTCCTGTTGCTTGAAGCTTGCTATGAAATCATTCTGTTGTGGAGATCACGCCGCAAGTTAAATTGCGAACGTTACTGGGTGAAATACTTTTTCGTCAGCTAGCATGAGCGAATGGATTCCACCATCCAGGAACGTCTCATTGACATTCAAAGTGACGGTGAAACCCGTGTTGTGTTTCATACACACGGATGGTAAATCGTTGGGATCAAGTGCAGTGAGAGTTATTTGCAGCTTTGGGAATGAGTGAAGCTATTATTACTGGCGTTTCCAACGATGTATTTTGCTGAGCAAGGTTTCTGCCAAGCAGCCTGCTGCATATGCGTAATAAATACCCCAATCGCCTTGACATGAACAAGACCAGGGAAACGCCATGCGACTTAAATTGAGCAACTTGCAAGCTGCTTTGAAAAAGCTTGCGGATAAACACCAACCGTAAGGTTCGCATCAGTTGGAACCAGCTGTTATTTTGGAAATGATAACATTTATTCTACAAATGCATTTGCATTCGTTTTGTGTTAACTAGATTGCCCATTTATATTTCATCGGCAGTGAAGTATTTCCAAGACAAAATAATATTTTTAGACAGCGCAAAAACTACCGGTAAGCGGGCGATTTCCAAGTAAAGTTTCTGTAAGGGGGCGATTTTACAAAACAGGTTGAAGACCACTGCTATAGACTCAGTTACCCACTTTACACTGCACTGTTATCGGATTCGCGTTGGATTGGGAATCCCACAAATCACTCAAGCACCACCGTGAGTGTCTCACCGTGCTGCTTGAGCGCGCATTTTTTCAACTACATGCGATTCAGCTAATCCAACTAGCAGAGGTAGGTTGGGAATCCGATAATAAGGGATTCGATTGAAAATGATGTTGGGTGGTTTGTATTAAGTCTTGGACAACCTTTTCTGTACTTGTTTGATGCTAAAACCACTACCGTGGAACAAATTAACCTATTTAAGCTGATCTTTAGCAAAAATGACGGATTAATTTACTTAATAGTTTTGCCTGCAGGCTAACTACACCTAGTTAGGGAAACATTCATCAAAGATTATTCGGTATGTTACAAGATATCAGATATTGGACCGAAAGACTATTACCCCAATACTTATTAATAGGTTTTCATTACACCTTGGTATAGTAGAATTATTTTATGCGATCATTGACCATTTTATATCAGGTTCCATAAACAAGACCACCTCATCTAATGAAACGTTTTTGACTAATTGTTAGCATAAGTTAAGTTTTAGCATCTTTAGCGAGTAATGTGCAGTGCAAAAACATTTTTGGCGATGCTTTTCAACGGGCCTGGCCCGGGGCCGTTGCCCTGGCTCCTCTGCCTACACCTGTGCGTTACCACATGCAAGTGTGTGCAGTTCAAGGGAATGAGCAGTCAGAAACAATGGTTTGATTAAAACATCAGATATCACAAGATTTGCAAAACCTACAGTGGATTCAGGGACGCCGGAGAGCTGGGACATTTCCCTCCCTGACCCTTCAAAAGGGAGCAACGGGGGCGTAGGTGCCTTTTTTATAACTTTATCATTCGTAATTTCATGGTTTATCAAGATCGAATTGAAACAAATTTAGGCTATTACAGCTATTAGCGCACCCAGAAAATTTAGAACGTTTTCTTATCATTTCCGAGGTCAACATTGTTGCTGAAAAGAAAGAGCATGGTGATAACGATTGTTTTATTATAAGTTTCCATTGTCCACAACCTTTTTACTGCCCCCCTTGCCCTGGCGCTGTTCCGGCGTCCCTGAGTGGATTCACACTCCATTCTTCCCCTGACGTTTACGACTTTACGTATCCGAACTGCAAAGATTAACTATAGATTCTATGCTCGCTGCATCAGAATGTATAGCTTTTTCGGACCACATGTTCGCTTTCCTGAGCTGACCTTTCAGATGCCTTCAGAAGTTTTAAGCTTGTAGTTTGAATCTAACGCTTTCATCTGAACCAAAAGCACGCTAGCATTTTGCCGGCACGCGTAATCCATAACCTAGCAAACGCATTCGTTAACCATTCACTTGCTCGTGCTTTCACAAACCATGTTCATTCACGTTTGAACGACTTCAGATCCATTGTGAGGTGAAACAGCGAACTCAGCAATGCACTTGCGTGACTAGCAAACCGAGTATTCTGCAGTGTCAGCAAGTTCGCAGCGCAATTTTCGACACCGAACAAAACAGAATGTCACACCTACACGATTGTTTTTCACAAACTGTTAAAATATGGAAAAAGCTTGTGCAATAGAGCTGACAAATTTAATCTTTTTGATGCATAGGTGTAAGAGCAGGCACTATATTGGGGATGCAAAGGAAAGTTTGCCCGAAAAACATCTATGCGACAAACCTCCCTACAAATTTTCTGTTGCTGTTGGTACTGATGATATGAAGTAGGTGCCCTGCAGCATACTCGATTGGCAGAGTGTACAATTAACAAAAGCACGTAAATGACTTCTTTTTTGCCCAAACTTCCAAGTGAGTCAGTTACTCACAAACTCCCACATACTAAGACACGAGTTACTGGAAACAGTTGAATTTATATATATTTGGTGTTTTTCAATGACATAACAAACTTTAATATATACACTCAGTGTAAAAGAAATATAATTTCATTAATATTGTAAAAAATGTCGAAATTTTTTTGCCCAAATTTTCAACAAATCCAAACTTTAGCGGATGCTTTTGCATCCCCAGCACTGTTTGCATTGCAATACAGCAATTGCACTATGACGTAACAACAGCATGTTCCGGCTGAGAGGGGCCTTCCTCTGGGTCTACACAGCATTCTTCGACCGGCTAAGATGTTTCTAGTCAGTGATTTTCTGCTGGTTGTTGGCATGAACGACGTGCAGGTTTGAAAAAAAATAACAAATCCATGAAAACACCAGTCGAAAAAATGAAACCACGAAGAATTTTTCGTCCTGAATCCTTTCCAGGAATGTTAAATTAAATGAGGTTCAGCACACGCTGTAAAACGAGTAAAATGGCAGCACAGAAGTTATTGGGACCATTTATTCCGATTGAAACACGCTAACACACACACGTTGCGTTTGAAACGTTGTTTGGTTTTTATTTGAAAGCCGTAAGGTCATGTACTTGGGTTCCGTGATATTGGCAGAATCGCATGTTGGGTTTAAGTGAAGACTATTACCAGCGCCAAAGTTGATTTTCAAGGAAAAACTAAGAAATACAGTATAGCATTTGTCATTTTGACTTCAACACGCCAAACATATTTTTTTCTGAGCAGTTGCTACTGTTGACAACCTGGGACCACAAAGACTAACAATGTTTTCCGGGTAAAAGTAACAAAAACGCAGGCTTTTGCTAAGTTCTGCTTAAATTTTCAGTGGCGGCGGTTGATTGTATCGACTATTATGTTTAAAAACTAAATGAAGACGCCTAGCTCGCTGCTTTTGACCGTTTGTTTGTGTCAACGGTCTAAAAGTCATCCCAACAGAATTATAATGCAAAGCAACAAATATATTCGTTTGAAAAAGAGTCTCCTGTTAAATCAACTTTCAACGTATTGACAACGATTTATTGCAAACGTTGCGTCATTCACACGTCGATTAATGTCACACTGATCTGCGCACAGTAGTCACAACCGCTCAATTCTGATGAGCCGAGTCCGAACCAGTCTCACTTGTCGCATTGAAAACTCGCTATTCTTGCACCAAGTTTCAAGCTTTCTTGCTCGTCTTTCTAGTGATGACGTGGACCAACCACAGATGAGCGTATTCAATGAAAAGAAGTTAAACAAAAGTGAGAATGAAAGCGCAGCTTCTCTATCAGTCATGTGCTTAAGCTTAAGCTATATAAACCAAAACGGCGGGGAGAACATACAAAGCCGAACATCAGGAACGAATATACATTCCGAACTAATAAATTCGCACCACACTGCGTCTTCGTCTTTCCGCAATGGCCCAAAAGCCAATACATTACCATTGTTAACTTTTAGCTTGGCAAAACATCGAAATATGGTTTAAGAAAAAGGTGCCATGGACCTATGAAGTGCAGCAGGAGTTAACGCATGGTGACGATTTAATTCGTTTCAGGCTGTTTATGTCGCTAGGAACTAAGCAAACTTCGAAGTTTCGTTTCGATCGCCTTTGCTCGATCTACTTGCGTCGATTCTTTGTGGCTGAGATGATATTCTTGAAGCGACTGAAGAAGTTGCTCGATGTCATTGGCCGTTAAAGAAACGTCATCGGCTGTGAAAATAAACCAATGCGTTCCATTCAAAGCTCAGCGCAGGAGATCGTCAATCGTGACTGGGAAAGGTTACTCGAAGTCAACAACCTTTGGGCGCTGAGCGAATGATTTCCACGAGGTAGATACTGAACAACCAAGTCGTTACTCGATAATTTTGGTGCTTTTCTGTTCATCAACCGATAAAACTCAGTAGAACAAAGAGAGTAAATGAGCCCGTCGTGCAAGTCAGTTCCTGATCAGACATTCTTGATTGCAACCGGACCAGTGGATTACGATCTTAGACCAGTTCAACGCTCAAGCAGTCTACCTATGACGTTATTAAATACACATGTGAGGTCGATACAACGAACTAAACAGGCAAATAGCATGAATGTGATTTTCGAACGCAACTGTTTTGACAAGTTCGAGCAATTTTTTGGAACAAAACCAAGTTAATGGGCTTTGATCTCCTTTTTACATCAGGAAAATAGGTGGTAAATAAAAACACAGCGAAGTATGTTTTTAGCAGAGATGTTCGGTTTCCCGGAGATTGCGATACATCCCAAATTCAAAGATGCACAGAGCTGTGCAGACAACTCCATGCATGTGTGTCTACACCGACTGAATATTTCCACACCAACAAATACAACCACGCTGTAACACCGATCAGGACGAGAGCGATACCTTCTGAAATATCCACCATCTTTTCTAACGACAGTAACGCTGCTTCACGAATATTCGTAAACTTCAGATTCGCTGAAAATAAAAACAGAAAAAGTCATAGGAATTTTCACCGAAACACAAATACTACAACTGCAACGGTAGTTGGTGTCAGGTCACGTGATTAGAATTCGCTCTAAAGCAATGGTTCTCAACCTTTTCGCTGAAGGGATCCAAATCCAGACCTACGATTTCGTGAGAGAGCCGCACTAAACAAATTTTAATACAAGTCAATTGACACGTTTGGTTTTATACCAAAACGAAGTCTGTTACACAAAATCTTAGAGGTTTTATTGAAAAGACTGTTGAGGGTCACAAAGGGTGCTTGGGAGACGTATGCGGCTCTCAGAACAGTGGTTGAGAACCATTGTTCTTAAACATTTCAACATTTGAGTCGAGATACCAACTTCAGCTGATTGGATGCGAAGCCATGCGATTATTCATGCATGACACACGAGCCGAACTGGCATCGACAACATACACTTCCTGTTATCGTCACAACACAGTGAACCACCAGTAAAAACATGTTCCAAAAACTATTACATTCATTATATTCATAACGCGACAATAAAATTATTCACAAATTGTCAAGCAAGCGGAGAACACAGCCAGTTCGTCAACGGTGTTGAGAACCGCACGGAAGGTACGTTACACTTTAAAAAACCAGTGCAAGAGAACTTCTAACACGGTTATAATAAAATGAACTACATACATGCATTGAGATAACAGTTCATTGCCAAAGTCGACCTACTTAAACAAGCGCACAGTGAAGGGACAAGAACGCTGAGACCCTTGAACGCATGAGGGGTGGATTCGTCACAAGCGTCACGCTTAAGCGAAGCAAGAAGAGCAACAATGCATTCCAGCGCAGTCAACTGCAGGACGTAAGTGCTGAACGATGCAAAATTCGCCAGAATGCCGCACACCTCCTCGAACTTGACCCCTGGAAGGAAATCGAAGACGCGTCACGGCAAAATACGCAGACAGCAGATACGCATTCCGGCACGCAAGCATTGGCTGCTGTGCACAGACGGGGCTTGGCAGTGACGGGATTGTTCAACGCGCGAACTGAAGAGATCGAAATCATATGTTTGAAAGCTTAACAAGAACTGTTCAAAAAAGCGTCGCACTTCTAGCAACATACATCACCATTTCTGTCTGCGGTCCATTGGGCCGTTTAGTTGCGTTATTACTAGGGCAACCAAAAGCCAATAAAGTCAAAAATTTTCTGCCTGTTTTAAAGTTTATGACATGTTAACAAACCAAATTTCACGCCGATACCATGAGTAAATCCAAAGTTATTAGGTCAAAAAAAGTCAACATTAATCGTTAGGTCAAGAGCACAGTCTTCTAACAGTTTTGTTTCTTTTATCAAGATTTTGTTATAACTACAACAACAGATATTTATATGGTTTTGCTAGTTTAGTTGAAATTCTGAAAGAATACTGTATTTTTTGCGACTTCTGGCATAATAATGTTGTTTTGCCAACAACTGGACGATTGAAAGTACGCTGGGCGTGGTAGTATCTGATGTTGAAGTATGACAACGTAGAAGCTTCTCAATGACTTCAGGAGATTTATTGGCACTAGATATTTCTCTTGTGCTTTTGGATTGATATCGCCTACGGTTTGTTATCCATAGTTTCGCTGGGTCTTTCAAACTTTTGATTTTAATTTCATTTCATCAGAAAAAAGTTTTAACCTAGCGGTTATTGATTTCGAATATATGCTTTGTGTGCTGCGTTTCAATTGCAAATGCAAGAAAATGGTTTATGAAATCAAAGTTTCAAGTTTTTAGGTCAAAAATTTGGTTGCCCTTGTTATTACCGTACTGTATGCTTGGGAGAATGCGTAAGGCTCAGTTCATATAGATTTGTTTTGGGTGTTGTAAAGCTTGGCTGTGGCTTAACCAAGCAAACGCTATCATTTGCGGAAATACGCTGCTGGCCCTGTTTTTTCTCCAGTGTTTGAAGTAAGATAACGCCAAGCATTATTATCTATAGTCTTTCACTGCCATGACAGGCAAGACGCCCTGTAGCGGATGCTGTTCACACTCTACGAGCTACGTCCAGCGATGTGAACTTTTTCAAGTCAAGAACGGTTGGACGAAGTCGTTCAACCGCAATCCGATGGCACTCAACCGTGGCAGGTGCTTTTTTGGTTCCGGCGGATTCTAGGTTGTATTTCACGCTTTCATTAGGAATCTGCCTTGAACATCAAAAATTGTTCGGGCCAGCGGAGTGAAAAACTGAAAATACATCTTTACGAGTCTTTAGCAGACTTCTTGAGACATAAAATAACTTTACAAAGCAGTCATTGTTCAACGGGTCGTGCAAATTCAGGAGAAACTACCATAAAAATTAACGTAACTGAATTTTCGTTGTTAAGAACTCCAGCTTGAAGAGCGATTTCTGTAATGTCTTTGCAATGTGAAAATAAACATATAAAAATTAACTTTCTAGTATTTTTTCCTGAAATCGTGAAGCTAAGAAACTCACATTTGGTCTCGCGCGAAGTTGGTTTCCATGCCGACGGCAAAGCCTTAAGAAGTTTCTCCTGGCGTTTTAAAACAACAGTTTTTCTTTCGGTAGCGCTTTGGCCACTCTCATCTTCATCACTGTCCGGCAACTCATCCTGAAAATGAAACCAAGCAAAGAAACTGGAGTTATACAACAAAAATCCTTTAGGAAAAAAGCATTAGCTCTCTGATCGTTATCGACATTGGAATGAGAATGGCAGCAGCGAACCTTGTGCAGATGCGGTCGCACGACCTCCCAGTAATCTCCAAACTTGTCCAACGTCAGTGATTCCAGAACAGTAGCTAAGCATGCAGCAGCCTCGGTACTGTATGAAACCTTTTCACGTTTGGATTCTTTGAAGAGTACAGTGACTACCTGAAAACAAACGCTAAGTCGTTTAAGAATTATGTGCACATGATGCTATAATGAACCAATCGCACTCTAGATGACATGCGTCTTTTAAAATAATAGCAAAGGTCTCGATTCAGGTTGCACGCACTAATTCACACCACAATATCATCGAGCAAAGTAAGTGCTTGACCTGATTTTTTTCTTCCTCCAACATTTTGTCGGCACAATGAACGCACACACTGCAGATCGCCTCCAGCAATCGCTCTTTTCCTTCCCAGGTACGACCTTGCAGTCCGGTCGTAAGGGCCTGTGATGAAAAAGATGAAGAAATGCACTTTATAGAGGAAACCCTTTGTCACTCGCACGAAACTAATCGGGAATACAGGAGGTTCCGGTGATGAAGACATGGCGCGACGTGCAGGTCGTGAACAGAGGCACACAACCACGACCGCAAGAATTACCAGCAGCAAGTTGTCGAGATGAGGGCGGTCGATTAAGCCCGGACGTTGTCGCTTCACCACAGTGGACATGGCAGCGGCGGCCTGCGCTTTTGATTGCCAGCTCGCCGATTGCAAAGCTGAAGAACAGAGACCGATGATTTCTTGTAGATGTAAACGAACAGCTGTTTCGGATCCTGGAAAAGGAGCACAACAAAAATACTTATCTTTGGACATCCTGAAGTATCTTAAAATCCGCCTTTACGCCTGTTTAAGCAGACGTGTGTTTTTGTCAAAGAATCCATTTTAATATAAGTTCACCATCTACCGCAGTGGTTCCCAACCTTTTTTGATGCATTCCTCCCTTTGCTCATTTTGGAGCTTTTCATTCCTCCCCTGTACAGGTTCGTTGGCAATTATTAACTACAATCGGAACAATGGTCTTTATTGACGACAATAACTTGATTAATAAAAGTGGGACAAAAACTCTTTGTTGTCAAATAATGGCACTAAAGTTTGTCAACAAAAACGTGTGATAGTTACAAATATACCGTAAAGTGATATAACTAATTGAAAGAGCCAATGTCAACTTAAAAAAGTACAACACTTACACTGATTAGGTAACTTAGCTATCAGGTGGAAATTCCTCCCCTGAACTCATGAAATTCCTCCCCAGTTGGGAACCACTGATCTACCGTGTTTTCTGTTTGTAATGTTTTGCATGTGTGTGTGGGCGTCCGTATTTTTGTCAACCTTCGCGTTGCCAATGACCTCTTCAGGCCTTGGTCTGCCATCATTGGCTGCTTGTATATAAATAAATAAAAGGAGCACAGAATAACGTTCGACCGAAGTACGTAAATTATTCGGGGGTTCCTTATTCCGCCACGTTTGCTAAGCAGCATACCTGGCGTAAATTCGTTCCAGATGGCTTCCCACATTTCACGCGAAGTCAGTACAAAGTTGACGTCATCACCTCTGTTGAGAAAATTCAGGCACATTCACAAAAGAAAACCAAGATTTTTTTGCCCGAGCCTCAACCAGCCAAGCAGTGAAAAGCACACGATGGGCCGTGTTTAACACACTACTTCAGTCCGCCATGCAAACTTTCAATGGGTCACTTGCAAAAACTGGAAATTTAATTCTTGCATCGCTACTAAGCTCTCAAAACCTCGTGTTGACATTTACTTTCACTCAGATCAAGTTTATTTGCAGCAAAATCTACCAGCACTTGAGGAACGTACTTCGTTAAAGAGTTGCCAACCGCGTTACGTTTGCTTCCTTGCCCTGCCTGTGTCTCGTGCATTCCGTAAAACGCCAACGGAAGCACGAGGGTGGTGTGACGGTTGAGTGCGTCAGGACAGTGACGTCCGACAGCGTACATCACACTTGCTGAAGCGTGTTTCGCGTTTTGCTCTGAAAAATATAAGCGACGGTAACAGTTGCAGGGCGGGCGGGAAGGACGACCACAACACCACTCACCTTCTCTTTCCAAGTACCATTGTTTCATCTTCGTCAAGCATTTGGAAAGCGACACGTCTTTCGCCACTCGCGCGAGATTACCAATCGCCGACGAATTAACTTTGCGGATGGCGAGTGAGCGGTCCAGAAGACCTACAGCAAAGTAAATGGCTTGAACATGGATCAAATCGGTGTTTATTGCCCAGCATGTTTATGGTAGAAAGCAACGCAACAGACTTACATTTGTTATCAAAAAGTTTAAAAAAATATATAAACTACAAATTGGTAAATTTATGTTTCAGTATCATGAAGGAAAACTACCAGCCATTTTCTCTTTTGAAGTAAGTTTCTAAGCTGGATCAAAAACATAAATATGAAACAAGAGCTATTTCCTGCCTCGATTTAATTTGAAAAAAGCTAGAAACAACTGAGATTCACTGGCCCCAAAATCTGAGCCCACATCACCTAAGATCTATTTCATTTTAATCTTTCAGAAGTGGTTTGTGTGAAATATATTTATCAGCATCTTCAGAGTACGTTTAGGTTAATTACACAAGTTGGAAAAATTGATAAGTCTCTACTTCAATTGCAACAACTGTCTTGTATTGTTATTATCCTGTTCTTACTGAAACTGAATGCAGTAAATTTGGAAAAACGCAAGTAATAATGCAGGAGTCCCCCGGGTTTAAGTGTAAATTATAAAATTTAAGTGAGTCTATTTCAACAGTTTTCATGCTCGTTACAGTAGTGCAGTAATGACACCTTCACATTGTTGGTCAGTTGAAAAACTCGTGCTGGTCGTAACATTGTCGTTTCCTGCACCTGCCCTGTTAGTTTTCTGTCTGTCTTGTGTGAATGAATGTCTGTCTGTGTTTGTTTAGTGTCTCTGTTGTGTACTGCTTCTTTTTTAATAATTGTTTGGTACAGGTATTGATAAGTTTAACGCAGTGGTCTTCAACCTTTTTTGTTCAATCGCCCCCCTACAGGAACTTTTCTTCAAAATCGCCCCCCGCCAACTATGATTTTATTATTGGCAAGAATATTATTTTAATTTGAAATTATTTCAATTCTAATGAAACAAAGGGGAAGTTTAATTAGCACAAAAACGAACAAACAAAACGAAGGCAATTGCATTTGTAGAAACAACGTTACTCACTTCCAAAAACAATTGGTTCCAACCAGGACTGTGGAGCCGGAGCCAAAAAGTTTTGAATGGTGGAGCGGGAGCCTGAAACTTGAGTTCCCATTCAACCATGGATGCAAGTTGGTGGGGGACACGGGGGACGTGTCCCCCCACTTTGTTAGACGGGGGGAACATAATATGCCATGCCCCCCCACTTTTTCTCGTAGGGTTTGTATTTGGAGAGGTTTCAAAACTAAATGTTACATTTGTCACGTTTTGTGTGAAGAGTCTTTCATGTTAGATGTTACACATAGCCAAGTTCATGTTGAAACAAAGTTTGGTGTGGTATCACTGATTGTGATATTTTTATAAATTTTTACTTCAAAAATGATTTTTAGCATTTTGCGAGTTTCTAGAGACCGCAAAAGATTGTTAACTGCCTCTGTCCCACATTTATCTAGTGTGGTTTACTGTAAGAAGGTCGCTGTCTTGAAGCAGTGAAGTTTAACGGCTGCACACGTGAGAGACCACAGCACAGCCGTGGTTTGTTTCGTGCAAAAACGTTGGCTAATTTGCTTTAATGTAACGTTGGTTGTCACGTATTCAGAAACAGACAGCGTAAAATTTAAGATGCAAGCGTAGCCTATAATGTTACAGAGTTACATTTACAGGCAAAAGTCTACGAAGTTTTTGCCGAAAACAAACAGCAGCACTATTGTGGAGACTAGAGTTTTAGGATGGGTAGTTTTGCAAAAGACTGTCTTCAACCATTAGTAAAGAGGATTTCCATCAAAACTTTAGAGAAGTATTGACCTAGTTATATATTGTTCTGTAGCTCAAAACTTAATGACTTGACTAGGAATTAAAGATATTTCTTTTATGTCACGACAAGGGTGACCAACAAATTCAAAAGATATTTATACCCACAATGCAACAATGTTTTCATCCAAGTGCGAAACATTTGCTGTACAGGTATCCTACGCAAAGCCCCCAACGACTCTTATTTACACAACACACTATCTATCATACACTACATTGTCTTGAGCACATAAATGTAATTAGTTGTTCTTAGTCTTACACAAAAACAATTTGCTTTAACAACGGACACAATACGAATTGTGTTACTCAAACTTATTTCGGCAAAATTCGAAATTTAAAAGTGGGAGGGCCAGGCCCTTCCAGAAAAAAAGTGGGGGAGCCTAGACCCATGCGGCCCTTCAGGTTCCGCCACCCATGAGCCCACATAACACCTAGTTTTGCTGGACATTCTTTTCGTGTTATTCCAGGTGAAACGTGGTACTATTTGCCAATTCACCGTTGTTCATTTTGATTTCTGTTAAATCTCAAATATATTTTCGTGTCGTAATGCATGTATAACTCTAGAATAAAACTTTTGACATTAATTTCGCCTATTAAAATTTGATGTTAAACCTGAAAAATTTTATTGTAAAAAGACTGAAATGAGTGGCATAACTGACAGAAGTCACAAGGCAACAGTCACCAGTAGACCCGTAACCAGCTTGGGACACCAGGGGGACGAATAATTTTCTGAAGGAACCCAAATTTTACATTGATAGCATGTAACAATGCGTTACATAGCATGTAGCAACGAAAACAATGGTTATGCATACCGTATGCCCAAGACATTTTTTCAGGGGGGAGAAAAGTTTTTCCAGAGGGGTGAAGTCCCTCCCCTTAGTTACGGGCCTGGTCACCAGACGATTAGGTATGCAGAAATCATATTGTAGGCTAGATTGGTATATGGATATGCATTCAGAAAGACTTCTGGTTCGTTTTCTTTTGGATACCTTGAAATCTTCTCTAGTTCCCTTGGATAATTCTGCTTGGGAGTTTGATTGACGTTGGGAAAGTGTATTGGACCAACGATGTTTGGACAATCAAAAGGGTACCCAAAAGTATGTAGGGGATGACTAGGGGAGATCGAAAGGATACATCC
>Ga0210059_1010497_pt1 | contig 14293 bp, 10 predicted proteins | sample Ectturendosymbi2_FD_188042 | JGI IMG/M metagenome (GOLD analysis project Ga0210059, IMG submission 188042) | Ecteinascidia turbinata endosymbiont from Florida, USA - Sample 2 (SPAdes) (version 2) | ecosystem: Host-associated > Tunicates > Ascidians > Unclassified | place: Key West, Florida... | reverse complement strand
ATGCTTCGCAGTGAACAAAACAACTCATATTTGTATGTTTCAATTGGCTATGATACTCACAACGCATCACAATTGTCATAAAAAAACACTTGCAGCAAGCAGGAAGACCTAGGCACTTGTGAAAAAATTACCGAATGTAAGTCATTTCGAAATGCATGCAGATACTGCAGGTTTCGCAGTTTTTCGAGGCTTCGGAGCAGAAGACGTTATGAAATCTGGGAAAGTGCACCTGCTTAGTACCTGCGTGGTGTCATTTGATTGTGACCAACGTAGTGCCTGAGTGTTTTCATGCAGCTTGATGAAACTATGACAAATACTACGTCGAATCGTTCTGCTTTGCCGTTTAGAATTTGATAAAGGCAGATACTTGGGATGATATTTCCTCGAACGTTTGTCTGCGGGCAATGCATGTTACAGTTTCGTTGGTGCAGTCTTCAGTTCGATATGTAACGTACGCATTCCTTTGTCCAACTCTTTCATATTCTTGCACTTCTTCCAGGCCAACCCCACCAGCGCAATATACCAGCAGACGAACCAAGTCAGCACGTTTTTCACCCGGTTGATGACGATGCGGAGCAGCGTGGGGATCAAGGTGACTTTGTGGGAATTGTGCGAAAAAAAATCATGCAGTTCCTGCTACTGCGTAACTACAGTAAACTCAGAGCTGAAGACCCACTTTGTCTTGAGGATTAAACCGAAAACTTTATGCAAGTGACGTGTGTAGCCATTCTGCGACCAAGGTAGATCATGGTATATGTCTGTTTGACCGGTGTGCGTGTGTCGAGATTTACTTGATTTTGTATTTCGATGACATATGGTATGAAGTTGATGTGTGTTTGCATTTTCTTACCCGACGCTAGCCTTGAGAATCACGAGGTTTTTGTGTATTTCGAAAATTATTTTGAAAAAAAAGACCGATGTTTATATTGAGCTTAGGCGTAGCCACGCAGGGGGCAAGGGAGCTATGGCCCTCCAAATTTCTGGCTTATCTTGTTCTTTTGTGCTTTAAGAGGTGATGTCCCAAACCAAGTACTGCTGTTCGCTTGAAGTGAAAATATTTACCCCCTCCCGAAATGTTGGGCTGGCTGCGCTGCTGATCGTGAGAATCACAAGATTTTCGCGAGAACTTGTAAACTGTGCTCGTGCTGGATACGATTTCTACAAGAGAAGCTTCGATCGTGACTTATCCTGCCCAATTTTTTGTGTAGATCGTTTTCAAGCATATCAGCTCGATCCTCTCGTGATCTTCCTTTTGATGCTTTGTCTTATCCCACAACAATGCGCTGTATGCCGGGTAAGTTGGTGCTCGATGTTTTCGTTTTTTCTGACTGGCATGCCGCCGCCCCGACGTATGTCCGGTTGAGTCGAAGTGTGGCGTCGTAACCTCTCCGCTTGCGTTGCGCTGAATGCGCGGTTCACCACGAACGGAATGTGCGCGACGAATAACACCATATATATGTGGCGTGAACAAGCAATAATAGAGTGATCCCGATGGAGTGATCTTGGTGCGTGACCTCGAGTAATGCTTGTGAAGCTGGTGACCAGTTGATAGTACTTGCTAGTGGTGACGACGAGAGTGATCTCGTCGGGTGAACTCTGTTGTTGCTTGCTGCCACAGTGCGAAGCTTTGCGCACATGCCGCTCGGGCTTTCCGATCGCGGAACATCGCACGCAACTGACCGTGCTGACAAACGATGATTGTTTGTAACAATGATCAGGCCCGTGACCACCGTGGGGCATTCGTGGCCAGTGCCCTCCGAAATTTTGTTGTGCCTAGGAAAATTTGTATTAACATGAAATAAAAACAAAATATTCCCCCCCCCTAGAAACCTGGTTAAGGGCCTGACAGTGATTAGTCGACATCGCCGCGTGTTCTTATTTTTTCCACAATCTGCACAGAATGGATGATCTAGGAGGAGAGGGATCTCCAAACTTCTTGTCAGAGGGCCGCATAAGCCATTACACAACAGTTCGAGGGCCGGACATCTTATGTAATGTGATTGTTTCGGGATATGTTACATTCTACCAAAACTTTAAGGTTTTTTTATAAACATAGTAATGAAAATGGCTTCGCGGGCCGGACTTGGCCCACAGGCCGTAGTTTGGAGACTCCTGATCTAGGAGAAACATTTGGTGCGATTGCCTCCTCCCACCAAGTGATCGTAGCCCTTTCGAAGTTGTCCCCAACAGATTATAGCAATCTACACTGAGGACGAGCCAGGAGTTGCCATGAGGCGGAATCCTTTGTTGTTGTTTTATTGCGTCGGATACTTCTGCACCGTGCACAGCTCGGCACGGCAACTCTTGGGCGCAACAGATTAAACAAAGAATTTCGCGTGGCAGCTTCTGGCTTGTCTTCAGTGTAGATTGGCCTTAAGTGCAAGAAAGACCAGTGTTGGTAAATTTTTCCAGTAAAATGAACAAGAAATCAAAGCAGACAGGGTATTTTTGATGTGTCTTGGTAATTTTTGTGTTCGAAAAAAGCGATGTTTTTAGCTGGTAATTTTCCTGTATAAAAATTCTAAAGATTAAAATAGTGATTATGTAAACACGGCATTTTAAAAAACGTTTCGACAGGCCCCACAAACACCAGGTGTAGATTCGTCACCACCGTATGGCAGTTTTATTTGCTCGTCAAGAAATCTGGGCGCAATAGCAGCGACGCTGCTTTGCTGATTTATTCAGTTTGACGAATTACGTTCTTTTGATGATGGCCTTATTCAAAATATATATTTTTGTGTTAGAATTTTGCTAGATGTTTACACATCCTGAAATACTGTAGATCCTTAGCGAAAAGATGAAAAAAATCGCCATTCATTCGCAAATCAGATCATATAAACTTTTTTTTCACAGCGCGAGTGGCATCTGCTGGATGTTGTAGAGCGATGCCTCACCTGCCACTTTGCCCTCTGCCCGGAGCACGCCGACCAGCACACTTCGTGCAACCCCTGCGTGGACTGTGGCGAACAAATTGAAGGCACCGCAGAGGTCTGCGTGCGTTGTGGCGGTTTGGTTTGTCACCGTCACCTCTAAGCACTGTAGCATTGAGGCCTATCAAAACCTGCCTGCGGCTCTGCATGTAGATAATAGGCGTTTCAGGCGCTTTATCCACTCCATTAAGCAATCTTTTGTGTCGATACAAGTCAGTTTAACGCCGTATTTTCAGGAGTGACAGCGGCATTTCGGCTAGAGGATTGCCTGACCGTAACTGTATAATTCCCGCACGCCTGCGATGTGGTTAGCCACGCGGAACCATACCCAGGTGTGCTTGCGCTGCATGCTTCATCGCTCAAAAGGAAAAAAAAACTTTAAAAAACTTTAAAAAAGTAAAAAATATAAAATATGCAAATGAAGAAAAAAACAAAATGTAAATATAAAGTGATGCAGTTGAAGAACTGTAAACAAAGGCGTGTACTGCAAAACAAAAAAGGAAAGCAAAAACTAATTCGTGCACGCGGAGCGGGTACGGATATCGTTGATGAAGCTATTTGTCTTCAGCCGAAGAAGTCGTGGGAGGGTCTCGAACGTTCGCCCTTCATTCAACTAACACGCAAAATTTGTTTCTTTAGGCACGCCATAGGTTTATGGTTTGTTGTTTTTATACGCTTTAGCACAGCGTTTATGCATCACCGATGTAATGTTCAATCAAATTGTGCTCCTGCGTTTTATCGGAGGCGTGTAAGTTTGCTCAGGTTGATTGGATCCATTGCTAAGAGGTTTCCATCAAAAGAAGTAGTGGAAAGCAGCAACAAGCACCGATCATCTTTTGTAAATGCTACGCGAGAAACGGTTTGATGCTGCATCCGAAATTTTTAATCCTGATTTTTTCCTTTCAATTTTTCTTAACGGTGCCGTGAATAGCTTTTTTACTCTTTTTTAAAAAAATATTTTTCTTTTTTTCAAGAATAATCATTTCTTATACAAAGTTTTGTTCCTAAAAGTTTTTAGATCGTATCAAAAATATTTTCCTGTTTGTTTGGTTTCAATTTTTTATCATTTCTTTTTCAACTTTTCTCAATCAGTGATGTGAATACTCGTGCCCGTCTTGTTGCGTATGGAATGTGGTGTGTGAATGCTGAACGTTTGTTGGCATTATCATAGAAATGATACGCGGCTGGAAAGTTCTTTCACTGCCGCATGATCGTACGAACATGATGACGTATTGCGGTGTTTGGGCCGCTTTTTACAGAGTTTTAAATCGTGATTTTGATAGAAGCTTTTTTTACAAGTTCTTTGCTGCCTGTGAATTGAATTATAGGTAAGTTAGGTTTGCAATTGCGCGAAGGCTTAATTTTTTCAATGGGTAAACAGTTTCATTGGTTGCACAAACAAAAAACTACCTACACCTGAAATTTCTTGCTATGCACCTTTTTTTGTACTGCTAGCAGAATTGGTTGTTAAAGAATAATTTTTAGATTTTTTTCAAATTTGGAAAGTATTCGTATATTTTACTGCAGATCAGATTAATTTATGAATAATTAATAAGCCCAGTTTAATTTCCATTTACAGCAAAATGCTTGTAGGTACCGATGGAGTAATGGGTGCTCGTGATTCTTTGCTCAGTTACTTCTGATTTTTCCAATAATGTTTCTTGTACACGTACCGCCTGGTTCTCCCCCTGGGCCGTAATCGCAAGGTCTCTTTTTCAAGACGTGTTTCTCGATTGCTGAGTCTTGTAAGACAGCGTCCAGAACAGACATTGTGTTTCCTGAGAATGAGCTTTTTATCGTGAATATCGCAGACAAACTTTACCTAAATCTGTTAACATCTTGGTTCGTTTCATTAAATGCCTGGTTTCTCGTCTGGTCTGTCTTCGTCTTCATTGCCTTCTTCATTTTCTTCAGCATTGTTGCGATGAGGTCAAAGGTCGACGTGTCGCCCACATTCGAGTTGAAATTATGTCTCTAATCTCGAAAGTTCATCGGCCTGTTGAGTACGAATTGCATTTGGCTGGATTAGTCTGAATCCTGTCCATACAGCACAGTTAAAAGGCTGGTTGAGCAGTTGTAGCTTTTTTCTAACCTTTCAGCTTTGTTGTAATGAAGTGTTTGGTTTTGTCTTTTTAGAATAGGTATTTCTTTTACCGGAAAAGTTCATTTATGGCTGCTTTACCACAGTTCCTGGAAGAGTTCGCAAGGTGAAAGTTGTTTTCCTTTTAGCTCACCGCATTCATTCTGTGTTTTACAGCTACTTTTCTCGTTAAAATCAAATCATTAGGCTTAATGGCAACCTAGACTAGGCATTCGGTGAACGGTTTTATCCAGGTTTTGCCAAACTCCCTGCATTGCTACTTTTTCTTACGTGGAGTTTTTCAACCGGAACTTAGTTGCATCCAACGTAGTTGTCACGCAGTAATCAGTCTTTGTTTCTCTTTCCTACGTTACCGGAATCATCACTAGGTTTTTCCTTTTCTGTTTAAGTATGTTTGTTTGTAAAGTGTCAGTTCTAGTCAGGCTTTATGGCTATCACCAATCAGTTTCTTTCTGTGGCAGCCTACGTAGTTACGAATCGGTTTAAACAATAACTCGTCTTTTCTGCTTGGTCTCAGTAAGGTGGACTCTCTGTCCAATTTTTGTCTGAACATACATTCTGGCTTATTAGACTCGATTTTGTTGGTTTGTTTTTTCCTCGCAGGTGTAAGTTGGTAATGTTTACTTTTTTTACTCTGCTGATGTGCAGCTCATTCTATTGTGAAAAGTCCTCTTCGCGATGCCGTGAAGCACTTTAACCATTCCAAATCCATGAAGTAATTAACACTTAAAAACTGAGAAGCAATTTAACCATTCCAAAACCATGAAACAATTAACACTTGAAAACTGTGAAGCAATTCAACCATTCCAAAACCATGAAACAATTAACACTTGAAAACTGTGAAGCAATTTAACCATTCCAAAACCATGAAACAATTAACGCTTGAAAACTGTGAAGCAATTTAACCATTCCAAAATCATGAAACAATTAACACTTGAAAACTGTGAAGCAATTTAACCATTCCAAAACCATGAAACAATTAACACTTGAAAACTGTGAAGCAATTTAACCATTCCAAAACCATGAAACAACACTTAAACTGCGAAGCAATTTAACCATTCCAAAATCATAAAACAATTAACACTTGAAAACTGTGAAGCAATTTAACCATTCCAAAATCATGAAACAATTAACACTTGAAAACTGTGAAGCAATTTAACCATTCCAAAACCATGAAACAATTAACAGTTAAACTGTGAAGCAATTTAACCATTCCAAAACCATGAAACAATTAACACTTAAACTGTGAAGCAATTTAACCATTCCGAAACCATGACGCAATGTGATCTTTTTGTGAACTGTCCGAATCGCTTTGGTGCAATTAGAACGGATATGCCTGAAGGCGTTTCGATAGAAATCACTCCAGAAGCTGCGTGAAATCTTGTCTGTTCGAATACATGCAAACGTGTGGAAACGACCGGTGTTTTTACAATGCGGAATCTCTGCACGTTGGTTCGTTTTGTAGCATTTAAATTCTGACAGCTTATTACATCTGACCTGACGAGACGTTACATTTGTGAAACGCTGCCCTCATGAAACCATCAGCGGCAAGCTTGTTCATTTTAAATGAAGCGAAAGTGGGGTGACCTTTCCTTGATCCAATTTAATACATTCGTCAGTTATGCTCATCTGTCTTGAACTCTATCTTCTAGAAGTTTCTCGGTACAACGTCACGACTAGAGATGTAAAACTAGAGTCGACTTCACTTCGAATGTTTGTACGTAGTTCATAATGACGTGGTCGAATGCCCGCTGCAATGGATTGGGTGCCAGTAAAGGCGTCACTTGCCCAAAAGTTTGTTTTTTTTATTGTTTGCTTTGCTGTTTAATCACTTCCTTCCCTATGCAAACTCCCTTATGCACGTTTCGAGGTATGCAAAGGTGTTGGTCTCCTCAGGCACTGATTTTTATTTTTTAATCCAAGACTTCTCTGAGCAAGTTTCCTAGAACCGAGCCCCTGGCTTGAGTGGTGCATTGCTTGAAAAAAAGGCCTGGTCTGTGTGTGCTGAATATTGCATGATATACGTTTTCTGCCAAGCAAGCGGTGCGTGGTTGAAATGTAAGCTGCCGTCGGTTTGCTCTTCACCGCCAAGTCAATCGATTTGCTGCTCAACACCTGCCCCGAGATCTAGTGCGGCCAAGCAGTGGTTAGAACAACTGGCTTGAAGCAGAAGAAAACGCCAAACAGAGTTTAAACGTTTGTTGCCGACAAATATAGCGTAGTTTGTGCGGTAGGCGCTGCTGGCCTTTGTGTTGTCGATAGATTTGCTTCCACCAACGTGTGTAGTGTGTTGCTCTTGCCCATATCCAATTAGAATGTTACTCATGCCTGTGCAATCGTGTATTGTATGCAAAATGATGATGACGAGTGTGCAGTTGGGAACTGTGGCAGTGTTGGTGTGATGTATGCTGTGTGAGCAGTGGTGTTGTGACGAAACTTAAAGGTAAAAATTTTTTTGAAAAATTTTGAAAAATTAACAAACAAAATAACGTTAAGTTATGTGTCGCAATAAATTAGTAGATAAACGATCGCATTCCTTCGTAAAAAAGGTCGAAAACAACGTCCCTCCCTGATTTCACGGGATCCGGGGGCTTGAGTAGAAAACAGCACATGTCTTGCCATTTAACACGACACCAACACATTTTAGGTGCACGTGTGTTACGTAGATACACAGAACGCTTCTTTTACGTGTTAGTTTTGCCGGAACTGATGGAGATTTAAAAATTGTTTATGGTGTTAAAATTTGTAAAGTGTTACAATGTTGAAATCCATGGATATTGCTGGGTCGATACGCCATCAGTAGTATGTACGCAAATAAGGCCTCAAGAACAGCGAGAGTGTAGGATTGTAATATGAAAAAGCAGTGGAAACTTGTTTTGCGCAGCTTATGAACAACGTGTGTTTTTCGGATATTGCATGTAGCGTTGATTACACTTGCTGAGGTTGTGTGTAGAGCGGTGACAAGAGAGATTGTGAAATATATTTGTATATGTCGCTTTGATTCGTTGCTTTGTGCCGTTACTGCAACCGTTCATAGATGTACATATTAAAGGAGTGGCTTCCAACCTGGAGGGGGGGCAAGGCGGGAAAGGGAGTTCGAGTTACAACCTCCTATTACATAGTAATTCATTGGCCAGCAACATTTTATTTTCGGTGAGGGTAACAGCTGTACTACTGCGACGGTTTAAGGTACCTGATTTCGCATCAGAAATAGGAGTTTCGCGTGTCATGATTTCAAGAAGCGACATTACATATCATAAGCAGTCTTTGAGTATTGGGATTTGGGACAAACGAATTATGCACTCAGGGGTCCCCAAGTAGACCAAGGTTGGAATCCACTGTATGAGATGATAGCGTGTCCCGTACAAACCAGGCTGATGCTATTTGCGTATCAATCTTTGGCAATTGAAACGTCGCTTTTTGCTGGGACATTCTGCTGAGGTTGCTGGTTGCATTTTGCTGATACGTCGCTGTAAAAGTGAACGCCGTATTTTCTAACAAAGAAACCTCAACCGGGTGTTGTTTTGTAACAAGGTCGATGTGAACTGTTGCTCAGCGAGAAGTGACTGTTTATTTTCCGTGTGCAAATGTAACTGTGACGACCAAGACCCTTCGTGAAACCTTATCAATGCTTAATTTCTTCTTGGCACAATCTTCAGTTTACATCGCTATGTTTGGAAATAGTTAGCTGCTGTAAATTGTTTTCCCTTTGATGCAAGTCCGCTTCAATCCTAAGCGGATTGACTAGCTTTTATTAGGGGGAATATGGGGGTTCTTGCGGAAAGGCCGTGGGTCCCTTGCTTTATTACATGGAGAAGGTATGACATCTGCTGCTGTGGAATTGATCTTAGCTTGGTACACTGAGTAAGCGAGCTCATATCGTACCTGTATACGTCGTTGTTGTGAGAAGATACCGTTTGAAGTGTTTTGCTTCCCTTGGATTGCGTGGCTGAGGGTTCGTGGCTGAAAGAAAAAATCAGGTAAATCGTGTTTCTTTTAACCTCAAGCCTAAGCCGCTAAGAATAAGTCAAGCCGATTCAAATATTTTCGAAAAGTGTTTGCGTTTGGTTTCGATGATAATCGACTATCGAACACGTTGTATCGCTGTTTTTATGAACGTTATTTGGTTTTTGTACACACAACATAGTACACCTTCGTAAAAACTTGTGCTGTTTTTGTGATATGATTGCATTAGGATAAGAAAGGCATGTTCGTCTGGAGATTTGATCGTGATGCAACCCGTGAGCTTGTCGAAATGCGCGCACCATCCGAATATTGCTTATTCGACTGATATAGTGTTCGCAGGTTGAAGAGTTTGGTTCAGAAAATGTTCAACTTCCCGCTCTTCCAGGTGTTACTCACGCGACACCGGTCTACGTATGTTGTGAGCCTTGATCATTGGTTTTAAACTTTTTCCTGTGTCGTTAAAGGGCATAAGCATACAAAAATGAAGGCCGTGGTGATCTACCACCAAAGCAAAGAAAAAATTCAGTGAAAGCTTCAGTAAAAATAAAATTTAGGACGTGCAGGCCGGTGAGTAAAGTGGAATTGAACAAACAAAGATAGGAAGTTTTGACAAAAGAGATGATTTTGAAAAATGTCCAGCAGTGATGATTTTCGAAGTACGACTCCAAAAAAGTGAAAATTTATTTCTCTTCGCTTCATGTTTCGGAGAATTTGCAAAAAAAAAGGCATTTATGAGACATTTCTGACCTACTGTACACGAAAAACGTAGACGCACCCCGTATAAGATAAATTGTTTCTGGGCGAAATGGCTTTACTGGCCCCGTGGGTGGAGCCTTCGCGCATGGGTAAGAACAGCAAATCTTACGTGAGTCTTGTCGAAACCTACAGTATGGTCGCGGCTTTTTGCAGCTTCCCTGTACTTGAGAACGTAGCAGCAAAACTTCATGGTTGTCTCAGGGCGGCGCATTGCTTCACTTCTCACTATGAAAACGCATTTTGTAACTTGGAAAATAAAGACTTGAGAGACTGCCATGTGCGTATCGCCACAGAGTTTCTGCGAAGAAGTTTGTGTTGCGTCCTTGATTTATGAGGGAAATACAGTCGGTGGGCAAAAAACAGGGTTGCGGACTCTGCAGGTCTAAGACGGAGACGAGTGTTGAAAACGTCTCATGCAAAGAAGTGTCATTTTTTGAATCAACAAGTGGATGTTTCTGTAGTTAGTAGAATTTTGTTGAGTTCAAGCGGAATCACCTTTAAAACTTTTGAATAAGGCAGAGCAAACACTCCTGCAGTTGGAACGGATGTGGAGTCAAAAGAATGAGGCTTGCTTACCTGCGAAAAGTGATGTATCAGCGGACTCGTAAAATTTTGCGGTGAAACGCAATCCTCGAAGAAACGGCCAATGTATTAAGCGCTGTGAACCTATACTATTAGGGACGCTGTTTGTACTGGTATTGGCTACACTCCTTAATTAACTTTCGTAGCGATACATACTAAAGCTATGTTACTTGCCGAACATGGACAGCTTATTTTTTTAAACCTTGCTCCATTGATTACTCCAGGCGGAACAACTGATTTTGCGTGTAAGCTTTGAGAGATAATGCAAGAGTAATCAAACGATATGCAACACTGCAACCAGCGTTGCACCTTTTATCACTTAAGTGCACTACTTATAACCACAGTCACAAATTCTTAACACGACATACCCTTGTTTGTTAATGCAATGCAGAGGAAAAAGTAAATCAAAATAGCCACTCGCTTTAGATCAGTGTTTCTCAAACTCTATTCCATCGCCCCCTTTTCACTCTCGACACGTTGTTTTCGCCACCCAAGCCTGGTAAAGGAAACACAGGGTAGTAGATTTAAAGAATTTTATTAAAAGTATTAAATATCAGAACCAAGCTGTAGGGACTAAGGTTGTAGGTTATTGTAGAGGTCCCTACTAATTAAGGGGTCAACCTAGTTGTTGCAGGAGCACAGGTCGGTCTCCCAACTAAGCAACCTGACGTCTTGAAGTTGCCAAAGCAAGGCAAATTAAAAGGCTCTCACCACTTTGTTCGTTAATAACTCTCGAGTAGTTCTCAAAGTTCACTGCTTCTTTCGATTATATTCAGATATACAACAAAAAACTCCAATACACTTGAGCGCGAAATCAGAAACACGTAACGTAACGGTTCGATGTAGAGTCAAAATAAGAATGACGACGAACAAAAGCGTTGGGCATTCGAATGCGCCACAGGAAACAGCGACCGATTGCGGTTATGTAGGTTTGCAGGCTTTCATGTCGACGGTCGAACTGTTCGCAAACAAGTAAATCGCGTTAAATCACGAATGGAATATGACTGGGAATTAGTAAGAATGCACAAAACATTAAAGCACTAATGTGTCCACTATATAAGAATGCCCCCTTCGAGAAAGAGGCGTGGATAGGTTCGCGAGAGCTGACACGCAAAGCATAAAGCAACAATAAGAGGATAAATGGTGGCTCTGTGGAGGTGTAATAAATGTGTTTTTTTTGCAGTTGAATGTAGTTGCGCTGCCGAAGTAGTTGTGCGCAGGCATTATTAAGACGGAGATATTGAACACACACAAAAGAAATAGATACTGGAAAATGACACACAGTCGCGAAAAAAATTGGTCTCTGTTATGCGACGGCAAAAATCTGCAGTGTGTCAGAAAAAAACAAAGTCGCTTCAGCAACCTGGGGCTCAACTACAGAGACACAAGCACTACGCGGGACAGGGCGTAGGTCTACACTTTCAGGTTGGGTTGCCGAGTCAGCCTCCACTGGGATGCCGGGCGTGGGAAATGACCTGTGATATGATGACGTAGCTGGTGAAAACGTGTGGTTGTCCAACTGCGAAAAGCACGGGCCTGAGGGTGTAAACGAGTCCACAAATTGCACATAGCAAGATAAGATAAACGTATGGTCCAAACATAGGTGAGGAGTGTCAGAAGGATCAAAATGAAGTTGAGGAATAGGTTGGTAACAGACAGTAGTAGACGAAGGAAACTGTGGGAAAAAATTTTCCAATCGTTTGTGTGATGACGTTGAAATTCGCTGACGTTGAGGAGGTGTGGAGAGAAGGATTGTCCTCGTCCTGCAAAAACAGCCGAAGTTACTGCTGCAGACGCGAAGGTTGCGCTACTTGTTCGAGGACAGAAAAGTAGGATCGCTGCTGAGAAAAGCTTCAAGGTATAAAGCTGGGCTAGCGACGTAGTCAAAACGGTGAGTTGACACATTGGTCATTGGTAATGACATCGAAAGTTGTCGCATAGGCTCAGAACTGAATTGCAGCGTGTAATTGACGTAAGTGTAAATTCTACCTTGAATGTTGAAACGCTGAACTCGATGCATTCGGTATTCCTCGAGAGACGGCGGGCCTAGAAAGACGACGTTGCCCGAGTCCAGCTGAACAAGCACCCGCCCGCGAGTCTGATCCTGATAAGCGAAGAGTGGCCGAAGACCAAACTTCGACCCGTACTGCAGGGAACGCAAGAGTGTTACCGTACTTTCCTTACAGGCCAGCTGTGTAAGAATGCCATGTTCAAAGGTAGCCGCGGCTGGCGAGGCGAGGAGTAGTTGCAAAACCTCCGAGGGAAAGGGTTCAGCGACAACACGTAGAATCTGTAAAAGATAAGATTCCAAACGACACGCCAAGCAATTGACTTGAGCATCTGCGTCTTTGATAGCAGAGAGGGAACGATCCAAAACGTCATTGAAGAGGCCAGTCACAGGGCAAATCTGCTAATCAGTCACAATAATGCATCTGTCAAAACAGCACATTCGTTTCAGCAAAAGTTTGACGCAAAATACGTGAGGTCGTAAAGTTTGACTCCGTTTGCTAATCGTAACGAAGCATGCGAGCGGCAAAAAAATGTCGAGGCAAGCCACTACTACAAGTTTGGTTTTAAAACATCATGTAGTCTTTGAGCAGCTCGACTTGAATTTAAAGTAGCAAAAAAACGAGCTGATTGATAGCAAAAATGAAAGAGTCTTACTATGTCTGCGACGATCTATCCAATCTCCACAAGAAATCCATGTCAGATGCGTAGAAATCAAACGTCAGAAACTTTCCAGAACGGCCGTAGGAAGTAATCCCGTAAAGCTGTACTTGAGAAGGAACGTTGGTGTACGGTAGACACGTCGAACAGATTCACGAAGTAATCCGAGAAATGCGCACTTTGCTGATAGAGCGCACGGAAAACTGGAGAGCTTGCTTGAAACTTTAACCAGAGAAAGGTCTGGGTACCCATGTGGGGACTGAGGTTGTAGGTTATTGTAGAGGTCCCTACTAGTTAAGGGTTCAATCTAGTTGTTGCAGGAGCACAGGTCGGTCTCCCAACTAAGCAACCTGACGTCTTGAAGTTGCCAAGCCAAAGCAAGGCAAATTAAAAGGCTCTCACCACTTTGTTCGCTAATAACTCTCCAGTAGTTCTCAAAGTTGACTGCTTCTTTCGATTATATTCAGATATACAACAAAAACTCCAATACACTTGAGCGTGAAGTCAGAAACACGTAACGTAACGGTTCGATCTAGAGTCGGAATCAGAATGACGACGAATTTTGCGGCCGACGAATCCCGCTGGACTCAATATCCTAGCTCAGTGTCCCCGTCCACGAGAAACTCGGTGCAAAACAAGTTGTGTTAAACGCTTTATAAAAATTAACGTTTATCTTATGCATTTACTAGACAGGGTCCTCGAGGCTGATCCTATTAGAGACCATTACCCTAAGGCAAATAGCCAATGTCACCAACCTTAGCTGCTAGTGACAGGACCATTATACCCATTTATGCGGGGATACAAGTTTATTACACATCGAACCACGACCACTACAATATGACCATTAATAAACATGAACGCGCAAACATGAACCTAACCTAGTGACCCCCCATTGTCTGGGATTTTTCTAAGTACAAAATCATAAAAAATTTGGCCAGGACTTTGTTTCCTTTTTGACTTTAAATTTTCCTAAATTTTGTTAAAGTCCGAAATCATAGAAAATTTTGACAGGACTCTATTCATTAGTTCAATCTGACATGTGGAAGTTTGTCAAAGGACAAAGTTAAATAAAACTTGGACAGGACTTCGTTAATACATGGAGTTTCGGAGCTTGTGTGATAAAGTCTAACTATTCATCAGTATACAACCTTAACTACTTTGAGACTAAAACCAAAAGTGCCGAGACCTTCGTGCCTAGAAAGTCGGCCAATTTCAGACTAGAACTCCCTTGAGTGTTAGCTACAAGTGTATCCTGGTTCCCGAAGTTGCCAGGCCCCACAAGTTCGCCCTT
>Ga0210059_1010495_pt1 | contig 14293 bp, 6 predicted proteins | sample Ectturendosymbi2_FD_188042 | JGI IMG/M metagenome (GOLD analysis project Ga0210059, IMG submission 188042) | Ecteinascidia turbinata endosymbiont from Florida, USA - Sample 2 (SPAdes) (version 2) | ecosystem: Host-associated > Tunicates > Ascidians > Unclassified | place: Key West, Florida... | reverse complement strand
GATTTCGAGCTCATCTGCTATTTTGAACAAGACCTTTTCCCCATCATCGTTGTCTTCTTTATTTTCTTCTACTCCATAAATAAGAATATTTTCTCTTCTAATGTATTGTTCTTGTCTGTCAAGTTGGAAGACAAGCAGATTTGTTTTCTGAACCATCTTATTGCATAGTTGTTCTTTATCTTCTTCAAGCTGTTTTAACTTATTTTCATACTCAACCATCTTTTGCTGTATTCCATTTAGCTTGTTCTCAATAGTTGTTAGCTTATCCAGTTTTTTATTCTGGATGAGCATTGTTTCTTTCAATTCTGTAATGCCTTTCCAGAGTTGATTGAATTTTTCATCTTTTGAACTCGATTTTGTCCATGTAGCCTCATTTATCATGTTTGGTTTCTTTATATCCAATATCAATAGATCAGTAATCAGCAGCAAATCAGCAGCAAGTTGCAATTGTTTGATACAGTATTAAGTTAGGTTATTACACACACTATTACAACGCTATCCCCTGTCTTATTCAAATAGAATCACTAAGAAATACAATATAATTTTACCTTCAATCAAATTGTTCTTTGGTACGTAGCTCTTGTTTCACATTAAATTCAGACAACGGGATTACTGTAGTGTTAAAAAGCAACAAATCACCTTAGAATCAGTGGTGGATTTAAGGCAAGGCAAATGAGACACCCACCTCGGGCTCCCTTTTTCAAAATGCCGCGGGTCCCCTTTTCTAAAATGTCGCTTAATTTTGTGCTTCACACATAGGTTTTCTTGCTAATTATGCTTCATAGGAATGCTTCAAATTCATTCAGGTTTGAACGTATTATAACTATTGTGTCAGGGTAACTACTCCGCACATGTGAGCTAAACAGTCGTGGTCTTAGCGAGTGTGCAGGATGTGCAAGGATGCGCAAAATGGGGCCCCATTTAAATTTACACGCTTTGAGGGCCCCTTGTGTTTAGTTTACGCTTTTTCAGAGATTTATGAATTTTTGTTTATGATTGTCTTTTTATTATATGCTAATGATTGCACATTATTTAATAGAAAACTTAGTTTGGTTTGCTTTATGAGATTGTGATTATCATATGAGATTGTGATTATAAAAACAGTGATATGTTTTAATACATTTGGATTTTCAACCTGAAGATAAGAAGCTGTGAATGATAAAATGTGAATTGCCTATGATCAAAGAACAAGGGACCCATTCAAAATGTGAGAGGCCCCCAACCATGATGTTTGGCCCTTTGTTCTTATTCATGGGTAAGGGAGCCCAATAAAAGGATATGGGGCCCACAAACAAAATTTAAGAGGTTTAAGCGTAGCGATAAGCGCTACACAGGGAAAGCGTCCGAATCGACAGCAATAGAGATCACATGCCATGATCACTCTATGCTGTATGGGGATGCGCGGGATTTTATATTTCTCAGCTAGCTCAGGTATTTACCTGTGGTGACTACCGCGCCGAACCTTGTAATGGCCCTATTGCCATTACATTACTCCCTCCTTTTAGAGTTTCTTCCCCGTCTTGGCCGAAGGTTCGTAGGGCCTCTTATTAATGCCTTCCACTCCAACTAGGGCTTCATGACTTCGCTTTCGCCATTCGCAGTCTCCAGCGAATGTTTGCACCTGCCCGATTCAGGAAGTCATCAAGTGCCAATTGCAACGCAATGCCCCACGTTGGGCGCCAATTTAAGCGTAGCGATAAGCGCTACACGGGGAAAGCGTCCGAATCGACAGCAATAGAGATCACATGCCATGACCACTCTATGCTGTATTGGGATGCGCGGGATTTTATACTTCTCAGCTAGCTCAGGTATTTACCTGTGGTGACTACCGCGCCGAACCTTGTAATGGCCCTATTGCCATTACAGAAGTTCCAATCTAAAAATATTGAGTCCTTACATTTTTAATCATTTTGCTAATTGTTGCAAGATTTAGCTGCTAGGCTACCATTCGCGCTATAAATCTACTAGTTACGCAGCAGTTTACATATCCTTAAGCAAAATGATATGCAGAGAAAGCTATTCGCATAAGCCTATTCATTCAGCTCAGAGCAAAGATCTGTAGTTTTGTTATAGTATCTTAGGTTTAATTAATTATCGTTTTTTGGCCATAACGTGCCAATAACTAACACTACTAGATGGGTTCTATAGACGTGGATTTTTGCCTAGTTCATTTTAAAAGCATAGACGGCCACTTGAACTGCCACTTGAACTTTCTTCTCAGGCACTGGTGACGTCACGTCATCATCCAAAAATTCCTTGACTTCCCCCAGTCGTGACGTCACACCAAAAATGTTCAAACTCAAAAGTACCCGGATTTTTTAAAATCGAAGCTAGGCGGCTTTCTGGTTCTTAAGAGGGTTTGAATAGTTCTCTAGCTCTTAGCTTCTCTAGCTCTTTCGGTCGGCAATTTACGACTGACCAAAATCTGATCCATTATAGTGACATTGTGGTCCGTAAAATCATATCGAGAACATCACGAATTAATGCGCGTCTTTTTATCAGGTGCCAGAAGTAAAGCGTGTTTGCGATGCAAACGCTTTGCGCGCAAGCTGCCCCACTTCTTCCGACAACAGGACGGAGACTTAGGATGCAACCTACTACTTTTCAGCGCAATTTTGGCCCCTCAACAGTGAGTGCACACGATGTACAGCGAATGCGGTTGAAAGATGTGCATCGTACGTCTTCTTAGGCGTCTTCAAGGGATCTTCGCCTTTCAGCAGTTCAGTTTTTCTTATTCAAATAGAATCACACATGAAACAGAAAAGAGTATGCGTTAGTGAATGCGAAAAACCATTGCGTCAGTGAATTGAAGGAACAATCGCTTTCACACACAGCTCATGAGGCTTCACAGGTTTCTCCAACTCCGAGATATGCTTACTCTTTCTTATAAGCTTCTTCTCACGGTTTTCTTTTAGCAGAGATAACGCACTTCTATGATAATTCCCAGAGTTTTGCACAGCGGAATTAATTGACTTAATTCGGTGACACTGTTCTTACGACATGAATTAATGACATGAATTCGAACAGACGAATCCCATGCTCAGGGCCGGATTTAACTGATGCGAGGCCCTAGGCTAATCCAATTGTTAGGCCCCTCTCCCATTGTTGCGAGGAACAAAATGCAAAGCGTTAACCAATTTGCGAAAATCCGAGAAAATCTCACACACACGAGCAAAACACGTCACGTGAAACGCACCCAAATGGTTGTAACTGTTAGGTTCACGATTCGCATGTTTCTTACTTTTTCAGACTGGTAAGAATCGAATGCAACTAAACTGTCGCGTGAAAAGACGTAAAGTTTAAAAACCAGAAGCGTCGCCAGAAAGTCTTGAATAGGGGGTTTAAATTTGCGCAAAGGGACATGACATTCTGAAAATTTGATAAGATCTTTGACTTCACACTACTGATTTATAGTGTTTCATAATTAAATTTGGAAGGGCTGAGCTCACCAATACCCACCATGGCGACTGGACTGGTTTAAATTTCGCTTATGCTGTCATTATTGAAATACGTATAAAAAATAAAAAGCTACTCTACAGTCATCGAATCAAGTGAGGCTGAACATAACACAGTGAACAGTTAAAAAGGTTTTGTTTTGCAGTGCATTCTTCATAACAAAATTATTTAAGAATTCATTGCAATTTGTTTGCCTAAGTTTGTCACTTTTAATTTACCGAGTGCTTAGTGTGGACTACCTCTCCCGGAACATTGCGACCCTTTAATTCATTTTTAATTATTTTGAATCTTGAAAAGGACCTTTGGCCTAAGCAGTTAGTGGCCATCAAGCGAAGAAATAAGGCTTCGCGTGGTTGCATAAATTAAGAATCACTAATCTAAGGCATCAGACCCAAAGGCGCTTTTGTCATTTTTTTGCTGTTTCCCTGTCTCGTTGGGGAAGAGTTCTGCGGTTGCCAGTTGGCAAAGGGACTTTTGCTTGCTATTCGAGCTCATCAAGGTCTGCTCTGATTTGCTTAGCATGGGAGCAGTACAAACTTGCGCAAGTACTCAATAGCAATCTGATTTCTGAATGACTTTACTGAAGAAAATTAAAATGGAAAAAATCACATCTAAAAATACCAATCGAGCTATATGCGATACAAACGCTGAGAAAACCACTGTATTGCTCAGTCACCTAAGAAACAACTATGCTTTTATTGTACTGTAGGATACTGCTGCTAGCCCTACACATAGCTCTTATCTGCAGTACAACCTTGCTTTGATCAGGTGCAGTAAGGTAACTAGAGGTTTGAGCCAGGGGGAAACTTGCTGAAGGGAGTCCACTGGCTAACACTGAGAAAATAGTTGAGAAACAATAGCAAATCCGGTATTGAACGGCTAAACAAAAACCCAAAATCACCAGAAAACACTCCGAAAAACGCAAAAAACAACAATCTATTGAAACCAAAAGAATAGTAAGTACCAAAATACAAGCTAAGTAGGGGCCCGGTTTTTGCATTTAGTTTGGGAGAGGGGGGTGGTTCGCACCCCAGCCACCCGTCAGTTATGCCACTGATCGGGTGCATTTCAAACATGAAGAGCCACAATTTCTTTTGATAGAGTCACACATAACAATCGGTACGATTCAACAAACGCAGGAGGCAACCAGACTGCTTTGAGTATATCGACACAATAGTTGGCAAGCGTTTGACCAATCGTCATGTTGAGATTCATGGAAACTCGTTGGAAGACTCTGGCGTTATCACCACGAAAGTTGAAGAAAACTAAATTTCGTGAATAATAATTGAGACATGAATTTTTGACGAAGTTTAATCTGAATGATCATATACGGGCCATTGACTCTATGTGTACCACAATTTGTTGGAGGCCCCCTTGGATCTAGAGGCCCTTGGCTTAAGCCTATATAGCCCATAAGTAAATCCGGTCCCGCCCACACTTCTTAGCATGAATTAAGTTTCACAATCGTGGAGCCTTTTATTTTTCTCGGAGTAGAGATCTACTAACCTGTTAAATTGGACAATCCCCCACTAGTTGGGATCTCATCGCGAAATGTTCCAATACAATCTATCAGTAGTTGGATCATACAATCAATAACCTAGGCCCTAGGGTCCGTCTATCCTCCTAACCGCCCCTCTCAACCACTTAAGGCAGTCGAGCGTTAGTAAACGCGAAATTTGTTACTGGCCGAATTGACAATAATTTTGGATTCCCTACCTGCTTATCAATTACTCAGAAGAACGCTTTATACGAGATTCCTTGCGCTATTTCTTTCAGTCGCCACATATTCTCACACAAGAACGTTTCTATCAACGGTTCAATTTCTTTGTGAATCGGCATTAATACTTTCACTTTTTCGCAACCAACCCTCACATATCATAGACAGTTTCAAATACCACGGTGTAATTATGGCGTTTCACAATGAATGCGAAGGCGGCAAATCGATTCATTTGAGCATTTTCCAAAGCAAAAGTTAACATTTTTCTTATCGCATAGCTTTGTCTGCCGTCTGCGATCTTATGACCACGCTTAATTTTTGTGGCGAGGCGTTATGAGTCTCGACTCGTGCACAAACTTCGCTAGATCGAGAACTGTCACACATCTGCGGTCGATAAGAGATCTTCCTTCTGGAGAACAAGAACAACGATTGCGAATTTCTGCGAAACACTCGCATCAATGTCAAGAGCGATTGGCTTTCAAATCACTCTCAATCGTCTCCACAGTATAGCACAACTTCACAACCTAATTACTGGGTCAGGTTCCCTGGTCTTTTCACCTCTCCGGACCTCCGTTTTTTTCGCATCGCACTTGGCTTTTTTGGCATCGCAGCTTGATGGACCTTTTTCGTAACTGTTTTGAAAAAAGTGTTTTCTTTTCCAGCGTTGAAATCGTAACTCCTGTATGTTGTAAAGAAGCAAAACATGCCCGTTCTGTAAAGCAATAGAAATACACACCGGTACTGTGACGAATATACTGTATTTATATCGTAACCCTTGTGCATGCTTTAAAAACTTGTTTTTGCGGAATGTATACCATTTCGAACTAATTATCCCTGCTCAGGTAACCTCTAAACACAAACACTTTTGTTGCCCTTGCCCAAAATAGGCAGATTTTGTTTATTCGCTTATACTGGACCAACTGACAGGTTTAGACGCGCGCGCGTTTTTTTTTACAACTTAGAAAGTCTTCTCAAGCTCATCCCATCAGACAAAAACAACGTGTTGATTTTGGAAAAATTTTTATCTGATGAAGAACAAAAGCAATTTTCCAAACAAAAATGTGGGAAGTGCTCTTAACAAATGAACGAAAAAGTAAAGAAAAATCCAAAAATTCCGCCAGTAGACGTCATTGGGGTTTTTCAAATTCACACTAACCATAATGTCCGGTGATTTTCACCCGAACTCACAATCAACCATAACATCTGGTGATTTTCACCTCGGGACTACGTGGCCACCACTCTGTCCGTGTGGAAATCACCGGGGTTAGTATTCCAGGGGTGTGAGTAATCTTTACAGAAAACTTGATAAATGCAAAAAAGTGCTTCCCATCGTTGGCACGTGAACTTCGTTTTGTTCTGTTTTGATGGTGGACATGTTCCGCAGCGTTGTCTGGTCTCAAAGTTGATGTCCTCAATAAAATGCTTTGGCCTTTTACGGCAAGTGCACGCACAAGGAGCAAGCCTTTTTTGGCTGAGACAGAGTTCTAGAAACTTCAATTAGGAAAAGAGAAGCACAAGGTTCATCATGTCCTCAATACAGTGCTTTGACCTTGCACAACAAGTGCACACGCAACAAGGTGCACGTGCACAAGTGCACACGCAACAAGGTGCTCCTGCTGAGCAGGAGCCATTCGCGCCAAATTGATTTGCGTCGTCAGGGCTTGCACTCGTGTGATCTACTCCCGTGCTGGCTTCCGTCAAAGGTTGCTGGCGTGGCTTACTAGTGAACCTACATGCACCAACTCCTTTTGCCCAGATTGGTCAAGGTTACGTTAGGAGGGATCTTTGTGTAGGAATTTTGTTACATCTCTGGTAACCATGGGTCAATTTGGGCAAATTTTTGTTCCCCATCGAAAACTACAAACTTGTGCAGATTTCGATAGGACTGCCCGAAACAGCGTCTAAAAAATGCAGCTACTGAAAGAACCAGCTTTTACGTGAACGTTAACTAATTTTTAATTTAAGTAGAATAACTGTTTGCCCAAATTGGGCAGAGGTTACCTGAGCAGGGTTAAAATATTCATTTTAACGAGCTTGGTGGAATAGTTGGTTGAGCACGCACGACCAAAGGTGGTAGGATAAGATGGTTCGATTCCCGGCAGGGTCATACCAAAGACTTGTAAAATGGTACTAGCGACCTGTCTCGCCTCGTTCTCGACGTTGATGGATGAGTGCAAGCAAACCGTTCACACGCAGTGCTGCTAATGACTCGCCACCAGTACAGCATTCGCTTCGCAAGCAAGCGGAGATGGGCGCCGGTGGACCACTCGTAACACTCCGAAAGGAGTACAAAACCGTGTACAAACTAAACTGCATTAGATTGTGTAACGCAAGAATAAAAGCACAATGAAAACCCGCCTACTATTACATATCCTTGTACCAGGCCTGTAACCAAGGGGCGAAGCATCATCTGCAAAATTTTTCGCCCCCCCGGGAAAAATGTGTTGGACATTGTTTAAAAAATTTGGGCCCCTCTGACAAAACTCTTTGCCCCTCCTCGTGTCCCAAGCTGGTTACGGGCCTGGTTAGTACACGGTTGTTTCCTTGTTTATTTTTATTCCATATGGCAAGAGAAATAATTCAGCTTAATATGAGTGACATAAAAAGCAGGCTACCAACACTGCAAAAGCATATTTGAGCCACTTCGGAGAATACTAACCTCCATGGATGCACTTTAAATTGTACTATGTTTAATAACAACAACGCTTGTTTTACTACAAATATAGTGGTGTAGTGTAACAACACACGTAGTGCAAGCCCGTAGCCAGGTTTTAAGTTTTAGGGGAAAATATATTTTAGAAGGCAAAGATTTTTGTTTTGTTATATGTTTAAAACAAATTTTTCTGGGCACAACAAAATTTGGGGGGAACAAAAAAATTTGGAGGTCACTGCCCCCGAATGCCTCTCGTGGCTACGGGCCTGGTGCAGTGATAACTTCATTACAAAAATTCATGTTTCATGTTAGCTGAAAAATCTTCTGATGGCAATATCACTGTCAAGGGAACACCGTTTCCATAGGCGTTGCCAGAGGGCCATGCACCCCAAAAATTTTCGGAACATATAGTCATCTTGTGCTTTAAGAGGCGGTATCCGAAACAAAATAGTGTTTTTTGCCTAAAATCAAGCATTTTGGCCCCTCTCGATATTTTTGGCCCCTCCCAAATTTTGGGGCTGGCTACGTTACTGACCGTTTCCCATTCAAAAAGGGGGTATTGCGTTCGAGCGCTATCCCCGATTGCACCACTGAACATACAGATTTACCCTTTGTAACTTGAAAAGCTATGAACTAAGGCATATTTGTAAAACCGTAGAACTACGTCAGCAGGATTTTTTCATCACGTCATCAGGATTTATTGCTTTAGGTTGGAGTCCTACGACCACTAACCGTAGCAATGTTCATTGCCGAGGCAAAGAACACATCTTTTCTCAGTTGCTATCGTCTCTGCAATAAAAAGCTAAATGCAATCCATGCAACAGTTGCAACACGGGCTTGCTGTAAACATGCCGTATTTTCAAACATATGAAATAATGAAAATCTTGTGGGAGTACCACAATTTTCGAACTTCGTTATGATCTGTCGAAAAACGCAAACAAATATTAGAAATCGTATGTCCGGTTGGGTCAGCTACAACGTTTTTCCCTCTTTTTGCGACATTTTGGCATTAAAAATACACACGCAACTGGATGCTTCACTGAACATCTTTTGATGTAGCGTAGAGTGCGACCGCACTTTCCTTTTACGGATGATCCCATCACAAAGAGTGCAAAGAAGTTTGTTACTTGCTGCTTAGCGTCATGTACGCAGGCCCGTAACCAGCTTGGGGCACCAGGGGGGGAGAAGAGTTTCTGAGGGGAGCCCAAATTGTACATCAACAGCACGATTTAGAAATACAATAATTTTGAACTACGTCCAACACATTTTTTCATGGGGCGAAAATCCTTCCGTGGGGGACAGAGCCCTGCTCTCCCCTTACTTACGGTCCTGCGTGTAGCCTACGTTAGCATAATTTAGTACAAGTTGAAGCTTTTTCACATGTCAGAATTTGGGACTTACGGGAAAACGTGAATTGCTGGCAAATGGACGGAGCGGCAATTTTAAGGCGAGTTTCGCACGAGGAGTAACAGGAAGACATGTTGTACAGTCATCGCTGCGGCAAGCTGTGCTGATGGGCACAAGAGAGTAACGAATCGTCGAGGGAAGGCGGCACTATTCGCCAAACGCTGTCAACCTAAGTTACGCTTTAAGATGGCACTAAAAATGCAACAAAACATTTTTGATTCTGGAAAGAGCGCACAATATATTTGCTTACGGGTTAAACATAACGCGTAGCAGCGCTATAGGATCAATTATGCCCTGTTAAGTCTGTTCACAGTCGCTGCGCGCCTTTCACAGACAAAAACATGCAAACTTAACTGTTAAGATCAGAGCCAAGGTTGATGAGCCAATACCATGCCATGCACCACCTGTGTCTTTGATCATGCATCCGCAACTGGATTTAATACGTTCAGACTGCTCCTGATCGCAATTGCTCATGCTTGTCGACAGCATTCTAGATTTAGAACCAGGCAAATTGCTTTCAATGCGAAACACAGCCTTCCGAACGAGCTGATTCGAAGCAGTTTGTCGAAGCGAGTGGATTCAATCTAACTGGACGGACTGTGCAGCTGATGCTCTCACCAAGGATTTTCGACAGCAGGCAGTTGACGACGAACAATATTTATATTTTCGACAGCTACAACAAGCAATACAAATCGTGTAAAACAAGCTCCAAGGCCGGAGTCACTAAAAATTCACCCCGTACGAGAAGCGCGTACATTTTGGATCAGGGTCTTTTTTGGGCAACGCATGCTAGAAAGCACCAAGTGCAAAAATAAACCGGAGTCGGAGAGCGCCGACACCGAACGCCCAGACTGCGTGAAACCTCCTGTGAAAGCATGAATAGCTTCACGACTTGTCACATGAATCGTGCAATTTAAAGAGATTATTCCGAGTAACGACGACGCAACCACTCCGAATTGACAGGCGTGTTAATAATGCGACAGAAACACGTTCCCGTGACGTCAGTGAAACTCGCCATTGCACAAATTCTTCTGGTCCAGTCGGCACAACAGATCGCCTCAGGGTAAAAAACGCTGATTGCAAGGGACGCATCCTCAGCACGCACCTATCTTGCTCAAGTCAAGTCAAATACCGTTAATTAATTTAACAGAAAACTGATCTGGCTACGTTGGCATGTGCTGCTCGCGGCATAATCGCAAGTAAGATCCCCGTATCGTGTCAGTCAACAGGTCACATGACTTGTAAGCCCCCGTTTCACAAGTGACGCTTCATGTACCAGCAACTGGCCATCTGGAAAATTATTGCGGCATTTAAGTAAACATGCTTTAGTATGTCGACGTGTTGTAAGGTTCAACCGTGTGCAGTAATAACATACTTATCCGTTTAGCCGAAACAGATAACCCAGCGCAAGCTTAAAAAAATACAAATACAGGAACAATGTTGAGCGTCTCATAATATAAAGCAGAACGTTTCGTTGTTTCGGCACTGCTAAAGTCACAGGCGTTCTTTGTATTTTAGAACAGGGTCTCAAACTCAAATTGCACTGAGGGCGAAATGAGGACTTACGAAGTAGCCCGTGGGCCGCATTATGACGCTGACGAAACAATAGTGGTATCTGAACCTTACTAGAAACAGCTTTCACATCTTAATTCCTGCGAAAGGTTTCACGAGTCACAGGCAAATCATTTCTGGCCGTCTCTGCATTCGTTTGAAAGGAACTTCACTCGATGGCCGAGCACTTTTAAACACCGGTGAATAAACCAAATACACACTGGTGAAGAAACACTTTTAAACACCGGTGAATAAACTAAATACCGTAAATGTTAATTATTTGAAAATTCCCAAGAAGTATCGCGGGCCGTACAAAAACGACCTCGCGAGCCACTTGCGGCCCGCGTGTTTGAGACCCTGGCGCAGAACGACCGTGAAACCAATCTGCGGCCAGTTGCCTTCACCGGCCAGCGACACCCGGAGAATCCTGACAATGTATTCGCCTCTTGTTATATTTCGCTACGTCCCGAAAAGCACGCGCTCTTCGTTTCAAGCAAGAGCATTTAAAAAACGTCAAATTCTCACGATCAAAAGCGCGTGTTGTGTTCGAAGGGCTAAAACCTTCCTCTTGGATTTTTCGGTTGCATCGCTCAACCCGCGCGACGAAGAGCATTCAGACAAACGACAGAATTAACACGCAGGCGAGAAGAATGCCTAGATCTGAACAATGCCTCCCGGAAGAGTGTTGATACTAAGCTGGAACGCAGCACAAGCATGTGACTTTAGAACGACGGGCATCGATGGCATCCGAACAGACTTCGACATCTGCATTTAGTTTCGACGGCTGTTCGCAACGTATAAGAAAATGAAACCAACAACCGCAGTAAAATCGAGCAGTGTCTCCCCAAATGCATAATGCAACGCATAAGTTATCACAACTTTTTTTCGAGAAGATTGTTGTTTTTTGCACAGCAGCTTCTGCCTCCGGGACATATCTGGAACCAGAACACCACGTGCGAGCTGCCATTTCAAGAAGCTTAGTTGCAAGCTGGCAATGAGTCGTAGAAAGCTGCTATTCCTTTATTTAGGGTTTAGGAAAGTTGTGTTTTTATAGACACAGGTCACGACCATTCTGCTTGATTTAGAATTATCTTACATGAAAATTGTGGCACTGCCTATTGAAAGAAATATTTTCTCAGCACAGAATCAGACACTAAGATCTTACAGAGTATATATTTCGCTACAAAGTAGGCATCATCAGCTCTTATTCAAATAGAATCCATGAAAATTGTGGCGTTTTCATTTAGCAAGGTCCAAAGGTTTTTAAAAACACGCCTGATCACTTGCTTTACCAATATCAGGCGACGTTCAAATGTCCCTGCACTCTCTCGAGTTATGTGGGTCCATCTCAGGATAGTTAAGGCCGGAGGTAACTTACATAAACGAACGACAGGGTGATACGTGACGACAAAATGCGACGGAAAACAAATAACGCTAACACTGAATACTGACACGCACACACGATCGTGTACATTCAAAAGAAGTCCGAGCGAAGCGCTCGGCGATGGCTCACGACGTGATCAAGAAAGCTGTAGAAATTTCTCTAAAAAGAGGTGGGCTTGTCAAAACGTCGCGCACCCTCGAACGCCTGCCTGTCGGAGCTGTATCGAATGCGCGTGAAAATAAGCGTCCGTCGCTCACATTCAAGCAACGTTACAGCGCAGCGCACACGATTTAACGGGCGATTCTTTTTTCGGATGATACGGGGGATCAACGCCACGTGACAGTGGCGAGGATATGCCAGAGGTCCGACCGGGGAGAGGGGGGCAACGTAATAGGTTGCCGTGGTTGATACGTTGCTCCGGGCCAAGCAGAAGGGAGGAGCAGAACTCAGTTCAGCTTTTCTTCCGCAATTTACGGCTGTGCTTAGCCTGGTGGGAAAAGAAGCTGGGAACAGGAGTCCGGCCATACTACGTAGTAAAAAAGCAAGCCTGAAATGAAGACCGTCATTTCAGTTGACAGAAATAGAAGCAAATATAAACGTTAGTTAGGCATTGTTTTGTCACAATACTGGAAAACGGTTCAAAAGCCAATGATTTTCAAAAAAATACTCGCATCTTATAACGAGCGCAACTGACAAGCTCCGATTGAGAACGCCGGTGAAGAGGCAGTTATTTTTGAAGAGCGCGAATTCCGCGATGTTTCTTGACCCGGCCCCAGTGACATTTTGCTGTCCCCCCCACAGGGAGGGAGAACTGCGTACAATGCGCGTTTTTTCTTGACCACTAAACACAGCAGAGTGCATCGGGAGGCAGCAGAGCAAACGAAAGGCTACAAGCAACATCCGTCGCCGGGGTAATGGCTTATTGTTGAGGGGACTGGAGGGACAAGAGGCATTTACCTATTTTCGCTGCGAGAACCGTCATGTTCCCGACTGGCAGCAAGACGGTAACTTACATTGGCAGCATTGCTCGTAAGGATTCCCGCACGTTAGCGGCCAGCGCTTTCGATACATGAGAACCTGAAAAGGTGATAATTGTTTGGTGCGAAACTGTCCAGTAACGAGCTGCAAATCAACGGATCACAGCGACTCAGTTCACGCTGAGACGGGAACGAGTATTTGCGGTTTGAAGGTCACCGCGTTTGCTGCACTGCACAAGTGTTTTTCTCTGCAAACGAAGTATAACAATGACCGGCAAGCGGGAAAAGGGTCAGTTTTGGAACAGGCGGTGGCGTACACGAATAAGTGTGACGTTAATTTGAACGATAAAGGAAAGTAAATCCGATGCGGAAGGGAGCGCATTGCTCGGCGTTGAAGACAGCGCGCTGACCAAGGAATGTCCTAAGCGATTGCAGAAAAAGCGCACACAGGTCGCGAAATCGCATTTCGGCGTGGTGGTGCGTAGGTCAATGGCGTGTGAAAAGAAAAAAGGTAAACCGGAACAGGACGAGCGAAAAGGTCGTCAGGCTCCCGAGCGAAACAGAGGCAAGCGATGACGCCTTCGTCAGGTTCGACGTCGCGTCGCGATCGCAACCGGCACTTGCGAGCAGGCGGTTGCAGCGACGCTGCCACACAATTCCTGTGTTGCGGCGAACGGAGGTCAAGTTGTTTTGGTGTAAACGCTAACGGTAAATGCGCGCGACACAAAAACGGTTCTCGGCGAAACGGGATTGGCCGCCGTGCGCTGGACGCGGCGGCAACGAGTACATTGGCCCCGTCGAAAACAAATTTTTTTTTTCTGTACAGTGGACATACATCGAGCAACGAAAGCGCAATTTACCTACAAGCAATATATTCGAGAAAATGCTTTTGGGCGCTCTGCGTGGCACGCAAGTGCAGAAGCGTGCAGTGCGAAGCAAAACGCTTTGCTTTTATTTCGGCAAGCGAACCCGGTGAACGCACATACGATACGGCCCAAACGCCGGATTTGGACTCACGGGACGGAAAACGTCCGCGCAGCCGCGACAGGAGACCATGACAGGTGTAACAGGTTAATTGCACAGCAAACAAATAGACTACGCGTGCTGAGTTGCCAGCTTTTGCGCGACTTTTGGAATTCGGGGGGGGG
>Ga0210059_1010493_pt1 | contig 14295 bp, 12 predicted proteins | sample Ectturendosymbi2_FD_188042 | JGI IMG/M metagenome (GOLD analysis project Ga0210059, IMG submission 188042) | Ecteinascidia turbinata endosymbiont from Florida, USA - Sample 2 (SPAdes) (version 2) | ecosystem: Host-associated > Tunicates > Ascidians > Unclassified | place: Key West, Florida... | reverse complement strand
GCTGGTTGTGATTCTTTTTGCGCATTTCACAGTGGCAACTACCCAAATAGTTAAAGCTGTTCAACGCCAAAAAAGAGAAAAAAATAGTTAACATAGTGCTAACTACGCGCAGCAGATTGGTACTTGAGTGGAATCTGATGCTATGTCATTGGTTACAATGCATTAGCTGCAATAATGATGAAAGCGATGAATGGCTGATGCTGTGCTCAGCTCGTCACATTGTAAATGTGACAGAAGCTGATGAGGATGCTTCGTGGGAAACATGTCCTGACAAGACAAAAAAACTGTTTGAACAAACCTTTTGTACATGTTCGTAGCAAATCTACGTTGCAAGTCTTTTGTTGCAAATCTAAGCCATGGGTTTTATGCAGTAATACAACACCAGCCGCGTCGGAAGAAGAGAGCAAGAGGGGGTCACAATTTTTGGATTTTAAAATTTGGTATTTTCATATCAATTTTTAGTAAGAAAATGTTTTTTTTATCTGTTTCGAGTTACTAAAATGAAATTTCGCCACTGCTGGCTCCCCTGGAAAGAACCTTTTTGTATCTCCTGGCAAAATCCATTTACCCGCCCTGGAAAAATCCTTCCTACGACCATACAGCACTAGCCTGTTGCTCTACAGTAGTATGGTGTAGTCGCTGGTTTGCTTTTCACACAAACGTGTAGCAAACGTACAAGCAGAACTACACCGATTTTTCCCCATGGAATCAAAATCAACCGGAACATGTTTTGAAACTTACTCTTAATTTTTTAACCGTAAATATGTGAACGTATGGTATGCAAACGTGTTGACGTTGTCGTAACTCTGCACAGAGCGACTACGGCTGGTACAAACAGTCGTTCTTGCGTCAAGCTGTCGTCTTGTCGTACCAACTGTAGATTTAGTATCCTATAAAACCTTGAATACGTCACTGATGGCGTGGTTTCTTCCCTGCTTACCAGTGAATCACTTTTTGTTTCTCAGCTGCACTTATAAGACTTCAGTTATTCACAAAATTAACTTTCCTCACTTTTTTTCTGATTACTGATTCTTTTGCAGGTCAAAGGATGTTTTACACGATAAAACTGTTTCAACTAATAAACTCAACCATGTTTACGTTACCGAAACTATCAAAATCAAATCAAAATTAGTCGAGTCTATGCCAACTGGCAAAAGTGACTGCTACAGATATTTGGATGATGAGAAGCAGTTGCAGAAAAACGCTCAAGGGTAAGTTAATTCGGTTTTCCTTTTTGGAAAATTTCTACAGTATGAAAGTAAAGAAAAAACACTTTTTTCAGCATATCACAACAAATTTAAAAGTAAACCTACATGTAAAGGTAGTGTTGCGATCGGAAATCCCGAGCGGCATGTACGCAAAGCTTCGCACCATGGCAGCATGCAACAATAGAGATCATGCGTCGCAATCTCTCTTCGCGTACGCTGGTCATCATGTTCAATCTTTCACACGTTACTATCGGCAGAGCTTCGACATCACAATCTCTCTTACTCTTGCTTGCTCGCGCTACATATATAATGGTGTTATTCTTCACGCACATCCCGTTCGTGGTGAATCACATAATCAACGCAACGCCACCGGAGAGGTTGCAACAGTAGTACAAATAAAAATTATAGAAAAAGGGACCGATGCCTGGTAAAACCAACAAAAGTTAACCACTATAAATTTCGTTTGCACAAAATTTTTAAAAATTCTCATCTATCAGTGAGGCAGAATACAACCATAGATGTTCGGGCTACAACCAGCTGGTATTTTCGGGGGTGAGGCAAAATTATTGTAACTTGTTGCACCTAACAACTAAACAAGGTTTTGAAACTTTTGGGGTCAGCAATTGCACGGTTACCCCTGTCCGGTTGCAGCGCTGACCAATGTAACCAGCCACTTTGCTGGAAGAGATGTGAAGTCCACGACCAGGTATTTGATGAAAAATGGATAAAGACCAGCGTTGCTGCTTTTTCAAATATAGCAGGAAACCAGTCACTCACGCCGCTAGAACGAAGGATACCGAAGGCAATCTGAACATACGAGAGCGCAACAAACCAACCTTGACCAACCAACCACCAAAAGGCATCACCAAAGAAGAAAGTTCAGAAGACGTGAAGCTCAGGTAACACTTGACATTGTATTTGGCAAACACAGCTTCTGCATTTACTTAAACGTGTGTTGACCAGTTAACATTTTACGTTTTTTTTGTCTACGTGCCAATATCAAGTTTAAAACAAGCAAAATAGAATTGCTTTGTGTTAAAGTTTGCTTTCTACAAACTGTACAAAGATTTTCAGAACTAAATTTTTTGGCTTTATGAAGCAGCGATTTTAAGTTTTTAAAATATGTCGTCAGAGAGAAACAAAAACGCGAAAAAATTGACAAAGCCTACAACGAATGGTTGGCGGTGAAGCAGAGAGAAAGAATTTCGCAAAAGAAGACGGAACTGCTGAATTCAGTGGATGTTAAGCGGAAGGTACGTTGCTCTTGCTGCTGCTGGTTTTCTCTGCAAACAAATTTGCTTGAAACTGGTAAACACTGCGTTTCTTCTTTTGAAGCACAATTCTGCCGATACACTGTTTACATCTGCATCTGGGAAGACGTGGGGAATTACTTTTGAAGAGTGGTTGGAAAGGAAGAAAAACAGCAATGATCCCAGACCTTGTGAGCAATTTACCTGAGCTTTTTTGCTCTGTTTCCTTGATTCTGAATTTCTGAAAGTGATTGACAGCTGCTAACAATATGAGATTTAGTTTTGCAGTAACGGAAAATGAGGCCGACTTGACATTACAGAGGTGAAAGTAGACTCGCCGTTCCGCTGGAAGATTTATTGCTTGGGGGCTTACGCACGGGTGTAGCCATGGGGGCCAAGGGGATCATTCCTCCCAAATTTCTAGCATATCGTTTCCTTTTGTGCTTTGAAAAGCGGAGTCCTGAAAAAGTGCTGTTGGTCACTTAAAGTCGAAATATTTGGCCTCCGCCATAATTTTTCGATGGTGACGTTACTACATGGGCCTATGGCGTTTCACTGAGATGTTAGGGTGTTGCAAATGTCGGCTGTCACAAATTTATCATGAACTCCCTTAGCAATATTCTTATTTTCTTCATAATCCCTATGCAATTTGGTCTCATTAGTGTTTTCATTGTTACGTAGCCCTCAGTTTTTGTCTTTATTTCTGCGACGTGATGATTAAAAAAACATTTTGGGTGGCGACATTCAAACTTTTTTGCGTTTTTAGGTATGCAGATTGCGTGAACAGTAGGAATTGCATGTGGACTAGAGTGTGTTTGCCATATTTTTAGGTGTGTAGAGTGCATGTACAGTAGGCTACTAGTTGTACTTGGATGTACAGTATTAGGTAAACTACCTGAGTTTTCTTCATTTTCAAGTTTGGCTACAAGCATTGCTAAAGAATAAATAAGGTGCAAGTGTTGATCAATATTGGAACATAAAGAGAATAACAAAGGAAGATTCAGCGCACTGTGAACAATTTTTATGCCCAAACTAAAACAATCAGTGACCACCAACCAATGCAGCAAGTACAAATTGATTCCATTTTAGTCCTAGAAGCTAGTTCAACGATTTATCCATTAATTTCTAATGAACAAAATATGAGGAGTTTAGACGCAAAACTTCTGGATATTCGCTATTAAATGACAATTTCAATGAAAAATAGGATGTACGTTATGTCGTGAAGTACATCATTTGGTAATGAGAGCATCCCGTGGTGACTTTATTTCGGCTCGATGGGCGGAGGGCACTTATTATGGTAGCACTAGAGAAAACTAGTTGTAATTACTGCACAAAACGATTCATGCGCACCAAAACTCTCAAGCACATAAAGAAAGTATCTATATTCTTGAAACAGCAAAGAAGGACGCATTGCTTTACTTGAATGCACAAAGTGAACAAAGTGTCTTTCAATCTACTGCTCGAGTCTTTAGAACAGCTTCGCAAAAAAATTGCCACATGTAAATGTCGCAAAAAATAACAAAGTTTTGACAGACACAGAAAGTTTGTTTGACCTTCAGCAAGCTAATTTCGCAGATATGGGATGTGTCTTGCTTAGTAAAACTGTTGCCTTTGATACAATTGGTCATGTTATCTCACTCCACGCACACGAAAACTTGCAACTACAGTTATTGAGAGCAGGAGCAAAGATAAATGTTACGAATATCGTTCTGCACGAGTGAGCATACGATGGTCGATGATGCAGATGTAGAGTTGTACTGTAATTAAGCCCGAACCCGCCCGAGGGCGACATTTGTTTTTAAAGCCCGATTTAGGTACAAAAGCCAAAATTACCAATTGAATCAGGACATGGGTAAACTCGGGATATTGGTGGCGTAGCTAACTAGTTGGTCAAAGACGAATCTTTGATACCGTATTGTGGCACTGTCTCAATCACAGACTTGAGTTTGCTATTGGCAATCCTCTAGATATTACCAGTGGCACAAATGACTTGCAATCATTTCGTGAATATTTATATTCTTTATATAGCCAGTGACCGAAGAACATGCGAGAAATCAGTTACTTTGCCCATGATTTGAATATCACCCTCAAAAGAATCGGAAAAGTGTTTACTGATTTATTGTTTGCAGAATGGTTTCATCTTTCAGAGCAGTATCAGCGCAAATTTTTTTATGGCTACTCTACGTTTCCTCTGCTTGATTTCCATTTTACGATTTCATTCTTTCACTGACAAAATTGTTTCACACGTGACTGTTAATTAACTTAACACAGGTAGCAATGAACACCAGAAAAAAGCTTCGGCTGACGTGAGATTTGAGCCCACGAACTTCAATAAGTGTCTTCGATAAGCGATACATGGCTAAAACTTATACCATCCAAGCATGCATAGAGGTTTATTTCATGAGCCTCAGACAACAAAAGTTCAGTTTTCTGTCTCACCGGCTAATAAGTCTCGTAAGAGCATTATACTAAAACTTGCTTCCAGAATGCACAAAAACGCGCATATTTAGGTGTAATTTTGCAAACTTTTCTCGGGGGGATGTCCCCGGACCCCCCTAGAATGGTTGTTCCTTCGGTACTTCCCCTAAATTTGATTTGTGACGTCACACGATTGTGACGAAACTTTGCGCCCCTTCGGAAATTTTCTGCGTACGCCACTAACTGTAAGACCCACTTCCAGAGATCCCAGCAGTGCCAATCACCCTACGTAGCCTATCACGATTTTTGGTTGTTTTCATAATTTACAATATGTTTTTTGTGTGTTCAAAATGTACAATACAGGGTGGGCTTAAACGTAGACTTACTCTTGATTGCTTTGTTACAACCATAGCTGGAATTTCGCAACGGCTTTGACAAATACCGGATCGTTCCGGTAGTAACATTATTCTACTTTCATCACTGCTTAGCAAGCAAGTAACGTTGTGTGCCAAGTTAGTTTTGGTAAAGTTTTATGTGGTGTGCGGACGCTTATAACAACGTGAGCGCGTGTTTTGTCAGCCACGTCACAGAATGAGTCCACGGTGATTAAGAACCGTCCTATCAACGGAGGAAAGACGTTTGAAGAGTGGTTGAGGGAGAAAAGCACAAGACAACATCCTCAAGAAATCCAAAGAGATGAACAGAAAGAAAGACAGCTGTATGTGAATAGCGAAGTGCTTTGCATAAATAAGCACCTGCCTAGTTTAAAATATAAAACATTGTCTTGACATGTACTCATTTTATTTCAGTCCATTCCTTTCAGCAGTTCATTAATATGGTAAAATGCATAGGCTATTGTGATTTGGGCCAAATTTACCTATATAAGACATAGCCTATATTCCTGAATTTTTGCTCATATCTAATTGCATATATGATGGGGCAGAGTGGATGGGAACCAATTTGCTCGATGGAGCAGACCGTAAATGTCTGAAGCAAAATAAAGCGTTTCTTTTTGGTGCGACAATGATATTTTCAAAGCATATTTTTCCTTCTAGTGTGATGTAGCCTTTTCAAACTTTAGTTGTTAATAGGAAAGAACTGCGCCAACGAAACTTCGAGAAGTGGATTGCACAAAAAACAGAACACACAAAAGAAGAAAAGAGAAGAACGGAAGAGCTCAAACAGAAAAGGATGCTCGAAATGCGGCAGGGTTATGAAGAATGGAAGACACAGCCACGAGTAATTACTTTCGACGAATGGAGGAAAAGAAAGGATAATGAAAAAAAGTAAATATACAGCTAAGTACCTCTTTCAAAACTTCATTCTCAACCCAAACATTTTTTTGTTTGCAAGGAATGAGTTCCATGTTTCATTGTTTTTGAAATTGTTTTCAGAATGACCGTATGTACAGTACAAAATACTAGTTTCTCTACGTAGTTGATAGCATTTGATCTTTTTCACAAATCTTATGAGCGTTTTCATAGTTTTAACACATTGAATCACTTGATCACATGCATTGTTCTGTTTCGCATTGAGTATCATCATTATTCCAGAGTTGAGGTAAATGGATTACTAGACCTGTTTCAATTTTCAAACCTATAAAGAGCTTGGTGAAGTTCATTATTCAGAACGTTTTGCATGTCTCTTTCCTGCAAATCGCAGCCACGTTATCCATTTTGACTTCAGGGTTTAATTTTCCTTAAACAGAGGTTCAACGATTTCAGGTCTGCCTATTTGGTCGATTTAAAAATAGCACCAAACTTAATTGATTGCATAATTAATAATATTCAATTCAGCTTTGTATGTAATCTAAACTAAGCCAATGATACATCTCCAAATCAGAGCAGAAAAAGAAATCATTGTAAATGAGTATTCGTTACAAGCTTTCAACTATCCGTTTATTGTCGTCTGACCATCATTTCCGCTCTCTTTCTGCAAATAATGCAGTTTGGATGACAGCGTTTCCGAAAAGCTGCTGTACGACACTACTATGGGTGTTTTTACAAACTCATTATAGCTGTATTGCATAAAGTTCAGCGTTTAGTAAACTGAACGATAAACGAATGTACGATAAGTAAATGCCAAAGGACAGCACGTTTTTATAATCAAGAGCTGTTCAGTCAAATGAAACATGTGGATTTTCTTGATATCCACTGTAAAAGACTGTATCAGAAATTTACACCTAAGTTTTTTACTATAGACGGTATTTTTTACAGACTGAGTGAGCTGAGCAACGCGCAGTTTGACGTGGTTCAGGCTCTCAGCGAGTGGCTTGTGAGAGACAGAGAACAGTTGGCTGAACAAGCCTTTCGTCGTTGGACTTTACGGAAGGAGTCTCAGCACCTTCAAGCTGCTCAACAAGAATGGAATATGGCGAGAGTCAGAAGGAAGAAGGTGGAACAGAAGCTGAGGGAGAAACTAGCGATGCTGCGTGCCAAAGCCAAGTGTAAGTTTCAAGAAAAGGACTTCTTGAATAATAAATTCTTGTTGACAAAATGTTAAATGTTGACTCTTGCTTTATATATGAACATATAATGTCTCCTTACATTGACTTAATACCTTAAAACGTTCACATGGTTTTATTAAAAATTTCAATAGCCAAACTGTGTCAGACTTCAATGTCACAGAATTAAATAAGGATTTTTTCAACTGGATTTTTATTCGAAATTATTATGTTTCTCAAAGCATGTGGGTGAAATGCTAAGTGAGCATGTGGGTGAAATGCTCTGTCAGCATGTGGGTGAAATGCTCTGTCAGCATGTGGGTGAAATGCTCTGTCAGCATGTGGGTGAAATGCTCTGTCAGCACGTTAATCTTAAGCAGAGCAAGATACTCGTTAAATTTTTTAAATGTACATTCTTGCAAAAACTCTTCTTGGAAATCATATCGTTAATTATTTTCAATACGATGTCACTTATTAATTATTACGGTATGGTAAACACATGTAAAGCTCAAAAGAAATTTTGATTCAACCATTGCTCTTTGTACCTGTTGAGAGAAACTATCACAGCATCATTCTTGCATATGCAGGACTGGATGTCTTTGGCGTGTTAAAATTACTGAAACGTTGCTACTAGCTTTCAACAAAGTCTGGAAAAAATTCTAATAAGGTTGCCGATTTTTCTTTCTTCGATTTCAAGTGCGAAGTGGTGGCAAAGTTCAGTCTGGCGACGAAGAAGAGTTTGATCTTAGCTCTGAACTAGAAACTGAAGCTGGGTCTCTCCCGGAGGAAACGATTGTGATTCCTCAGAGCGAATGTAAATCCAGCGAAGACGAGGTCTCTTCGAATGAAGACGATACCAGGAGTTCATCTTCAAAAGTGTTTAAGAAGGCTGAATGTTCCTTTGCTGAGGCCAATACTTCTAAGGTCGAGGAACAGCAGATACAGTCTGTTGCAAAACCAGTGAAAGTTCGAAGAAAGGCTTCAAGAAGAAAGAGGCGCCGTCGTAGTAAGAAGGTTAAATGCGTCAGCATGCCGGATCTATCTTTAAGCTAAATAAACATAACGAAATGCTTCTTTCGCTGTACCTGTTGGTTGAAAGACACGCAGTTACGGGTATTAAAGGTATTATGATGTAACTTTCCTGTTTCTGTAACCAAAACGGTGTTGATTTGTTAAAGTGAGTTAGCTCTTTCGCTCTGGTGGTAAACGAAGCATACGTTTAAGCAGGGGCGTACCGAGGTTAGATGGCGCTTGACACAAAAAGCGAGTTTGGTGCTCCCATATTCGAACCTATAAGGTCTTTCGAAAGCAAATGTACTGTATTGAAAAAAGTACTTGCGACATTTTTGGGACTTTTCGGCGCTCTCCGCAGTGATTTTGGCGCCCTTGACTCCCTCGTTGCGCCTTGAACCTAATGCGTCAGATTAACATTTTCAATATTGTTTTGGCGTAAAAGTGGGTCTCAACACGTGTCAAGAGAAAAAAGTCGTTATGCTTGAAGATAATTACCTTTTCCAAGAAAAACGTCAGTTATTACACTTACTGAAAACAGTAATTCGATGCCAAAACCATTTCGGTTTAACCGGTCTCTACTTTTTGGTGTCAAAGTGACAAAAAAACAAAGTATCGTCAAAGTCAGTCACATCAAGCGACGATGTACTGAAGACACAAGTGTTTTAATTTATTTTCGAGATAGTTCGTTTAACAAGTTTTTGCAATGTCGTTTCACAGTGTCCTTTAGCGCTATTACTGTTTTGCTGAGCTGCCATGTTGATTGCTTATAGTAATTAATCTTGTAATTTCGAATTGTCAAGCTCTTGAAATGCAATTCATGACAATTCATTGATCAAGGGGAAGATGGTTTTATTATTTGCTGAATTCAACTACAGTTTACATAGCTGCGAAGTGCCTGATAATTTTTAGAAATTTTTACTTTGTGCAATCATCTTGCATCACTACTGATCCAAGCTGTTTCATTGACAAAAATATTTAATATTAATTCAAACTTCGGTACACACTAAATACGTTTGTTGCAGTGTCGTATAAAACCTTCATATGCTTTATTTTTATGCACTTTTCATATCAAGGTCTAGAAGCACTTATGAAAATAAGCAGAAACTTTCGTTTCTTGTTTGACCGTTTTCTCCACCTGTGTTGTTATCCTCGTTGTGTTACGAAATAAATGTGGCTTTGTTTTCGAAGCTTTGTTTGCCCTATGCAGAACTTGAAATCGATTCTCTTCTTCTGCATCGTCAGTCAAGGGCGTCGTGTTCAGCTTTGCATTAGCCTGGAAAGAACTGCTGTCTCTGCTACCAACCGAAACGTCCCGATGCGCGTATTGCAAGAATCTTTTTCTTGCGTAGAGAAGAGAAGAAAGAGTAGAGAAGAAAACTGAAAAACACAGCGACTGGTTCCTGCTTATTTGAACTTTACGCAGACCTAAAACTCGAAGACTTATTCGGCTATTTCTCAAAAATCAATTCATTTTTAGAACACGTCCGCATCACATAGGCGTAGCTGGGTGGAGGCAGGGGCCATGCCTCCCCCACCCAGCTACGCCTTGTTTAGAATATCAAGTCATTTTGTGCTTTGAGAGGCGGTATCCCAAACACAATACTGTTGCTAGCCTAAGATAAAAAATCCCCCAATATTTTGGCCTCCCAAAATTTTAGGCTGGCTACACCACTGCGTTATAAAGTCGATGCAAACTTGGATTGCATTTACATTAGTAAGATTTCACACCAGCTTGTTTTGTTTCTTGCATCTTCTTTATCCAACCATGATTTACGCTTGTATTACGTATCGTGCGACATTTTTGCAGAAACTAACCTTTGGAGAGCATGAAAGATATGTAGCATCCATCGCTAGCAGTGATTCAAACAACAATAGCATGTGTAAAACAACGGTGGCAGAGAGCATAAAATTGGTTTGTCTTAATTTTCTAATTTACAACTTACTTTTGTGAAATAAAGCTTATCATTTCTAGAATAACGCGCTGTTGCGCCTTTGCGTCAAATTCGTATAATAACCAAAACCTCTGCGAGGTTGACTCTGACATGTATGATTTGTGGCGACCCACAACACAAAGTTTCGCCAAACCTAGTGGTATCAAGGGCGCTGTGACGTATTTCTCATTTTATGAAATATTCATGAAGTCATTGCTATTGTTGAGCTACGTAGCAGGTTCTTTTTCGTGAAGTCAAACGATTTTACCTTGAAACACACAACGAACCTTTGAATTCAGAAGACTATTATTTTTCTTGATATTTCGTACAAATAAAGCAGGTATTATTTGTTTAACAGAGTAAGCGCAAATCACGTTTGAAACATCAATAATACCGTCGAAAGGTAAAACTGTTTTTAGACACTGTTTCTGAACATTCCGTTCACATTTCGTTCCGCTTCGCAGCCAGTGGCGTCGCCGGCCCAAAATTTTTGGGGGCACCAAAATGTTCGACTTTAGGCGAGCAACAAAATTTTGGTTGGGACGCCTCTTCTCAATGCACTAAATGACTAGATATGCTAAAAATTGGGCCGTCATGGACCCTGGACCCCTCTTGGTTACGCGTATATTCGCAGCCCATGACAGAAATGCGGGAGGTCAGGTGATCCTTGAATCATCAAGACTATCTTGGAAACAAACTTGTTCAAATGTATTTCAATGCCAGGAAATGCTCAATAAGTTGCTGTAATCCAATCGCTATCACCGACATATATTTGACAGTGGGATTTTTCGCATAATTTTCATAGTCACAAAGAAGTAATTTGTGTTTCAATGTTTCAGGAAAGCTACGTTGTTGAAAAGCATGACTATTTTTTTGCATCCAAACAGCAATTATTTCTTACGGGAGTGATTCACATATTTTGAAATAAAAAATTCACAAATGTCTTTTCCTAGCAGAAACTTTAGTCAAGTGACAAAAAAGCTTGCCTCCTCTTGGTCAACAAAATAGTTTTGTGCGCCAAGGGTGGGCAGAAACTTAAAAGTGCTTTAAACACTGATTCGGCAAAGTCTTGAGCAGTATTTTTTAAAGATTTCGTTTAAGGGAACACCAAAAAATTTTATGAGGCCGCTATTTTTAGCAAAACGTACAAAATAATGCCTAAACGTATTGTTTATTACAGTATTGGCGGTCACAGTGCACAAGTAGTACTACTGTATATACAAATTTTTCAACATAAGGTTTTCAAGTATGTACTTTCCACGATGGATGTAAGCAAGGAATCGATCAGCAAATTTTATAAGGTTTTCAATTTCAACTTCATTAAACAGCTGTTGTTCATCAATGAAAGCATCGGTTTCTTACTCGTTATCTGCAGATTCTAGGGCAGGAGTTGGGAACCTGCGGCCCGCGGGCCAAATGCGGCCCGCGTGAACATTTGATATGGCCCGTATCAGGATTTTCGTTACCATGTTCGAGTACAAAAATGCGTCAAAACGAATCTCCGTGACAAGCAGGTACTTAGATAGTACGTTAAGAGCAGTTACTCTTTCCTTATAGTTAGACAAAGGTAGAATTATTAACTGATTCCGCGGCCGCCAGCGCTAATGGACAATTCATACTGCCCGTGTCGGTAAAAAGGTTCTCCGCCCCTGTTCTAGGGTCTTTAGTGCTGACTGTGTCACTCTCCGTTTATAATTTTCTTTTATCCATTTCATCAATCACAAATTTTATGAGAAATCTCAAGCACGCCCTCATCATTGAGCTGCCCTTGACCCAGTCTCGTCGCCATTAGGGCTTTGGTGCGATTAGCCCAAAAACAAAGCTCTCAACCCCCAAATTCAAATATGAATTACTATAAATCAGTGGAGTTTTTTCCAATTTTCAGAATGTCAAGCCCCGCTGCAGCTACGCAAACGTAAAGCCCCTCTGTTGAAGACTTTTTGGACCGTTCATTAAAACATTAATGAGAGCAGTCAGAGTTACATCAAACAGCCGGTTTCGTTGCTTGGTTTTAACACGGCACAGAGTTGAAAATCTTTGCTCTGGCCAGGTTGTGTCAAGTGGAATGGACAGCACATTCCAGCAATGTTGGTTGTCTCGTCGTTCATACTAGCCCAGCATGGCTCTGCTTGACATCAGAAACAATGCAACTACTCAAATGTTCCGAGATCAGCAAAATATACTCAGTTACTGCCACCGAACTTTTATGGTGGAAGTCGCAAAGCCGATCATTATGGCCAATACGGTCCATCAAGGTTTGCAAGGAAGCTATTTTTCGATTTGCTATCTCTTCTCTCAAAACCCACTAAATCAGATGTACGCGCTCAGCTACTGTGTTAAATTTATCTGAAATGCGATCCTGATGAATAGCATGAAATAGTGAAATGAATTTTTTTCTAGGCTATTGGCTTTTTGGAGTTAATCAGAGCTGAGGTGACTTTCCAGGCGGTATGGGAGTGGAGGCCTGGCAGATTCCGAAGTGTAAACATTACTATTCTTTCCTCGGTCGGTGGTAACTGCTGGATGCTTTGAGCATGGCAAGCATTCATTCAGCATGCAGAGTGAACACATTCATTTGTGGGGATTCATCAACACCTTTCAGCTTAATCCATGATTGAAAAGTCTGATATTGTTAGATGCTTATGATTGACTGCGAGCTGAAACTAACGATTCTTTTGAGATTCTAATAGTTGAATGCCGTGCTTCCTGCACAGCAGAATCGAAAGAACCTTTGCAGTCTCTGCTGCTGGCGTTTGCACTTCTGGCTGGCTAAAAGTAAGAAATTTCTTTTTTGGACTTACTACAAAAATACTGCTTTATGCTTGGATGGCTAGCTTTACGTTTTTGCTCTGACATTACCTTCTGAAAATACCCACACAAGAAAGTAAATGTATAAAATCTGGAAAAGGTTTCGCTTGATGAAAACGTTTGACACCGTAAAAAGACCTGTCTTGCAAAAAGCGCCAGGCTCAGTGGCATTCAAAGCGTTAATTATTCCGTAACGTCAGTTTTTTAAGGTGTTTTAGGGACCCGATTTGGATCCATAGAATTGAATATCAGGTCCTTAAAATCAGAAAAATCGGGACCGTAGAGGTCCATACTAGGTACCTAACATTTTCCTTAAAAAAACGCGTAACATAATTGTTTATCTCCTAAAAGCTGTCAAAATATTGATTGTTGCGTTGCATGGGATTTCAGAGATGATTATAAGCGAGGTTACTGTCTGCAGTGCACGTGTTTGGTGTGAGGCGAATCGATTTTGGAAGTTAATGAAGCAACAATTCAACTCAGCTAAAACTATTCGTGGGTGTCCAGATTATTGTGAAAGCACCAAGTTCATGGATCCGCGCAGGAAATTTATGGATCCGTTTTGAACCCATAAAACGCCCTAAAAATCCCTGGTCTTGAGCACAAAACTCATGAAACGTCTTGTTGAACAAAACGTTATCGGTGGCGAGTTTTTGATCAAGGCAACTTATTGCAACGCCTCACGAGTTGTTAACCTGTGTTGACACTATCACTTACGGCCGAACTCAGCTTTAAAATCTTCACGAAAGATAGGAAACAAATATTATTTTTCACCGCATGGCCTGATGGATAAGGCGCCTGACTTTGGATCAGATGATTGAGGATCTTTCGCCCAAAGCATCACACGTTTTCCAATTCTCGATAGATTTCAAATGATGCGGTATTTAAGCTCCAATATTGCTTGCAAGTCAGTGGGGAAGTATCAATGAGATATCTGTCAGTAGCGTTCTCCCCTATCAGTCAGCTTCACAAAACAGAAATATGTCTTTCATGCTGTGAAGATCTTTCCGCATGAAAGCGGGAACTCGAAACTTTGTCCAGTTTGCTGTGAAATGAATCATTCCATGATCCGCCGATGCAGCTTGTCTTGAAAGTTGGTTTCTTTTTGTGAGCAATGCAACCTTTGCACGCATTTTTTCAATTTAAACGAAACACAAGCTCGTAAAATATGTGGTCGTATATTGATCTTTACAAAAAGAGGAACAAAATCACAGTACGAGAAA
>Ga0210059_1010492_pt1 | contig 14295 bp, 7 predicted proteins | sample Ectturendosymbi2_FD_188042 | JGI IMG/M metagenome (GOLD analysis project Ga0210059, IMG submission 188042) | Ecteinascidia turbinata endosymbiont from Florida, USA - Sample 2 (SPAdes) (version 2) | ecosystem: Host-associated > Tunicates > Ascidians > Unclassified | place: Key West, Florida... | reverse complement strand
GTATTTTACACTGGTCAGCGCCCAATATGCCACTGCCAAAAATGAAAAACCTGAAAAACACAATGTTCACTTTAAATGATTAGAGCTTGATTGAAAATGAAAATTTCCAATGACCATTAAGAAAAAGTAACCTGCTCTTTTTGTAACTTCTTCAGCCTTTTTTCCCCAAAATACAGTTTTCTATCTCGATCATTGCTTTTTTGAAGAGGCTTACCTCGATAACAAGATGAGTGCATCTTGAATTTCTATCAAGACGTCAAACAAGTCGTAGATACTCCGGTTAAAAGCATTTTGCTATAGGAGATCGATATCGCGTCAAGCACGCATTTTCAATCCTGTAATTATAAGCAAAAACTTACAGGTCAAATGACAAAATCTAAGGCATTAGAAAAACGTGGACTTTCTGATTATAACATACACCATGACCACTACGCTGTCATTACCGAACATATTACGCTTTCATAAATGAACTAACAATCTAAGCTATCGTCAATTGTAGAGAGAACACAGTAACTAGATTGCAAACGCATGCCGTTCTTGAACGCAGAGAATAAAAGAGTTCGTTGCTCCAATTGTCAGAAGACGCTGTTTTGAATGATTCAAACAAAGTTTTTCTAATGCCTTAGCATGAGTTTTGAAATTTTTTCAAAGAAACATTTTGCTACGAGGTTGTAGCAGGAACACCGCAGTCCTGTTGTTTCGGTAACGCTGTTTAAGCAAAATTTCTTGTTAACCTGTGCTGACAACTCAAAATCAAATATTTATTTTCTGCCAAAAATTTTTTAGAGAGAAATTCACAGCCACAAGATGTCGCCAAAAGTCTGCATTTCTGCATAATGCTGGTGTTCATTCATGCTTCGTGTATGATTTGCTCAAGGAAATGTCAATGTTCACGCTTAATGTACTTAAAACAATTTAATTTCAAACTTTAAAATGAACTTTTCCACTGTGTTTCTACCAAACCTTTTGTGAACTTAACACATGGAAAATTACATTCAGCTGTGAAACGCAATTTTGCGTACGATTCTAGGATGCTTTCAAATTTTAAATCTAAAGAAAATTTCACTACTTTCAATAAACACTTTCTTGGTGATAAATATTAGTGAAAATATTGTTTCATTTTTCTATTGCACCCTTCGAAAAATGGTGTAGAAGTTGTTCAAGTGATTAATTCTACATGTTCATGTGTTTTCAAACATCACCAAAGAACGAAATGCAACTGTCATATTTAACTTTTGAGCAGTTTATTGCTAAAAAGCAGCAATTCAATAATTTGTCAAACATTTAAAAAATAGTCTTTCCGAAAAGATTGATGTTTACATTATCAGCCTGACTGAAACTTTTTTGGTTCTTCTAACGTGATGACCAGAAAACAGCTCTGTGTGTGTGATGTCAGAACCTCGAATGGGATAAAATGAGATATAAATGGGATAAGCGTTTTGGAGGTGTTATTTCCAAAAGGAGTTTAACTCACGATAGAAAATACCTTGCTTGCTGTTAAGCTAAAATAGTTTATTACGGTAAACAATCTTCCCAATACAATGCACCTAACGGAGGTGAGCGTATAGTTTGTGGTTCGCAACTATGCCATGAACCTGACTATCAGAAAAAAGCGCCGTCGAGTTTAAGGCTACCATATAAAAGAAAAAATAGCGATGTAAAAATGAACCAATTTTCATTATTTGAAGCAGTTTCACAGGTTATACCACTATATTTTAATTATAGTGTCGAACTAGTTATAGTGGCAAACGTCATAGCTTTGCTAACGTTAAATTCTCTGTAGCTAAAAACAGATTTCACAAACCTTATGAAGTAGTGGCTTAGTGGGTTTTTACAGCGTGCTATGGCAGTGAGCTTTGACTTTTGTGGGTCAGTTATCATCGAAGTACTGCAGTTTACTGATGCTAAATTAAGTGTCGAAAACATATGTGCATATGAAACAAAAATATAACTTCTGGTAAAACAAGAGTTTAAGCAGGCTGCTTGAAATCCAAAGGATATACACACTATCAAAGAATTTTGTTTGCACTCTTTTTGCACCCCAGCTTCGATACGTATCTCGTCGTTATTTTCTGGTCAAAGAACAAAGTGTTAACTTGTCTATGCTGCTACTCGTTGCTACTCACGCGAAGGGCAAAGGTAAAGTTTGCTCGTCGACGATTTTGTTATCCCAAGTGGCTGATAACTCGGTTTATGCTATTTATCTGCGGTCACATTGTTCGAAAGAAGTCTACACGAGCAAGCAGCTTAGACCTCTCAAGAGGTTTTGACAAAAAGCTAAAACTGCAATACGTCATTAAAAACTGTTTGATTGCAATCCTAGCCATTACCCGCATATATGTGAGGTGCTCTGTGCCGGGTTTCTAAGGCGGTATGTTTGTAAGGTTAGGAAATGCAGGCTGCAAAGAACATTGCGTTGCACCCAGCTATACGCGATCGTGGTTTTAATGTAAACTGAACATATTTCCATTTTGTATTTTTCTCAGAACTCGTTGCTGTTCATACACTGAACTGCAAGTGAAAATTCATCGGGAAAAAAACGTAAACTAAATTGCACAATTACTTTTTCGAACAAGGGAAATGTTCTAACATAATTTTATTGAAGCTGCAAGTTTTGAAAAGGATAAGAGGTTTTCATTATTGCTTGAAAAAAAGTAATTTTTTATATTTATTAATTCGGTTTGGTTCAAACCATATCTTTATGGAAAAAATTGGGCTTTGTGGAAAAATTGGGCTTGCTCGCTAAGTATCATAAGATTTCCTGATCTAATCAATAGAAAATTGAATAATTTTCAAGAAATGTTTTAGTTAAATACCAGAATGTTGTAACATTTAGAAATGTTTCGGGGCCTTCCTGAACGACCCTGGCTGCCCAGTGTTTGCGAAGCACTGGTTTAATTTATGTCAGTTCCAGGAAATACTAATGTATTTTTAATTGCAAACAAAATTATATGCGGATTTGTAAAACCACAGTCAACATTGACGATTAAATAGTTTCATGAAGAAAGCCTACAATTATTTTAAAAATTGCAGTTATTTTCTTTCGGCAATTTAAACGGAGGCATTTTACTGCAGACTAAAGCACCAAAATGTAACTTCTTGCACCACTGCCAAGATCAAAGGAGTCTTTCGTTTTGCTTGAAATGTTATTTTTATTACCAGCGATCACTTATGTCGTGCTGACAAGGGGAGAATGAAAGAAAATTTAGGCATAAAATACTAAAAATGCGTTATCCCATGGGAAAAACTTTCAGGCAAAAACGTCATTAAAACTGTTTGATTTTGCATAATGTACAACATTAAAGACTTCAATTTTTTCCATGAATAAAATCATTTTTTTCAAAAATGTGGCGAAAGACCAGGTTGATTGATAAAGCAGACAGATCTGTGCAAATACAGCGAAACCATAGTTATGTTGAGACAAGCAAAAACCAGTAAAATATTCCATAGACTTACAAATATGGACACACCATTCTAAAATCACTTCTGCTTTCATCCCTAAGTTTTTGAGCTATCAATGTGGAAATTGCAAGTTGTATGTCGGGAAAAAATTTTCGTAGTGATTATTTCACTGTCATTCCGAAAACGTCGAAAAATCTGTAATGAGGAAGTTGAGTGTTTGCACCTTATTAAAACCTATTCATACTTCTTTCTGAAGACCCAACAGGATCTTATAAGTGGATGATTAAAGCAGGGACAATCAGCGATTTCCTTCAAACTGAAAATATTTTCTTAACCTTTGTTGCTGTGAAGCCACGCAGCTGAAGTTGATTTGGGAGGCGATGTTTCTTTAGAATACTGACAAAACATCTGAGAACAATCTGGTTGTTGTATTTGCATCTTGTATACCACCAGTAACCACTGGTCAGTACGAAGTTCTGTTGATAAGCTTGCAAGTTGCAAATCTCGAACGCAACAGCTTTCTACAAACCAAATAAAGTTCTTAATGACGCAACCAATTTATAGATCATTCAAACGCTCGACTTTGTAATTTAAGACGCACTGTAATATGTGGTTAATTACACAGTCTTTATTCCAGGGATGAGACCAACAAGCCATAAAGAAACAAATTCATTGACAAAACATAGCAATAAGGCTTCGGGTAAATAGGAGTCTTGGTTATGTACCAGTCACTTATTCAACGCCATTACACGTAGTAACAGGCATAGCAGGCACATAAAATTTTAAACCTTGGCAACTTGGCATTTGTGTGGTTACAGAGCTACACTGTTGTTTAGATTCCACATCTAAGAAAGAGCAAAATTTAAAAAAGTGTTAGATTGTAAAACTGCCCAAGAAACTGTATAGAAAACTCCTGGACCAAGCAAAAGTTGATACGTGTGGTATTGGTGCCCGTTCTGCGGTCTCCGCAAACCGAACTTGGTCCAAAGCGTGACAGTGAGAGCTTCCAGTACAAAACTGAAGGAAACGTCCTTTGCAGTGGGTCACAAATTTCGAAAGGCCAAGGGCAGCAGCATAGCACAATTAAAATATTTGCTCGGCACTTATCCAAGGGGGGGCGTTCCTTGCCTTTGCGAATTATATCAGCGCACAACTCTTCAGCGTATTGTCTCAATCACGTCATTCTGTTTTGGATTCCAGTCGAAAAGAAACTTCGATCATCATATGAAACCTTTGCCCTGTTAGATTAGAAGGAAGACCATGATAACCACTTGAGTTGCCGCACGAAGAACAAAATACGAGACAAACATGGGACTTTTTACGCAAACACAGCAACAGATGGAACGTTTGCTGTTAAACATCGAGCACACCGCTCATGCGTCATTGAGCTTCTTGAAATAGCTCGTCGTGTCAGCCAAGTTAACTACGTGCAGAAACTGCTAATGATTGCTGCAGATATTGTGCAGCATTTCGTTTCAGCTTCTGAGCCATTTTGTGCGAACTCGGCTTTTCAAACATCAAAAGAGAGATCAGCATTGAAGTTTAGTCGTTGTATCGACTTCGTGCAAATTAACCGAGGCACTGATGTCAGGTACCCCACATTTTAACACTTCAATTGAAACACAGCGTTTTGTCAAAGCATAAAATTAATTAAGTGTCCATCAGCACCCTAATAACACCTTATTCTTGCTTTATATGCAGCGAATTATCAACTTGTATTTTACTAAAATTGCTTCTCACTATTCATCATATATTTACTGATAGTCCAAGGCGCAGCACGCGCTTTTAAAATTTACTTTTTAATTTGATCATGTGGGTAAGAGGTGAAGCACCAGGTATGAGGCCGAGGTGACCTCCCCGATGGCAAATCCCCGGTTCCATGGGAAATTAATCATTAAAGCTCAAATGGCGGCCAGCGCCCAGTATTTTATACTGCCATAAACGAAATAAGTGAAATCACACGAAGTTGAAATTTACTCGATTGGAGCCTGTATATAAATAACAAATAAGAATTATAAAAGAAAAAAGGGTTAACTTCCTGGTAGAGGCTAACTTAAGAAGTAACTTCGCCAATCATTTCCATGCGGAATAAAACTATCTATCTTGGTGGCTACCAAGCAGTGTTGAAAAGATAACCTCAGCATGGAGACGTTGTGCAACGCAACATTCTAAACCAGTGATTCTTAACCGTTTCCTGATCGTGTACCAATGGTGGAGTTTTACTGTCGCTTTAGTTTTTAGTTATAATACCAAAACTTTAGTTATAATACCAAAACTAACAAATGAAACAACGATTTAGTGCGAGGGCTGCAACTATTTCTTCTTGTTCTAAAGATAGTCAAAGTTAGATGAAGTAAGAAATATTTTCATTGAAATAATAATAAATAAAACGATTAATAGAAAAAATCTGAAAACCACATCAGCAATCCAAGTAATACTTGTAAGTAAACTTACAAAATTAGAAAGTAGATTTGTAGAAATCTGTCTATGCAGCAATATGTGCAATAAAACGCCCTACTTTTTGTTGTGAAATGTACAATTTTATCTTAATGTTATCTTGCAATTTTATCTCCCTTACAACACTAGTGACGTCGCAAATATATACGAAACGATGGCGATTTACATCGGTCTTCTTTGTCGTTTGAGCGAGTTCTTATCCACTGCTAGGCCGCACTCGATCTCAGGGCAGGTGTTGAGCAGCCATTCGATTGTGTCGTCATCCAGAACCGTCAGGCCATGTGCTCCATGGAGATGTCTATTGATTGGACAGTGAAGGACAACATGGTCAACGGCCTGTTCCTCTGCGCAGGGCCTACGAGAGGGGGGTACGAGAGGCACATCGTACCTGGGCCCGATAGGTGCAGGGGCCCGGAAAAGTTAAATTACGCATGATGTGTTTTTCTGTAATCAGGCCTGAAATGATTAATGTGAGCCAACTGCCAATACAACAATTAATCTATTTGTAAATCTTAGCATGACAGCTCATTCTGATCAATATACAAACAATACAAGTTTCGACGAAGGGCCGAGAAAATAAGAGGGTCCAGTGTCAGTCTTCGTAACCCCCGGTGAAATATCTCTCGGAGGCCCTGCCTCTGCGCCACACTCACAAGCTGCAGAAGTGTCCATACCCCATTTGTGTAAGCAAGAGCGGAAACGTCTGACACCGGTGGGGTGGCGGTAAAGCTGGACCACACTGTTCCTGGCAGGGTCATTATGGGAGAGCGGGTGCCGATGTTGGAGGTGAAAGTACAGAGTCTCGCAGTGCTCTCCAGCCACTTCGCTATCTGCACAGAGCGCCGCACGTCTGTTGTTACTGTCGTGTGGTGCGGTGGGTACAAATGGGTGTCTCGATTTGAGACGCCGTGCGTTCCCACCTAGGGAACGGGTGAGAGTTGAGTGGAGCAGATGTCCAGACTCAGTGGTACGGCATGCTAGAGACAGTGTGACTCCTTTGGGAAGAAGCTCAGCAGGTTGGATGCCCGCGAGAACAGAAAGAATGTCCGCTGGTGTCGGATGCAGGCATCCAGTCACATTTCGCAAGGTGTCGTTGATGACAGGATAAATTAGGCGGGTGTGAGCAATATGGTACTAGTCAGGAGGGCAGTACTCTGCTGTTGAATGAACCAGGACTAAGGTGGTTGTTCGCAACGTTGTTGCCCCAGCACCTCAACCTGAGGTAGCAATCCGCCTCAAGAATGCGACGCGTGATACCAGCTTTTTTCGAAGTAGCTTAAGGTGTCGGCAATACGTGGACGACCTGTCCAACGTTTCATCAAGGTATTTGGGCTCGGAGGAAAAGGACGGGGTTTCGTAGTTGAAGCTGACTTTCAGCTCACGTTTAGCTTCCTTGTTGCTGAGATGAAAGATTGCCTGCGCCACTTTTGTAGTGCTAAGCTCTAGCTTCCAGGTGTCGAGGTATATACCCATAGTCGCCATGTCTTTGATGAGCACTCCTTCCACAGCTTGCCAGTCTCCATCAGCATGCATGATTGCTTGATCGTCAGCGTATGCAATACTTTCTGGAAACGGTAATTAGCAAGTCAGAGATGTAGATGTTGAAAAGAAAGAGTGCCAAGACTGATCCTGTTGAACGCCATTCTTGAGGCGTCGTAACTTGCTACGTTTATTGGTACCGGCGGCAAAGGTGAAGCTGCAATTGCCAACCACCTCCATGATCATGCGAACCATGTGCCTGACAGGTAGCAATTGCATTAACTTGCAGGTGAAGCCGCGATGTCACACATTGTCGTAGCCAGGGTGCTGCGATATCGAGAAACACAGCTCCGGCCTTAGCCAACAAGCTATCCTGATGCCTCGCGTCAGCAAGGTGACCTGATCTACGGTCGACCTCCCGTATCGAAAGATCGATGATTGGTTCGACACGAGCGCAGATGAGTTTCTCGAAGATCTTGAAGGAGACACGTAGTAGAGATATACGGCGATGAATCTTTGGGCCCCAAAATGGCATATTCGCTTTGGAATCGCAACTACTAGAGCTCTTCTCCAGATCCTGGGAATTTTGAGTTGGCGCATGCAGGAAATGAAGAAATCGCATAACCAGGATTTGAGAACTGATCCGGCGTGGAGTATAAACTCCGGGAAGATATAATCTAATCCCGTAGATTTTCCTGGCTTTAGGGGTTGCGGGCGTTAGCAAGCTCTTCTGGGGTGAAGGGACCAGAGATACTATCTCATGCGTTGGGACCTTTCATAGCTCGGACACTTCTTTTTTGACAAGCCTTGTAGATTCGCGGTCCTTCATCTTGTGTCCCACATTCTTCACGAGTTGTGAAGCGCTTAGGTTAAAAAGAAGAGGTAAAGACGGGAAGGGGCACAGACGGGAGGAGTGTCCGGACCTGCCAATAAGTTTATTGATGGTGCTCCACGCCTTGCGGCTGGAGTGAAAGAAGTCAATGAAACTGACAGCTTCTTCCCATCGCTCCTGTCTTTTCTAGTCGATTCGTGAAAGTAGGGAAAAAGGGGTTCTGTCAGAGTCAGTCCACACAGGAGCTCGGAGGAAGGAGAGATCGAGGGTCTCGCATTCTTTGTCCCAAAATGGCACATAGTTTTTGCGACGGACACGTGTGAAAGATTGTTTAGCTGCAAATAGCAGGCTATCGCATGATTCCTGGTATGCATTCTCAATATTTGTTGTGTCAGGTGGTGGCAATATCTCAGCGCGGATTCACCTGTAAGAAGGCAAAAGCGACTTCTATCAGCTTTTCAAAAGTTCTAAAGCGTCACTGGACCTTAACCATCCTGCTAATATTTCGTTTCAAATCGTGTTTACTTTTAAACTGAGCCGTCGTGGAAAGAAAAGAATGTTTGTTCAACTAGTGATGTACCAGGCCTTGAAGGTAGGCATGTTCACTCGCGGAATTTCCCTGATTTAATCTGCAATGCTGTGGCAGACAATAAATCGGAATCTTTAGCAGCCATTTTATTTTTTGCTGGGCGCTTTGCCAACAATATTTTAATGTGCTTTGCCACCCAAGGCTGTCGCTATCGAGTAAGCACAACCTAAGTGGGGCAAAGTCGTGCTTTGAGGATTTATAATACAGAGGTCATCCCACAACAGAGAAGAGAATAAAGGCATTTGATTTTTGCTGCTGTCACGTTCTTTTCATATAGCAGATCTCAATGTTTAAAACTGGATGTTTTCGTTATACAGTATTGTTTGCATTCACAATATACCACACAGAATCGCCAGTATTTCGCAAAAATTGTGTATTGCAGGGATTCGATGCCCTAATCTTGCGAAGCAAACTGATTCGACTATAACGATCCACCAACTGTGACATGGTTATATGGTCAGTTTGACAGCGCCTGCGGTGTTCAGGAGTATGTTTTGCAGAAATCGGATAAGGTGCATTTGAAAATGGTTACTTTGTGCTACCTGCTACCCCAAGACATTGCCCTAATTCGAAATATTGTATTTAATCTGGGCATTCAAGTGACAAGATTCTCAAATCTACTTAAATAAGGGTTGTAGTGTAGGATTGAAGATGCGTACTGTTACGTGAAATCAATTTCCTATTAAAAATTTGCTAATGGATACAAACCCTTCACCTGCGTGGAAACTAGTTATCTGATTGTAGATATGTGCAAGTTTGAATCATCGCAAAAAGATAAAAGCAGCTTATAGTAGGCTGATACCTCGAAATCTTATGTAGCAAACGTAGAGCTGTTAGTGGTTACTCTGCGCATGTCTACCACTTTGTTTATTACTGAATTTCCCTAACAAGCTTCGACATCCCTTGAAACAAGCTGAAGATTACTCTGAGACAGAAAACTGATAAAACCGTAAAAAAGTGGTTTTACTTTCAAAGTGATTATCAGCACCTGGTGGTTGTAAAATATTTGAGCGCGGGTGGTAACGTGTTTGTTTTTTCCAATTTTCCTTTCATCAAATACGTGGGAAAGGTTTGTAGGTTGATAAAATCTGTCTTGACATCATACTTTTGTTTTGAAGAACTGCAGCAGATTAATTTCTTTATTAAATTTTCTATTTTAAAAGGCATGTAAAAACGTTAAACATTATCATTCCATACAAGCAATTATATTCAAAGTGGAGCTGACTTTCGGAAGGAAACAATGTCTCGCATTGCTTATTAGCCAGTGAAAATCAACAAATACTCACAACTTTTGCTGTGGAACGAGCGGACATTTATGTTTATAAAAAACGGTGTTGATCATTTCCTCAGCAAAATAAAGACCTGGCGCAAAAAACTTTCTGCTGAAAGCAAAAAAAGCTTGTTTGAGCAATTTTCCGAGAATGCGAAAATATAAGAGTACTATTTTTACCAATAGCGCTGAGTTAATCCAACTAAGTAATCCACACAGTGCTGAGTTAAGAGGAAACTGACGCTACGTACCTAAATGTTAACAACGGCTTGTCGATTTTCAGGGGTGTTCTGTCAGGGCCTACTCGGGTTTAAGCCGCATACCTTCAAAGCTTTACTGAAACAGGTAGCATCTTCATAAAAATCAATTGCGCTCACTGTATCTCTACTAGAGTCCTGCGCGGGTCGGGTTAACCCGCGCGGGTTGCGGGTACCCGCATTTTTGGGGCGGGTGCGTGAACCCGCACTGCTTTACGTGCGGGTGCGGGGCGGTGCTGGTTGAACTTGCTGCGGGTGCGGGGCGGGCGCGGGATGAGAAATTCTTCGTGCGCGTAAATGAGTGTTGAGCCAATGCACATGAACTTAATCAGCTCAAAAATCGCAAAACACGTGGATGTACTGAAGTTGTTTGCCAGCATTGCGCTTAGAACAGTAGTGGTGGGCAATTGACCATTTTCCAATGCTGCCGTCTCACGTGATAAGGAATAATTTAGTTTAGCAGCCCTTCTAAATGGATAAGACAGCGCTTAACGCACAGCTAGTCACAAGTCACAACTGGACTGAAACGTGTTTTTTATCATCTCAAATCTGTTGACTGCGGAAGATCAGAACTGTGGAAAAGTTTTGGTTGCCAATGAAACAAATGAATAGCTTCATTTTGCTGCTTGTTAGACTTGCCTTCAGGCGTTATGAGTATAGGGCAAGTTTTTGCAACTTTTTTTACAGCTTCATAAATACGTACTCAGAATTTATGTAGTATGATGTTTTAAGCTGGTTCCAGGAATTTTATATGGCGACTTTTTCTTTTTTACATACAACTTTTCCTGCAACGTCTATAAACTATTTAACAAAGTGTAGAAATTTGATTTAAAAAACATGCTTTAGAACAGGCGTTCCAAAACTTACTCTGGCTCTGTACCGCTTCAGCATTTTCATAGATGAGCATGTACCCCTAAAATTTCTTATGACACAAAGGCTGAGGAAAATAACAAAAACATATTAACCAACAAGCATATAATCAATTTTCAACAATAATATTCACCATGGGCTTCCACAGGGGGGGGGCAAAACGAGCATTTACCCCCTTGGAAATTTGGACTAAGAATAAAAAGCTTCTAGAAAACAGGAAGTCAGCATCTTAATTCCGATGAATTTATTTAATTCTTGCATTGACAGTTTTTTGCCGGTATGACACTCACACTGGACAAGAGCCAGTGGCAGGTTGCGAAACTTGCGACGGATTGTTCTGTGGTTGGTCTCTATCGTGTAACAATAACATGGCAACAAATCTTCAAAGATTCAGTTTAAGTAATTGTAGAAGGTGTTTAGCCCGCACGTGACTGTTGAATACAGACATCTGTGGCAGGTAATGCAGCGAGACAGTGACCGCTGATTGCCGAAATGCACGTAGCTTCAACTGTGTGAAAAAAAGCATGGGTGAATCTGTAGCAATGGTTCCACAAGTTTGAAAAATCCATTGTTAGTGAGAGACTTTGAGTGTGAACCTGGGTTTATTTTTGAAGTCATAGATCAAATTTTGTAAAAATTATGTCCATTCGGTTATAAATCCTGAACAGATAAGCTAGTGAATACTGTTACGGCGAGTTTTAATACGATGGAACAATTGACCGAAATGTCTCAGCGAAAAAATTACACGTGTGGACAATTTGCCTTGAGGGTTTATCTTAATCAAACTACGCTTATGCAGGCTTCTTTTCACATAGTATGAAACTGCGTGACTTGTTAGAATACGTCTATGCAGGTTTGTGGGAGTACATCTTAATCGTTAAAGTTTATTTCTGACTTCTGAGTGAGAACTGAGTGCAAAGCTACATTTGTTGTGGCGACTTTTCATAATTCATCTGTTAAATTTTTTTAAGCCTGCATGACATTCTAACTTCAGTGAATCGTCCGATAGTCGTGTTAACATACCAGTCTATCTGTCCGGTCTATGTATGATGACTATGAGCATTCCACATGACAAAATAAAAAAATAAAAAACAAGCAAGGTTTTATTCAAAGACTGATCGCTTCGGACGAGATCTCAGACGTTTGCAGCTCTTGTTTCTAAATGACGCTAACAAATCTTGCTAGGTAAAATAAAATCGTAACATGTGGTTTCGTTAGTCGTAATGGCAGTACTTTTGTGAACAAAGTACCCTGTCTTGAAAATCTGTAAATAACCAATGGAGAAAATTATGATAATATACCTGGCCATGGCTGCCAACGAAGCCCATTCTTGCGACTGTTGCCATAACATGGGGCATTTTCTTTGTGGTGTAGAAAGGGTGAAGTGTTTTGTGAACATCCATTTGCATTGCATCTATAGCAACCTAAAAAGGGTAAGGAAAACGCCGACGTTGTCCCCCTGGACAAAATTATTTAGACGCCCATTGTATTCACTGATATATGCATAAATAATTGGAAATGAATAATATATAAACATATTTTCCCTTCAATTTCTAACGTTAAATGTACCCCTTCCGATAGGTAAATGTACCCCTAGGGGTACATGTACCCCAGTTTGGGAACCCCTGCTTTAGAACTATTTCAGTATAGTTCTGTTCTCTTTGATAACCGAATCGAACTGAACAGTTACCTGAAAGCAATTGTAGAGATGACCCGGTCAAACATCACTCCACAACTGCACGACAAATTGTTAAATTGCCAAGCAACTTCATGCACTGTAGCTTGCCAAACAACTTCATTCACAAGTTTTTAGCAAACTGCCAAGCAACTTCATGCACAAGTTTTAGCATGCTACGCAAACTGTTGGTAAAAGATCGCCATTTCTCCCTAGGTAATGTTTGCAAATATTTAGCATTATAAGTAAATAAAACGCTTGAGAAAACCACTTTTGTTTAAAACGCTTGTGCACAAATACAACTTTTTACTGCAAATTTTGTTAAAATTAATGCATACTTCTCACGATTTTATTGTAACAAAAACTTGCCCTAGTTGTGAGTTTTTAGTAGTTTGCAGACCGCTGCGGGTTTAAGACCGAAAAAGTGCGGTGCGGGTCGGGTGCGGGTTGGGATGGTCTGTGGGGCGGGAGCGGACACGATTTCTCAAATTCCTGGGGGTGCGGGGCGGGAGCGGACAAAAAATTTCAACCTGCGCAGAACTCTAATCTCTACCGAGTTAAATATGAAGGTTCCCAGAGTCAAAAAGCCTGTGCTATGTGCTGGAATCATCATTTCCTAGGATCATCCTGATATACACCTTTACAGCAATCATGGACTTTGTCCGTATAACTTCCAAAGACTTTAGGAGTGCACCACTAACGATGTCACCTAATCACTTAAACACTTTAAAAAGGACTTTAAAAAATGTCAGAGTATCCGGTAACTGTTTAACGGGTATTTCGGTGCTTTATTTGTATTGATAGGAAATCTTTATCACATGACCAAATCGCAGGACAATCCTTGTACGTTTGGTGTCTCAGTGTTTGATCTCTTAGGATCTCGAGACTGAGGCCAAGAAATGCCTTCCGGTCATTACCGATTGTAAATTGAAGACTATTGAGTGAAAACTGTCTTCATTAAAACTTTCAGGTTGAGTTTTTCTGAGTAGCAAACGAGGCTATCGTCATGCAACGTTTCAATGAATGCGCTTTGTAGAAACCATTTCCTTGCATTGCCTATTGACTTGTGCATCTTTGACCAGAGAAAGGTAACGTCTATTTTAATGAAAAACCCAACATAGTTTGAAAAAAGTGCATACGCAAGACGATAAAATTTTGAAAATAAGATAAAATGTTTAATACGTCTTTTCTAGAATCTAAAACTGTTGTGTCATGTTACGATTGTGCTGAGCTCTCGGTTAGTCAAGGCACCGAAAGTCATTCGTTAAGCTGTGTTCACAGTTGGTTGCGCTAGAGATGGATTCCATAATTGGCAACCCTGATTTCAATCGTAATTTTATGAATGGTGGCTTTCTGCAGACATCTATTAATAAACTTTATTTCCCAGTTGAACTAAATGGTCGCTTTTCCAGACGCATCCCGACAAATTTATCTGTGTCTCCACTTAAAGCGCGTAACTGCTAT
>Ga0210059_1010491_pt1 | contig 14297 bp, 9 predicted proteins | sample Ectturendosymbi2_FD_188042 | JGI IMG/M metagenome (GOLD analysis project Ga0210059, IMG submission 188042) | Ecteinascidia turbinata endosymbiont from Florida, USA - Sample 2 (SPAdes) (version 2) | ecosystem: Host-associated > Tunicates > Ascidians > Unclassified | place: Key West, Florida... | reverse complement strand
AGCTAAGCAGAGAACACAGCCAACGAGCATTAAATTCGCTGCCAAGTAACTATGGGTCGGGAAGTTCACGCACAACGTAACACTAAAAGCAACACCCAGCCGCAGGCAGTTTAGGATGATTTATCTCCATGATCCGATCTTCTCAGATAACTCCTAACTTAGTTAAGCAGTGAAGAAAGCTGTAAACCAACTGCATGGCGATTTTGGATTAGCTTGTATCAGCAGCAGCCTCAGTGTAGAATAGTACAATGTTTACACAAACCTGATGATCTACCATCTGTTGACTGTGAGAAACATTTAAAAAAATAAACAACAATTGTTTTTGTTACTTTATAGCTAAGTTGCCCTATTGTGTTTATTTCCAAGACGTGTGCCCATTTGGAAGAATGCTTACTTCTAAGAAAAACGCTTATTTTTTAGTTGTGCGGCTATTTTTCAGTTCGGATGTGGAAGCAATGTCTTGTTGCATTTTCTTTCACACATTTCTTTGCACTTTTATTCGCGAAGTCAAACTAATCAACTGAAATTGAAAACAACTTCCGAAGAAATTTAACAAGAACCTCATCTCAATCAATTTGAATGCTCTGAGATCTGGATTTAACTCTAAGTTAGTAGTTATAAACAGGGCTGTCATACACAGGGGCGTAACGAGGGGGTCAAGGGGAGGACAATTCCCCGGGCGCCGAATCACTACGGGGGCGCAGAAATTCCCAACAATGTCACAAGTACTTTCTTCAATACAATATATATGCTTCCTAAAGACTTCAAATTCCAACATGGCGGTGCCAAACTAGCTTCTTGCCCCGGGCGCCATCTAACCTCGTTATACCTTTATTTATACAGTCTTTTTACTAACATTATTTTGAAGTATCACTTCTTGAAAAATATTATAGTCCTCATTTCAAAGTGTCCTTAATTGTTATATTCATCCTCATTTTTTCTTATTTTTTGTAGCGTAACAATTTTAAATATGACATATCTTATAGACATACAGACCTTTTCAATTTCCATCTCATCGTAACCATTTTGTAATCAAGGTTTGTTGACGTCATGAAAGTAGTGTAAGCCTACAGCACAAAGCCGCAGAGTAGTCCATTATGAGGCACTGATACCACTGTCAGCTGTCTAGGCTGGTTCGGATTCAAAGGAAGACTAATTTTGTAGTGAAAGCTTAGCATTTCAACTGAACAGAGAAATTAACAAGCAAAACAACGTTTCCCGTGACAAGTACGAGAAGGAAGTCGAGATGAACCAAGTTGATTTTAAGAACAGATATTGCTGTAGCAGATTGTACCTGGTGATAAATATGAAAATACATGGTCTGACAATTTAATCGCATGCAAAAACAAACAAACAATTTCACCGAAAACTGATTCATTTCGGGTAGGAAAATCGATTTTTTCCAGTCGTCCTTATTTTTGGTTCCAGGTCGATGGTAGTTTATAACTTATTAAACAAGAGTGTCGCCTGCTCACCAGACGAAACATATACTCTGTTAAACATTCAGTGTGTGGTTCTTGGTTGTGAATAGATTTCATTCCAATAGATCTTCGTACGTAGACTTAGTTATATTCCATGGCTTCATTGTGTCATCTTGATATCTCACTCACATACATTCTGTTATGTGCGTTCATATACGCAACAGTATGCAAGTAAATGTCTGTGGCGTAAGTTAATTGCCATTTGCATTGTGAGCTATATCTGATTGCTTCAATGTATTTTTACGAAACGTGCCTATTTTTGGGTTCAGGGAAATGTTAACCCTGGCTGTACCTGAACTGTTTTTAATTATCGAGATTTGCTTTTTCAGATTGCTTTTTCAAAAACACTTCTAAAAGTGTTGTTATTGGTATCAGCAACAAAACTTAATTTTGGCAGCTTATCAACGTACGTACAATGTCAACGAACGCTTCTTGTTGCGAAAGGTTTGATTTTAACAGATGTGCTATTTGGAAGAGTTTACGCGTTCGGGAAGCTGATGTAGACTGTACTTTCAGAGCTCTGCTAAAAAGCTGCTTTATATTCATGTTTACTATTAAGAGTAAGGCAGTTACGCTTGAAAATTAATCCTGATGAATTTTACTTTTAAGTTATGATTTGCAGAGATCCAGACCCACCTGGACAGCGTAGAGTGTACGTACCCCCCGGTGACATGTTTCGAGAATCTCACCGCCTCAGAACATTTGCAAATTTTCCCGATGCAGTTCCAGTAAATCCAAGACATCTTGCCTCATCGGGATTCCATTACACCGGTTATAAAGATCGGGTGAAATGCTTTTGGTGAGCAATTTTTACAATGATCCATATCGGGTCAGTTACATTATTTTTGAGGAAAATGTGTTTCATCTTAAGGAACATAAGAACTGCTTCTGTTGCGAGGAAATATGTGGCGTTCATAGGATGCCTCCAACTTGGACTTCTCTTTAGTTTCGCTAACTTCAGCCTAAACAAGTTGATATCCGTTGCCTGTGAACTTTCCATTTTTATGGTGTTTGTTTAATACTAGCTGCGGCATTCTCGTGGAAAACTGGGAAGCTGAAGATGACGTGCGGTCCTCGAGGTGGCATCTGGCTGATTGCCAGTTTTTTCAAGGTGAAGATTCAGGAAATGTTCCGATAGGTATGTGGGGTATGCGATAGGCGTACATACACGCTGAATTTGCTGCACATGTTCACTCTACAAAATCCTCTACAATGTGGTTGGATAATGTGTTGAGCAGGCTTGCCGCAAATTAAAACAAATTAATAGAACGCTTTTTATTAGTTTTAAGCTTACGCTTAGCACACAATGGCTGATTGTTCTCGCGCGTTTTTTTGCAAAATGAATACCTGCATACGCCCACAGTTATCCATCTGTGTGCATTGTGGAGCTTCTTAAAGGTAGTCGTCAAGTACAAACTGAAAGGTTTGTTCTGCAAAATCGTAAACGACTGAGCAGTTGACCGCGCAAAAGTTTATCGATAAAGTCAAATTCAACCGCTAGCATGTTTTGGGTTGCTTTTCTTTTTGCGTGCCAACAGATTTCTTTGTCCATTTGACACTTACCTGCTGCAAATGATGACATTTGTTTGCGACGCAAATGATGGCATTTTCGAGTTTTCCCGATGCAAAAACTCTTGTCAATATCCATTTTTCCTCACGATCAAATCGTCAATGCTGCATGTACCGTTACTGTATTGATTACGTACAAGATAATTTCGCAAGCTATTGATCGTCATAACGCCTATGAAAGCTTACCAGGCGGTACATGGTGTTGTTCATGTTTACCCAGTGTGCGAAGATCCTGCTCGATCTCAAAGGATTGGACTCATCGCGGTGAGTTGCTTATAGCGATTTTTATAATTGTCCATCATTCATTCGCTGGTTACACGGACGTATCGAATGTAACTTTTGATTTCGTCAGTCTAGATCGGCCATGTTCAACTCCTAGTTTACGAACTCGGTAAAATGGCGCTGGTCATGGAGTTTTCGCTTGACTTTATATCAATTACATACGTTGAGATAGACAGGAAAGTATTGCACGGCTCGTAAAAGTTGAGAACAACTGTTCCAGGTTAAAGTAGGTAGCTTTTAAAATTAGTGTTGCTCTGCGGTGGTCGTATGGTTAATGGGAAAATTAATAATGTTCCGCAAACTTACTACTGCAGTAAGTTATCTGGTTAGTCAAAGAGAACTAGTGTCTTGTGAGTTAGTCACCATCTTATTGTTCGGCACCTTGTTCGGTTAGTCAAGTGCTACCCCCAAGTAGGTAGTTACCCGACCGCATATACTGGGCGCATACCCAGCAAACTAACTTTGTCATCAATAATCCGGACAAGAAACAAGATGGTGCCGAACTTCGGCAAAAAGTCGGCAAAGTTAAGTAGCAAGCACTTCGGCAGAGGGGACGAAGTCAGTATATAAGCCCACAGCACCGCGTCACTTGTATACTATTAAGTATGTTTTGCTGCACACCTGTTATTCTGTGATTATAAAACAAGGGTAGATAGCAGTGATGGAAAAAAATAATTAACATTTAAAATATTTAGTTTATTTTTAGTTAATTTATTACGAACTCGATAAAATGACACTGGTCAAGGAGTTTCCACTGACTTTATATTAAATACATATGTTGAGATAGACTTCAGGAAAGTATTCCACGGCTCGTAAAGGTTGAGAACAACTGTTCCAGGTTAAAGTAGGTGGCTTTTAAAATTAATGTTGCTCTGCGGTGGTCGTATCGTTATTGGGAAAATGAATAATATTCCGCAAAATAAGACTGGTCGAAGGTTGTACACTGGAAGACATTGTCACAGAGAAAAACGTTGTTGGGAGGTTTGTAAAATCAGACTGAAATTATACGGACATCTCAAATATTTGTTATGAAGTCCGCTAAAACCAAGTTTCTGTAACAAAGTCGCCCATCAAATTATTTAGATCTCAAAGCATAAACGTTCATGAGATAGCAGCTCATTAAAAGGTTAACGAGAAGTTGTCTGGAAATTTTTTAGGATTTTTAATTTTTCTGCCTTCGACGCAATGTTCCCATGCTCATTGGATTGAGATGTTTTCAAGACTGAACGATTACACCAATATTTCCACCAATATCTAATATAAGCCATCGATTCGTGCGGCATTCCTAGGAAGTACTGAGTTTTTGCTGGCAGGCGTGGGTTTCCAGTCAAATACGTTCTACTGACATTGTTTTGCAAAACGCGCAAGGCAGGGTGGACTGAAATGTCAGTGGCATTGAGTTTGTGCCAAAAATGCCAAATTTCAGTAAAAACTGCTCTAATTTTGATTGAACGCAATTGACCTTTCGATCACGCAATTTTACAAAAACCTATTGTGGATCCAGAAATTTTGGGGCTCGAGAATAAGATTTAGAGGGGGTTAACAAAACTAGGCACTCCGGATTCCTTAAAAATCATGGGCTACGTCTTCCACGACACCACAATGCTGGGCGTTATTAGAAGTGCGTAGATCACCGTAGTTTGACGCTGCGTACGTAAAAATGTTTACCTCCTGAAGTAGAAGATGCATTTCTGTGCTTCTCAGCGGAAGTTCTGTTCAGTATGTTGAGAAATTCATAAACCCTAATGAAAAATAGAAATAGCTGACGTTCATAACTCCGAGTTATTGTTCATCACGCTCAATTGATTGGTGTTTGGAGCTGTTTGTGTTAAAGATCGTGCGATCCTATGTTTGGTGGTTGATTTTGTCTGTGACGTGAATTAAACGCAGCAATTTGTTGCGTGCCGTATTGATGGAAGACAGTAAGAGACCCGACGAGTTGCTCCTGGGCCCATGGATGGTTCAGAGGCCGCAGCCTGGTGTGGGACGCGATAGTCATATACACCTTTTCCCCGTGCGATTACGACCTGGACAGCAGCACCCTTCAGTCAAGTCTTGCAGCGGCTAAGCCCTGATTGGATTAGCTCTACAGTGCTAGCTAGCGGCAAAATATTTTTATTTGGCGTTATATGTTTTTTCTGATTTGCTACTGCAATCAAAATGGTTTGTTTATTTGTTCAATCCAGCTTAACTTGTGGACCTGCAAAATGTTTTTGGCGTTTGAAGAAATAAGTTTTATTGAACGAACAGCGCATTAGACTCATACAGGGTCTTGACACACAACTTACTCGGATGTTTTGCTTGTGATTTCGAAACCATAGTTAAAATCGTTGTGTATGAGCGCCGCAAGCGGCAACATCAAGGCAAGCAAGGCCATGATAATATCAAAAAAACACTGAGGAAATTGCATGTAAATCGTCAGGTTTATTTTTAACATCTAGAAGACGACTAATAGAAAAGCTGTTGTGAAATGTGCTGCTGGCTTTCGGAAGTATATTGTTAAATCACTGTCTGCTCATATTGATAAACGAAATCGTGTGAATATTTGTCCAACTAAGTCTAGCAATGAATCTAAATACGAAAGAGCAAGTGCACAGTTTTTCCTACCCTTCATCCTAATTACCTTGCTGGGACGTAATAGCGTTCAGGCGCGGGATGTACCTTCAAGTACAACCACAAGCAGCAATTCTTCGCGACACTAGAGTGGTGGACGACCCCAAGTTTGGATGCGTGATTACTGTGTTTTCACAAACTTCGGAGAACTGGATAAGTATTGCTAAGCTTTTCCTTAAGTCTACGTTACAGTACAGTGCTAATTTCTAATCGCGACCAGCTCTCGAAGGAAAAATATATGTTGGGGGACTGAATGTATAATAGTATATACGACGCCTTGATAAGTTGCATGTCTCGCTCGCCGATAGTAAGCGCTACAGCTTCGTTGTCTCTTGACCTTACTTCGACCACGATAAAAAGACAAGCTTGAGGAACACAGACATTTTTTCCGTGGTTAAAAATTGCGCTACATTTGGCGCTTTACCTGTTCGATTCGAAATTTTTAATAAAAGATGCAGCGGAAAACAGAATTAGTGTTTTCGTCACGCAATTACACGATTTTATTTGACACTTAACTGTATTCATTAAAATCAGCCAATTTTACATCACTTTTTGGGAGTTTTCAAATTCAGATCCCTGCCCAACCTTGTTTTTACTTCGTACATCACCGGTTTTTGCGATACATTAACACACTATTTGACCTTCGTTCGTTGCTTCACTTTTACTTTCAGTTTATTCGAATTTCGAAAATAGATTTTTACTGTTTCAGGTCCAGTCCAGCGTACATATAATATGGATAATACGCAAGGGTTCATTTCATTAGGATTTTAATTGAGTTTCTTTGCAATATCAACAAAATTTAATTGACGGAGCGTTTTATCTGCTTTTCAATAGCGTGGGTTCATTGAACGAAATTAATTCCAAAAGTTTCGGAAAGCTCAGTGATAGATATCAAATATTTAACACAATATTTACAACTTATACGGGTCGACATCAATGTTCACCGCTAATAACGAAACTTATGGAACATCTTAATACCAGGATATTAGATTCTGCGTTTCTTTTAATTGTACGATGCAGATGGTATTCAAAAATTTCAAAAATATTTGATATGGGTGACGAATCGATTGGTTACCAACACAGCGCCTACTTCCAATTGATTTGCAACCTCATGATGCCAGGAGCTCACGGCAGGTGCGCAACGCCAAGAAGCGAGTAATAGGATATGAAGATCTGCATTGTGCTTTTCGCCGGTGAATAATTTGTTATGAACAGTGGCGTAACTAGAGGTTGAGTTAGACGGGACAAAACGCGTTGAAGGGTGCCCACTGGCCACCGAAGGAGGGCCACTAGCCAACACTCAGAAAAAGAATTAAAAAATGATTGTGAATCCAGTTGTCATGGGTGACTATACTACACCAGCTAAAACATACGAAAACACCCCGAAAAACGCAAAAAGCAACAACCTACTGAAAAACAAAAGATTCCTAAATATCAAAATGTCAGTTATAGGGGGCCCAGTGTTATATTTAGCTTGCCAGGGGTCGGATCCCCCTGCTGTCTGTTACGCCACTGGTTATGAAACGTATGTGCACCAACGCTTTGCACGACAGCGACAGAAAAAAGGTGCTGACGGTTGGTTTTCAAACTGCCAACCGTCAGCACCTTTTTTCTGTCGCTCATCTCTCGCGGACTACCTCTCTCGCTCTTCTCCAGCCGAGTTGTTTCTCGATTCAAAGTTGGCGCTTGCCAAGGCATTTGTACGCCTTGTCGAAAATCATCGACAAATCTCTCAAATTGCTGATCTGCGCAGAGTTCCGATTGCGGTATGCGCCAGTTGGCCAAAGCTTTTCAAAGAATACCTTTGGCGTGACCGGAAAAAACTACCGGCATAGCGCGCCAAGCCAAACGGCGTTAAAACTAGCGGTGTAGCGCGTCAAACTAAGTCAAGGGTTCCCAACCTTTCTCTGAATACGTACCCCTTCACAATTTCGACAGATAAGCACGTACCCCTAAAATGTTTTATGACAAAATATTTTATCAAAGCTAGTAATAGATATGTTTAACAATAAGCACATATTTATTTCTGAAAATAATATTCACTGATATATTGATATGTATAAATATTTGGAAATAAGCCATACGTAAATAAATTTTCCTTTCTACTGCTAACCTCAAATGTACCCATTCAGATGGGCAAATGCACACTTAGGGGTACATGTATCCCAGGTTGGGAATCCCTCAACTAAGCGGTTCGACAGCACTTCACCTGTGCTGGCCACAGAACTTTGGAAAGCATCTATCGCTTGCCCTAGAGAAATGAAAATCGTTTACCCGCCTTGCGCTGAGCTGTTGCCTGTTGGTTATCCATTCACGACAAACGCTCTTTGCGCATTTCATAAAAGGCTTCATTTCTTCAACATTCAACCACCACCGCGTTTCCCAACGCCCTTCTTTCCTGACTTCACTTCATGTATTTGCTTTTTCTGCTTCATCGTATGAGTCAAATAAAGGACTCTATTTTGCTGACGCCATCACTCAGGTGTAGTCACGCAGTGTTCATGTGACAGCCCATGCGGCAAGCATGCGCACGGTCAGCCATCAATAGTCTGGTTTCCTTTTTCGTCCCGTGCTTGGAAGTTGGAATGCTGTAGTCAGATGTATCACTTTGGCTTGTGACCCATGTAGTGTTGCCACTTGCCAGATGGTGACAAATTTGGCAAATGTTGCCAAAATTTACTGTAATCCAAAACAATTGCCAACTTTTAGGCAATATTTTTAATGCCAAAACTTTGCTATTTTGAATAATTTATTAAAGGAATACGCACACCCAAGAGAAAAAATACAGCTCAACATCTATGATTGCACCAGATAATTTGTCTGAAAATGATTGAGCCTATTGCTTGAAGAATTTTTGCAATCATTACAATGTTACTTTTCATTCACACAGGATCACGTATTAATTTTAAAACTGATTTGCTGTTACTGTGTTTGAGGTCTTGCAATGTTTAGGTGTGTGTGCGTTTAAGGTAATGACCAGAAAATGATTGTTAAACGGAAATGTTACTTCCAGTTCTTAACTGGGTCTATGAATCAACAGAAATCCTTTCATAGCCAAGATTCATAAACTTAAAACTATCATGATGTAAGCAAAGTTTTTGGGTACTGAGTAGGTGTCTGGATTCGCGTTAAAACAAATCTTTTTTAATTATCAAACTTAAAAAACTGGAAGGTATGGAAAAAATATGAATTGCAAAAACATTACATATCGAAAAATCAATAGTACCAATACTGTTGCCATTATCAAATTTTTTTTGCCAAAAATTTACCATATACGAGACCAACACTTTCCAGATTCTTAGTCCAGCATCTGGCAAGTTGGGCAACCCTGGATTCATTGCAGGCTTGACGGAAGTAATGCACAAGGCTATGTAGTCTTGCATTCAAGCCACTCAAAATCCGAAACGTGCAAACTTTGTGCAAGCTTTATTCTCTGCACTGAATAACCTCACAGTCCTTTACTGAAATGTGTGTCGGTATTTTACCATGTATTTGTCTCAATACGATTTACTGTACATGTGGTATATATATTCCCACTGTTATTGAGTTCCGTGTATATCAATCGGTGCTAAAAATGCTCGTGTGCAAGTTTTATGCAATTTGTCTTCATAAATTTCAAATTTAATAATTTTGCTGACAACTTGTAAAAATGTGTTACAAAAATGACCGCATCTTTTCATGCAGTGTTATCTCTTATGGTCCTGGTTTTGGGTTCATAAATATTTGTTGGTGTAGCTGATGTGGGCTGCTGTTTACTGTTGATTTTGTTGATGGATTGAAGATTGCTCAGAACATGGAAGATAGATTCAAGGCTAAGCATTTACCAGGACTTTTAGGGCTTGTGGGTATCGCTTATTTGATCATGGCAAATTTAAAAGAAAAACGAATGTTGAGTATTGTTCATCTTCGTCCTCACACATCCGAAATATTCATCAGACATCGTCACTGGTGAAACAATGAAGGATCACTGACATCAAACACTGCGGCAAACTCACTCCTCAAATCTCAACAATAAATGGCTTCAGAGAAAGTTACGCCACGCCACTTGGTTAAATATTTAATTTTCCTGATTGTTACAGTCATTGCTGTACAGATGCTTCGTGGTTCAACGCGATATGCCCCTTTTCTAATGATGTGCGTTTTCTTTGCATTCTACGCAAACGAATGCGAATTGCCAGAAAGACTTAAAACGAAAATCTGTTGAAAAGTATTGAACATCGGCTACTGTGTCTCCAATCGTGTACCAGTGTAAAGTCATTATGAGTGTAGTTTTCAAGTATGCTTTTGCTTTGGAAAGCTTTTTTTATTGCCATGCCTGCTCTTAGACAATTAGTACAACTTGGGAAGCAAAACCGAACTTTTCAAACTAACCAATTTTGTAATTTATTGAATTTTGAGGACAACAAAGACAGTTGTATTCAAACGTTCAGAATGATTTTTTTAAGAGTGGAATATTTCGATGTTTTGTCGAATTGCCTGCTTACCCACATGACAGTTTTCGTTTTATTTCATGTGTGGCTTATAATCCTTACCCGCCCTGCGCGAAAAGGTTCATCCACAATATCGGTACCTCCAAAGCATCAAGACACACAAGGCTGACACAGCCGAATCTGATTGCAAATTGCTTTGCAAGGAAATCGATTTCCCGTCAGCGACGCATCTTCAGTCAAACAAATTTGAAAGCAAATCAAATAACATAAAGACTAAAGCAAGAACAGAGAAAGTGCGCAGACACAGGTACAAGCCCATGAACCTGCTATCACCAGAGCCAAAAAAACAATTAACTCCGATAACAGAGCGGCTGACAGCAAGCAACCCTGTGAATCCCAGTCATCCAACTGCCCAAACATTTCAGTAAGGAATTACTATCGAACGCGCTAACAGCGACCATCAATTACCAAGCTTGTTGTGGCGATAAATCAGTTCATTAGAACTGCCATTAAAATTGTCCATTATTTTATTTATTTATTTTTCGTTTCTTACTCTTGCTTCACTGCAATTCCAATGCCTCTCGAATGCTGCGTGGCAGGGATTGCCTCTCTGAGTGTTAGAGAATGAAAACCTTCATGTTTAGGTGTTAACGCTGAGGAAGTCTTGAAGAAATCTCGCCATGGTGACCTATTGATGTGGAATGTGTTGCCCCACTGCTTTGTGAAAGCAAATGTCGTGGCGCAAGCACGGAGCGAAAACGTTTCTTGTCACGCCAGCTGGTCGTTAGCTTTGTAGGAGTTTCGCGTTTAAAGCACGACGCCCACTTCTGATACCGTCGTTCATTGGTCGCTTCTCGGGTTCGACTGATACGGTTGAGTAAATTGGCGAGTCTCTCGTGCTGATGGATCGTCGAAATTGACTTCTGGCTGGTTGTTACCAAAGGCCTTATGAATATTTATTCGCTTTATATCCAGCGTGCCTCTACGCAGGGTTGACAGTTTGATTTTTTGAAACCAAATTTTGAAATTCTGACTTTTTTTAACGCACTCGTTTTTTTTTTGAAAATCAAAGAAAAAGCCAGAGAAAATCTGTTTTTTTCAGTCGGAAAATTTTGACTCTGACAAAGCATTGTACGAGCTGCATATTCATTACAAATCCCTCCTGACGAGAGTCTATGACAATTCAGGATGCAAAGAATATTGCAAAGATCTTACTGTTGCCCTAAAAATTCTCGTTGCGTTTCATAAGAAATAAAAATATGCCCAGTGTATTCACGGAAAAAGAAAATGCTGCTGAAGATTGGAATTGTATTGCATCGATGATTTTGACAAGTTTTATTATCTCTTTTGCGTTTTGACACGCATATTTTATATGCGTATATTTTGTGACTGCTGTCTGGCTTTTCTGGGACGAGGTCTGGATATTTGTTGGTGAAGACAAGTTGGCAACCCTGCCTCTACATTTCAACTGTTTTAAAGCGCTGCAGAAACTTTGCCCAGATGCGATTACATGAGGCGAACATGCTTCTTGCAGGTCTCTCTGACGGCGTTCTAATATCACGTGGTCTGTATTTAATGTTACTTTGTTTTATGTTGTTTTCGCTATGCCGAATAAACAAAAACCGCCGCTTCGAGTGGTGTTCACTGATGTGAAGCGTGGCATGACAGTCTGTGAAGTCACATGTTGCGTGGAAGTTTGTGACGTCAGTCCTCATGTGCGTGACGTTTCGTCTCCAACCTGATACGTTAAACTCATAATGAAAAAGGGCGAGTTTTGGAAATTTGCTACAGAACGTTGTGCAAAAGCTCATCTAGCGTTCTCGGATGGAGGCGATTTGATTTTTCTTGCTCCGAAGTGCAAGGTTACAACGGACAGATGCAGATAATTTTTGGCGACTGTTGATGAGATTTTTTTCAAAGCTTTTTCTTTAAACTTAAAGTGTAGAAAATGTTACAAATTCAGGTTGAGGCATGTTGTTGTATAGAAAAAGGCATACAATGCATTGCCTATAATAACCGTCATGTTATTGTACTACGTGCATTACGTTGCTGTTTTGTATGTTGCACAGCACACAAAGATAATTAGAAAACTTTAATTGGAAAGGTTTGATTCTATCCTTTGAGCTTAGCGTGACTTTGTGAGGATCGAAGTTATCGCCAATTCATGTGCATGAGAAAACACAATAAGCTTTTGTGGTCTGTGATCTTAAAAGATGCTGTGCTTAAATTCATTGTTTCAGTGGACGCGTTTCAAACGTGGAAACAAATGACTTAAAATGAAATTACGTTCTGTTGTTATTTATTGTTGCTTGAATTTTGTATAAGTCGTCAGTGTCTTCCCAGCACTGCTGTCTATATTTGTGATTTAAAACACCCCGTGCATGTTTTCTAGTTCCTCACTACATTATGATCTTAAACAGACGGTTTAATTTTTTTGACAGGCTCAAGGTGCTTCAACTTCGTCAGCATTTTCTTCAGCTTCAGACCAAAGTCATTTCTTACTGCAACCTGAACGTACAGCGATATCAGGTACAACATGTCATACTTTCTTTCAGCGAAGGTGTCTATTGTTTGAACACAGCAGCCATTGGAAGTGAACAGGCCAAGGACAGAACCTTCACTGATGTGGCTTTACAAACTTTGCGGACAGAACCTTGTGTGATTGGTTTGAAATAGCTCAAGATTTTGTTTCAAAATCTGATTCTTCCGTTCCAACGATATAGTCGGTAACATGAAGTCATTTGGTACCTCACCCATTTCGCTTGAGAATTCGTACTTTTTTCATGCTGGTTATAATGTTACTTGAAAGAGAATTTACTTCTGAGTTACACGGCATGGAACCAATTCAATCATGTTGAATAAGAACGGTCACTGAGCATCAAACTTGTGCAGAATGTGAGTAGTATTTAAGGCACATTTTGTTTTGCAGGGAGTCCAAGTTCCAGTGGCGGACAGCGACATCCAGCCACTCCGTTCAATGTAAATATATCAGTGCTTTGCAATGTGCTCCATTACTTGTTCTATTCTTCAGAGATATTATAATGGTTTGGAAACTTGTCGTAGTGACAGGCAGTAGCTGCTATGTACTTTCAAACGGAAAATATTTTTTTTCAGCAGCTTATGGAACGGGCGGCGACAATTCCATCTCCTGATATTGATCGATCCACCAGCAGATCGTTGGATGCGAGAAACGAGCAACAGCCAATGTGAGTTGACGGTTTTTCTAAATAAATAAAAACACAGTCGCGGTCTTTTTACGCAACTGGGCAATTCGATCGTACGACGCGCTTCTCGCGTGGTGGTGTGCTTTGAAACTGGGCCCGCGGAGACAATGTAGCGACAGAGCATCGCCGTCGTTTTCCCCATTGCGTGTTGTGTTTGTTTGATGTCTTCACACACAGCGAAATATCTACATCAGTAGTTTTCAACGTTTTTTTCTGCAGCGACCCATTTTCAAACCCAATTTAACGCAACGACCCCCTTCCGAAAATTTCCAGTCAGGCATATGAAATGCAGTTTTGTTTGCACAATAGAAAATCACAATGACAAAAAAATAACTTGCAATATCAATCAGCGAAAAAGACCCGTGCAGTATACAAATCACTCCATAGCACAACTCATTGAAAACTACAATAACTCCCAAGTTAGCTGATATTTAATTTACAAACACAGCACATTCTTACATCACAAATTTATTCGTGCATTACCAGAACAGTGCTGTAATGGTAATTATCTGATGTATTACACGTAACAAAACCCAACAAACCTTAAAAAATGGTTTGCTGTGCAATTTCTCCTTTGTACACCTTCACTTGAAATGATCTTATATGTACAGGGTGTTTCACAATTGTTGAAACAAAGCGGCAGCTTCTAAAACCTTTATCGATGACCTTATTCATTTTTCTCTTTCCAGATTGTCATA
>Ga0210059_1010489_pt1 | contig 14297 bp, 5 predicted proteins | sample Ectturendosymbi2_FD_188042 | JGI IMG/M metagenome (GOLD analysis project Ga0210059, IMG submission 188042) | Ecteinascidia turbinata endosymbiont from Florida, USA - Sample 2 (SPAdes) (version 2) | ecosystem: Host-associated > Tunicates > Ascidians > Unclassified | place: Key West, Florida... | reverse complement strand
TCCGAAGCCCTAATCATCAGTTTTCTCAACGTATTTGATACGTAGAATATTACTCTGAACACGCGCACATGCCGTGATGTCAGAAATTTCGCTTTGGGACACCAGCAAGAACTTTCGTGTATAGTGCCAATTTGTACCCAGCATTTCATGGTATAACCCAAATACGACAAAGCGGGATTTGCTGTTGTTCAGCCTTTGAACGGCGTCCGCCGGCCGACTGAAAGAAAAAAGCAAGTCAAGCATGACCTTTGACCAAGTCCACGCGACTTTCCACGTGACAAGAAGCTCGAGCAAAAGCCCGCGCCACGTGGCAGCGACGTCGTTGTTGTCAGCTGACGAGTGCCACCTTGCAGCATTAATATTTTAATCACAAGAATCGCGTGTCTCACGAATGTGAAATCATGCACACTATTAAATCTGAAACGAAAATCACGTCGTGAAATCATCACGGGCAGCGAAAATTTAGCCTCACACACAGCGCAGGACTTGACATGGACGTTGGCTTATTGCGGTGATGAGAAAGACCTGTGCGTGACGGTCTACGTTTACGATCTTTTAATATCCATAATATAATACAGCGCTGGAGGGAAAGCGAGGAACTACAAGATCCCAAATGAACCAACAAAATCACGCACGGTGCAGAAAATCAATTATCTGGCCTTTCTTCTTCTGTCTACCCAGCAGAGATAGATCTGAGAAAGGGTTAGGTCGAGCGCGAGCAATACCCCCTGGATTTTGAAATTTTTCTATTAATATTTAGCAAAAAAGCTTGTTTTCTTAGCCATGAGTGGGTAAAATGAGATTTCACCACGTTTGACCCCCATGAGGTCGAGTCAGGGCAGCAACCACCTGAAAGTTTTTTGGAGGGGCGGCAAGTCATTGACTTGTTCTTGCACCTAACAACTAAATAACTTATCGTAAAGGCTTTCAAAATGTTTTTGAAAATTTTGGGGGGAATTTGATCGGTTCCCCTTGGTTGCGGGCTTGGGTCGAGCAACTCAACAAATTTGTGGCAGAACTGAAAAGAAACATCGCATGCCTTCGGCGAGGAGAAGCATTTTAGACCCGTACTACATAGGAAGCCACATTTTACCCTACGAAACAACCCCATGGAATAAAATGCGCAGTCCAAACAGCAGCAAAGTGGTAAATCCTACATCAACTTGGGCAATAGCCGTTGAAACGATCTGAACATATACAATGACTTCACGTTTTCCGAAACCGTTTTCTTTTATATTTTTCGTGGCGCATCACTAGCGACCGAACGTTTTTCACCAGGTTTTCTAGATGCGACGAAACTGGCGCAACAAACACACAACACAATCGATTTTGTGACGCAACACTGACAAAGATTTAGTGCAACTTCAGCAGGAACGTTTGTCCAGGAAACTTCGGGTTGGCAAACCCATCAACACCTCAACGGAATAAACGTGAAAATAAACGCGCGTCGTGTCAGTCCTCCACCACAGCTGAGCTACTGACAGTTGAAAAATAAGCGGTCATTTTCCGGTGCCTCGAAAAAAACCGCTTTTGTGACGCAAAAAAGAAACACAATCGCTTTTGTGCGGTCACTTTCCGGTGCCTTGAATCACCCATTCCTGCTGACAGAGGGGGCACCGGTTGTTCTGCTCAACCCACAGGGACATGCAACAGTTGTGGAAGGAGTGCTGGCATTCGCCCCACACCACCACGCATCCTTCCTGTTTGTTGTCTGCTTGGCATCGCAGGCAGTTATCTGAAAACGAACCGATAAACCAAGAATGACAGTGAACCTCTCTGAGACGTTAAGATCATTTCAACTCTTGGTTCTTAACCGGGGAGGAACGCCCCCCCCCAGGGTCGTGTGAATCTCTTACGTGTTCCAACACGGACAGTTTTTGGGCGGTGAAATGTTTTCTCCAATTTACTTATTTAACGTCAGGGAGCCTGAAACAAAGTGCACTTACTTAAGGAAGGTTTAGCAGAGAAAAGGTTAAGAAAAACTGGTTTCCTGATTTAATCGGATTATAAAAACCTGAAAAAACGACTCTAAAGCAGCACTCGCAAAAGCGAAGACCTTTAGCCAAAAAATCGTCGAATTTCAGGCGACGGGAATCATCCTCCAATGCGATGAGCGGCTCCCGAAACAAGAAATACAGCAATAGCACTAAGTTGAGATGTTCAAGGTGGTCAACGTACTGCTGAACCATTAAACGCTTTTTGGCCAACTCGCACCAGCAGCCAACTTCAGGGTTTGGATTAAAGCGGTGGTTTTCACTGCTTGAGGTCGCGACCCCAGAGAGTTCGTGAACCATTTGAGGGGTTCGCGAGTAGATAGTTTATGTACACAGATGCATTACATTTGCTTCGAGTTTTAGAGGGGCTTGTTATAATGGGCCGCGGAACAAAAAAGGTTGTAAAGCACTGGTTTAAAGTCAGTTAATCCTGCTGTTGCTCAATCTGAATCGCGATATTTTCAATTCGAATCGAGACATTTCACATTTAAATCGCGATATTTTAATTCGAATCGCGATATTTTGATTCGAATCGCGATATTTTAATTCGAATCGCGATATTTTATTTCGAATCGCGATATTTTCAATTCGAATGCGATATTTTCAATTCGAATGCGATATTTTCAATTCGAATCGCGATATTTCAATTCGAATCGCGATGCAGACGACGTTGGAGCGAAGTTTGTGCACACCTTTCACTGGTCAAAAAGAATAAAAAGATACCTACCCATAATTTGCACTCGGCAGATGGCGCAAGTGTCGCATTCGACATCCCAGCTCCAAACGGCGACGGCGTTCCACTTTTTTATTGTAAACAGTTTCTCGGGTTGCTTGGCAACCGACGCATCGCCCTTTGCAGGAATGGTGGCTTCCGTCATTGCAATGCACGGAATTACGTTCTTGTTATTTATTCAAATTATTATTTTAACATTTACAGTCACAGAAATGTGCGTTTTGGCTAAAAGCACACAAAACTCAAGTAAATACATGCCAGATACTTTCTATTGCAACACATGCTGAAAACATTTGGAAATTGCTCTTCCGCTTAAAAAAACAAAATTCCAAGACTGAACAGTAAGAGCACTTGTAGGGAATAAAGTTTGCCTAATTATAAAACACTGTTTGAGGCAAGAATAGCAGGTTTTTCTCACATTATTAGCACCACCAACTTGGCGTGACAAATGATACTGCAACAAAAAACAATGGATGTGGCAGTTGTGCGGTTAACTCGAATGCAGTCGGTGGGTTACACCGATCTTTAATATCAATAACAATAAATAGCCAATAGCAGTAAAGGTGAGACATACGAGATAAAAAATTTCCTACCTATACAGACAAGCTTTTCTGAAAAGTACAGTTTAAGAAATCGAACAGTTTTTAAAATCACTTCCCTGCATTAGTGAGCTAAAAATATTTTGGGGGATTCACAACGTTATGGGAATGGTAAAACAGCATCAAAGTTGGTGCAAGACACACCATTCAAAACTCACTAAATGAGGAGAGAAACAACAGCTCAGGATGCAAACACATGCATAAACTGCAAGTCACGGCAATGCGTAAAATTGCTCACTGTTACTGACATTAGAACAAACATAAGTTTACAGCACAAGTGTGCAGCAACATGCCATTCGTTACAGTTTCTGTCATAGGTTATCTTATATCTCAATTTAAACCAAGATCTGGTGCATCAGGACCAGTTAAACAAAGTGCAGTTTATTGACAGTCCTCGTGCTTACTTAGTCATGATAGTTCGAGGTCAAAAAGTATGACAATCAGGGACGCCGGAACGTCAGTAGGGCAAGGGGGGGACAGAAAAAAGTTGAGGGCAATGCAAACTTCTGAAAAACAAAAAAGTCGTTACCAATTATCAAGCCCGTAACTGGAGGGGCGTAGGGGGGCTTAGTTTCCCCTGAAAAAAAATTTGTCCCTCCCTGGAAAAATGTGTTGAACATAGTTTGAAAAATTTGGGCCCCTCTCAGTAAACTCTTCGCCTCCCCTGGTGTCCCAGTCTGGTTAGGGCCTGCCAATTATGCTTGCTACAGTTCAACAATAATGTTGACTTCAAAGATAATAAAACAAACTATAGACAACTTGTTTCAATTCGATCTTGATAAATCATAAAATTACCTATGAAAAGACACCTTTGCCCCGTTATCCCTCGTTTGAAAGGTCAGGGATTCAATGCCACCGCTCTCCGACGTCCCTGCTTGCCGCTATCAGCAGTCACTGTCTTGCTACATTACCTTCCAAGATGTCTGCGTTCAAGAGTCACATGTGACAAAATGCCTAATTTCGTAACTTGAAGTGGACATTCAAAATTTGTTGCCATGTAATTATTACACGATAAAGACCAACAGTAAAACAATCCACTCCCAAGTTTGGCAACTTGTCCTTGCAGGCAGTAGTGCAGCCAGCCCAAAAGTTTGGGGGGACAAAAAATTTGATTCTAGGCGAAGAACACTATTTTGTGTGTGATACCACCTCTCAAAGCACAAACATTCTATGCCTGCAGGCAAAGGAGCGGACATGAGTGAACTGCAAGCTCAGCACTGCATGACACCAGAACAGTGAACATGGCTCTTGTGCTGTGTGAGTGTCATACCGACAAATAAACTGTTATTGCAAGAGATAAATCAATTCAGCTGCTGACGTCAAATTTTCTAGAAAGTTTTAGCTCTTAGTCCCAATTTCCAGAGAGGAGCAAATGCCCGTTTTGACCCCGGGGCAGATCCAGCCAGTAAGGTTAGGTGGGCGATTTCAGTAATATTTGTTAGTCAAGTCTCATTACGGGTTCATTACTTTAAGAGAGATGAAGTATACTTCACAACACTTCTGTGACAAAACAATGGATGACAAAATAGCCTTGTATTGCGAATGCTGTTTTCTGAATTGTACACATCATGGTAAATAAGGTTAATTCGTAGGTTTTAAGGAGAGCGATCCCCTCAATTGCCCTTCCTGGTTTCGCCCCTGCGGACGCCCATGGCTTTGACGTACCACGAGTTCAAAACTGTTTGCTTGAGTTCAGTGTAAAAGCACACCCATAGCCATAATAGTAATTCTTTTCGCATTTACATGTTTAGCAACAATGTTGACCTCAAAGCTAATAACAGAAATTACAGAACACCATTCTGAATTTTAGGTGTGCACGAATAGCTGCAAAAATCTGCTTCAAATTGATCTTGATGAATCATGAAATTACTTATGATACTGGCATGTAAAGGCACCTGTGCCCCTGTTGCCCCCCCCTTTCAAAGGGCAGGGGGCAGTTCCCCTGTAATGCACCCCCGTTCCGGCGTCCCTGATGACAATTCTCTGATAGATCACCAGAAAAACATGCAACGTCAAAAGAGCTAGATGATCAGCTGCTGCCAAGCAACTGCAGTGGCCTTATGCAATTGCAGTGTGGCATAATCAACCATACTTGGAACAACATAATGCAATAATACATTAGCAATACTATGAATATGAGTCACAACAATTTTTGACTTGGTTAGCTTTGTAATGGAAAAAAACAATTAAATACTGCAAAATGACAGGTAGTGACATTTCACTTCTATTATAATGGAATTTTTTTATGCAACTACCTAGCTTCAAAAAATTGCATATGTTGCATCGAGTCATTGCAAATCATAACCGCAAGCAACAACTCAAGGTTTAGATTTCAAATTAACCAATATCAAAATGAAATATGCTACAATTTGATAAGTAAAATCAATACACAACCTTCGGCTTTGCAAAGATTGTTTTAAAACAATCCACATACCAAACTATTAAGACGTTTAAAACTATTTTCCCAGAGTAGGTCACGTTTTCCTAATCAGATGCCTTGTAACATGAAAATCATTATTCTAAGATGAAGCATTCCCAAGGAAAAACATTATATCAAAGTTCATCTTTGATTGGCACTTCAAGAGGTGTTGGTGGCAGTGGGAATGGCTGAGGTTCTGGAGGTGGAGTTGGCATGAAGGGAGCATTTTCACCAAGAACTGCTTCATCATCTTCTTCAAACCAGACCTTGTAAACCTTCAATGGATCCACCTCCCAGTGTTTGTGAAAACTGATTGGCTTCTGATTGCTTAAATAGCCATCTGAATAGTCAGCTGGCCTTGCCTGATGGAACAGCGGTGAGTGAGTGACTGGAACACCAACACTGAATGAGAAGCAAACGCCCAAGTACATGTCGTCTGGGGTGGCAATATCTGGGCAACCACACTCATGCTTCTTCCATGCATTGATAGCTCCTCTGCTCAGCACCATGCCACCTCCACCAGTAATATATCCATAACCATGTCCTGACATAAGACCATAGCCATATCGCTCACCTAGTACAAGTGGTAAAGTGGAGTCATAGCAATTAAGAACCTTAATCAACCTTGACAGACCAATAATTGAATCGTCATCGGCGATTACAAGCCATTCAAACTCCCTCAATTCTTGCTGGTCGTGAGCATCATTGATGATAGCTTCCATTTTTCCACAGTGTCCAGCATTAGTATTGGGCACACCACAGTTGATAGTTGGTATGGATTGATCAGTAACATTGCTGTAGTAACGAATGTGCTTGGCATATTTGCCCCATGTGTTTTTTACAACCATTACACGATCCTTATGAAATTTTAATGTAGTCTTGACAGCAAAGAACACATTTTCAATTCCGATTCTTCCACCACAGTTAGGCAAAGACGGATGAAACTGAGTGGCACAATGATCACTAGTTTCGCCACCACCACAGAGCTCATTGATGCATGTCACTTTTACATTGTGTGTCTTATCCAGGAACATGGCTAGCTCATGTTTTATGTCTATCTGAAAGTCTGATTGCATCTTTTCGGAATCCCATTCGAGGCCAATTTTTTTGATGAGGGCACTGCTTAGAATCCAACCAGCATCAAAATCAGGATATTTGAATTTTTTCACCATGCCATTAAAATATGCAAAATGATGAATAATGGTAGGTTCGTTGTCATGTAAACAACGACACAGCAGTTTTTCATCATCTGATTGGTGCTTGGACAAAACCTGAGTCACAAGCTTATGAACATCCACTTTGGTTGTTTCTTCCAAAAACATGACCCAGTTGTAACTATCAGAATATTTCCTCATGATATCTGGGATAATTGGCAAAATTGTCCAAGCAGATTCTATGGGCCATGCGCGGTGCAGAAGCAACACTTCGGCATTTATATTTTTGTCAATTATTTGAGCATTCAAATCTGCTTCGGCTGCTTTGGCCACTCTGTGATGATATTCATTAGCTTGACTTCTAATGATAATAAGAACAGATGGCAGGTCCTGCTTGGCATCACAGAAATGGCCAATGAAGATCAACTGAAAAGTCAGAAAGATCAAAGCAAATGACTGAAATCTACACAAATGCATTTTCGATTGAAAAAATTGACCTGAAAAATATTTGAAGCAGACACTGAACAAAGTTATTTTAGTTCTTATGAGCTAATAATACTAACTCTAGCAACTTTCCTCTTTTTTATAGATTCAATAAATCTATGTAATAAGTATAAATTGATCAAACAGCAACTAACGATTGAGAGGCAATTGTAACTGATCTTAATTTGGTGGCTTTGATCTGTTGATGTTTTAGTCAGTCAAAACTAACACTTGCCTATTCAGGAAAATAACCAGATCATTCAAGTGAGATAGGTCTTCTGGGGGCACAAGCTTCTCTTCCCAGTAACAGATACTATATTGTTGCATAGTAAATACTGGCACAACAAAAGGCTTGCACGTATTATAAGCAATAGTTAAAAATAGGATGTGGCAAAAAAGCATGCAAAATTAGTCTATAAAATATTTTTATTTTCAAGTTGAAAAATTGTTTTTGTGGAAGAATGATGAACTCCTTACTTTCCATTAACATGATTATTGTAAATGGATGCAAAGAACAGGATTTGACAAATGGAATTCCTCAACAACCAATAACCACACACTATAACATTTTTGCCCACTGAGCAGGTATTTCCAACTTCTTTGGGTGGGGTGCGCAAGCTGCAAACAAATTAAGAACCAATATGTAACAGAACACAGCGAAGGTTTTGAAGAGTAGGAGAAATGAGAAGGTTTTTAACCACAACTACGGTCACTCCAATTGTTTAGTCTACCTTAATATTTCTTATGAACAGGCTAAACATAGTTAAGCTCTGTGCAGTAAAACCGATATCGCACTGTAGCATTTGGGCTGATTTTCGTCCTGTATGAATTTCAATCCTACACATGACATTAAACTGCAAAGGGCTGTACAGAAGCACTTCAGAAATTCAGTAGCTTTGCAATACCTTTTAGCCATTATTATATCCTGGTTCACATTGCTAATGTCCAACAAGGCTCTGTCTGGGATCCAAACAAGTCTCATTCAACTGTAATCTGGATTCTTCAGCCATACAATTAAAACAGCCTAGCTATGGGGAACTGATTGGAAGATGAGAAATATTTCTCCACTCTGGCAGCTGAACATGGTCTTATCATATCAGCCACACTTTTCCTGGGCCTGTCTAAGGTAAGTCACAGGTGGTCTGCTGACTGATAACTGGGTGACCTGGGTTTCTGTTTTCTCTGAGACATTTTGGTCATTTGTCCCCTAACAATATTAAAACTTGCCATAATAGTATCCACTAGCCTACCTTTTCAAACATCATGACTGCACTTTCTTAATTTTTTTCGGTCATTTCAAAAAAATTTTGGTGTATTACTGGAAAATGACCGAAAAAATAAACCCAGTGAGTGACTACCTCAATGTAATCCTTGCCTAGGTGCACTTGGAATTTTTTGAAGCAAACAGCCTCTCTGGTACAAATTTTATCACTCACAGCCTTGAAGTTTCACCTGCAGTGGGCATTTCATATATTGTGGACAAGCCAAGTGGTTACAGCAAGCATAAACTGACTAAACTACACTTAACATTGTAGGAAGTTGTTACCATAGTTGCTGTACTTGGAGTTAAAAAGACGAAAATAAGTTATGTCAAAAAGATTCTTAAAAAATTAAAAAAATATAAGGATCAGGTAGCCATCCCCTCCACATTAAATCAAAAAATAGGTTTGTATGAACCCCTTTCAAACTCTCAGGTGCTTCTTTGGTTCCAAAAAATCGTATTTCTATTTGGTTCCAAAAAATCGTATTTCTATCAACCCTGGTAGAAAGTAGTTCCTATAATTTGGTGAGGCCCTTGCTTCCTAACTGCTCAGTCGATGCCTGCTTTTCTCATGTTGTGTTATATTAGGCTTGGCCTACTCTTTAAGTTTTTCTTTCCATTATCCGTACCTACAGGCCAATTTAGCACATCTTAAATTATGTAAATACCTCTATTTATTGTATTTTCTAGGAAATCTATACATTTTTATATGAAGCCAAACAGCAAAAACAATATACTATCCTAGGACAAACAGTTATAATTAACACTGACATGATTTATAAATACAGGACATTGAGAAACATGATTGAGGTAAGTGCTATCAATAAGAAGCATCTTAATACAGAGTTCAGCTGATTTTACTGTTGCAAACATGAAAACAGTTTCATGCAAATTAACGTTGAAGTAATGGGACAGCCAGAGAAAAGTTAATTAGGCTGTCTTGTTGAGCACGCCTCTTCAATTACATAATTTTCCATCATGGTTTGAAGTTGATGGCTGAACTGTTGGTGAATGTAGAGTCGTGATTTTGAAAGGCGTTGCAGTCTGCTAAATGATCAATGCTGATTTAATGATTTAGAATTCTGTGGTCTGGCCCTCATTCTTCTTCTTGCCGTATTAAACTTCAATGCACTTTGTCACAATGACATACATCAGTGTTTCTTAACCTTATTTGGTTTCATTCACCCCTGCATTGATTGCTGCATTCCCATTCACCACACTGCAAATGTATGTCCCACGTGACAATAATAGCCTAACTGCTGTATGTACGATGTTATTGCTGAGTTTGGTTTTTGTACAAGAGCTACTTAAGGTAAGTAACTCATTTAAAGACAGCCGAGTCCGCCATCAACTGTCAAGAAATGGGAAGCTACAAAAGCAACAAATGTAGTCATCCGATGTATTTTAGCAGGCAATGATACAGATCCTGAAAACTACAGCTTCAGTAAGAATTGAACTCCAGATCACAGCAGACCCGAACTGTTGCCGAAAAGTTTTCAATAGGGGGATTTACATTCTGAAATTTGATAAAACCTCCACCGATTTATAGTGCTTCATAATTCAATTTATGGGGCTTGCTGCTTTGTTTGGGGGGCTTAGCCCCTGAAAGCCTCCTCATGGTGACAGACTGTGCAGACCCAATAGCAAAACCACATAAAAACTATAGGAAACTATGGGTCATTCCATGCTTAATTTGAAAATTTCAAGATTTTTTGTAACCATATGTCATGAAACCATTTTATTTATACTTCTCTTAATTTGTAAATATATAGGTGAAATCACGACATGCCAGCTTCATCAGCTTCGCACTTAAAAAAAATCAACAGATTTTTAAAGGAATGGGGTTAATAAGTTTACTTCAACAACATTGTATCAGAACATCTTTCAAAACATACTGTATATACTCGCATATAAGCCGACTTAAAAAAAATTATCAGATTGGGGAGTCAGCTTATACGCACATAAATCTGACCTCACGCAAACGAACTGACATGGCGACACTTCTCAGATCACGCAATATCACCGATATTACCATTCAGTCATACATACAGCCAAAAAATTGAGACTGCACTAAAGAAAGTTAATTCTGACAAACTACAACTTAATTTTAATATTAAGTTTAACTGTACATCATAAAATGCAACTGAAATCATGTCTGAACCTTTTAACGACCACCAGAGCCACTATCGTGGCTCTGGTGGTCGTTAAAGGGTTAAGCACATGATAATGCATATTGATGCTCTTGTTATTAGCCCAAACAACACACCATGGTATTTTGGGGTCAGCTTATGTGCGAGTTTTTGCAAAATTCCTCATTTTGGGGCAGTTTTTCAAGGCTCGGCTTATACGCAAGATCGGCTTATATGTGATTATACACAGTATCCATATTATGGGGATTTTTGGAATGATTTATATGAATCCCAATAGTAAAAGTAAATTTCATTAAAAGCCTTTTAATAACTGGTGCTCATGGGAAAGGATTTTTTACCACACACGTGTAAGGGAAAGGATTTTCATATTAGTTCGAGCTCATGAGCATCGGAATGGGAGCTGTGGGGCTTTGACCCCCTTGGATTTTGAAACTTGATGCTTTCCTATTCATGTTTTTGTAGTAAAAGGCTTTTCTGTTATTTTTAAATTGGTACCATTGGTTATGCAGCCCCTGGAAAAAGTCTTTTGGACGCCCATGCTCAAGCTAAAAACTAAAATGCAAAATGCGTTGACTTTGCTGAGGGGGCATTGCAGGAATTTATTCACTTGCAGCTTGAAAAGTTCATCACTAAATTTGGGAGCAGTGCAGTAATTAGAAACGGCTTTCTGTTGTAAATATTTATAGGGGTCATTCCATGCTTAATTTGAAACTGCATGTAACCATATGTTATAAAACCTTTTTATTTGTACTTTTTCTGAGTATAAAAAATGATGAAGAATAAAAAAAATTTTTTCGAAATTGCTTTAACGCTTCGAGTTATTGCGATGTGAAATTTTGGCCATAAGAGGGAGATTTCTGCCCTGCTTTTTAGAAAATTGGTTGCCACATGAATACTAGAACAGTTGAACACATGAAAATTAGTACCAGGTTTTTTTTTAGGTCTGGGAATCCATTTTTGAAGTCAAAAATACCCAAAAATGAGTCCTTCAGGGTGTAAATTCATCTTGAAAAAAATTTCATGCACACACTTTGGCTGCAAATATGGGGATGTTGGCGAACCGCTGCAAAAAATTTTTTTGCCCATACTGCAGTATACAGCATATATTTTGCGACAACATTAATTTTTTTTATTTGCTTATACTTCCAGCCAGCGTTTTTAACCTTAGCAAAAGTATTTATGTTTAACAACAGAAACAATGTCTTATGTAAGCTCTGACATTGCTGATTGTGTCCAGCTGACATTAACACATTACACACCACATTCATTTATCATATTCACTACTGTGACATAATAAGTGTTCTCTCACTTTCTCCCAAGCTTGTCAGAAATTAATATGCTGGATTGCAGGTAGAAAAATGAAAGGGTCATTTCATTGTAATTCAGCCCAAATTTCTGGAATTTGCAACCACATGGTTTAGGTTTTCATTCCTTTTCACATATGTTTGCAGCTACAAATTTTTTGGAAAATGACACCAAATTTGCAAAAATTGGTTGAGCAGTTTTTGATTTATCATTGCTTCTGTATTTTTACCACTAGAGGGCATTTGCATTGATGAGCAACCTAAAAATGTGTATAACTCCAGATCTACTAGTCAAATCCTAATGAAACTGGTGTCTATTCCTATGTTTTCTAGGTTGGGCTTTCAAAATATGCAGTTTCAATTTACCTAAAACCAATACTTTTCATGATATTTGCGTTTTTGCCCCCCTACATTGCTCGCCTAATTTGTGATGGATGCCGAAAAAAATGAAAAAAATTTGTTGGTTTAGATAGAAAACATGGTTGTGTTTCCTAACATATTATTCTCAAGACTAACATTTATGAACTTCTACAAAAAAATCACAAATGAATGCAGAAGAATTGGCTCTAAACAAATTTCTTATGTATGCTCTATGACAACACAAGTGACATTCACCTACTATCTGTTACTTAACAGTCTGGTGAATTGCTAGTTAATGACTTCACAAATACCTGTACTATGATAGAAATTGCCTTTGATTACTTTCACATGGTTTGTGTTTTACTGTTTCTTGTGAAACTTCTGCACTTTAACAGTCCTTTATAAACAATTTAAGGTTGATATGAGCTAGGATACTCAACTGAAGACTTCAGGTTTCTTTTTGAGTTCAAAGCACCTCATTCAATTGAAGTCTTGAAATGCGATGAAGGTAGACCCTATTAGATTGCCAACAAAGTTTAGAGGTTGTGTAAACTTCAATAAATTCAGTTAAAACAAGTTTGATGAAATTCATAGATAAGGATACATCATCCTGGAAACAATGTTCAAATGAAGTATTTGTTGTGATCGGAAATCCCGAACTGCATGTGCGCAAAGCTTCGCACCATGGCAGCAAGCAACAGTAGAGAGCATGCTCGCAATCTCTCTTACTATTGCTTGCTCGCGCTACATATATAATGGTGTTATTCTTCATGCACATCCCGTTCGTGATTGAATAACACAATTAACGCAACGCCACCAGAGAGGTTGCAACAGTACCTGTTCTTGTTATACACAACAGGAAAGCAACTGCAAACACCCAACACTAAAATTTAAATCTGTGTCTGGAACGTAGGCCTACATGAAAGCGCTCTCAAAAAATTGTGAAAACATACAATTTCATGACAGTACACTTAAAGTGTCTTCTGTATTAATAAAACCATAAGCAATGTTAGATCTAAACTGACAACCTCTTGCACAGCAGGAATAGTCACTTTACACTAGACCATGTACACAGTAGTGAGAATGTCTCCAACTCAGTCTTTTATGTGGCACAAAACCAGATGGGCTACGTTTTTCTTAGTCCCTTGAAAGTGCAAACCAGATACAGTCGTTTAGACCAGTGCTTTTTAACTGGGTGAATGGTTCTCACCAAGGTGAATGAAATTTTTGCAAGAGTGAATGAGAGAACAGGGGTGAGTGAAGGTTGAATCAATTTTTGTTGCTAAGTTTTTGCATCCTCTGGTTCTTGTTCTTTACCAAACACAAATCAGCAATCATGAATAAAATGGCAAAGTTCAACATTCAACTTTACGTCTTCGGGAGTCAGCAACTTACCACTTCAGAAAAACTGTACTATGATGCAAGTAACTATGTTTATAACATAATAATGTTAGATTTTACTAAGAGATGGCCTACTTTATTCACTCGAGTGATGAATCTCTTCGAAATTCGCAAACTCACATGATTGTAAGTGGTAAAAATAACCAACTTACTGATTTTAATGTAAAACTCAATAACAAAACCATTACGCGAACAACCTTCATCAAGTATCTTGGGGTTTTCATAGATGATAAGCTTACTTGGTCTAACCACATAGCCTACCTTGAAAATAAACTTTCTCGTAGTGTTGGACTTTTTCATCGAATACGTCATTATCTAAGTGATAGTGCATTAAAATCACTTTACTTCAGTTTTGTTTATAGTCATCTACAATTTGCTATTGGTGCTTGGGGTGGTGTCGGCATAACAACCTTAAACCAATTAAATGTATTACACAACA
>Ga0210059_1010488_pt1 | contig 14298 bp, 12 predicted proteins | sample Ectturendosymbi2_FD_188042 | JGI IMG/M metagenome (GOLD analysis project Ga0210059, IMG submission 188042) | Ecteinascidia turbinata endosymbiont from Florida, USA - Sample 2 (SPAdes) (version 2) | ecosystem: Host-associated > Tunicates > Ascidians > Unclassified | place: Key West, Florida... | reverse complement strand
CCTTTTCTGGGCGGGGGGGGACACGTCGTCGTGGTCGTCGCGGCGCCGCGAACGCTTCGGACTGCGCTGCGGATTGTGGAGGCGGCCCGGGATGTCCAGGCCCGGAATGTCCAAGTCGTTGAGCCGCACCACGCTGCTGCTCGTAATGCCCCCCGACACTGTTGGCGCGGTACTGGGCTCGAGGGGGGACACAGTTCGCGCCCTATTCCCGGCCGGCGTCGGGCTGGTTTTATTGTAGAGGGAGACCCTTTGTTTCTTTTTGACGGGGTTCGTGTAATTCGCTTCGTCCTCGGCACCCCTGCGATGGGGGGAGTTGGCCTGGGTGCGCTTCCGGTTGTCCGAAGATCCGAGGCGGATTTCGACTTGCTTCCTTTTGAAAAACAAAGGAAGCTGAACTGAGAACGAAAGGGGGCAACACTGGAATGGTCAAGTTTGGTCATTTTTACTGCTTGAGGGTATTAAATTTATTAAACTTCGCAATGGGAAGTTGCCACATATTTTTGCAATTGTTTCTTGAGAAGACGAGAACGCGAATAGAAGAAAGCTGATAACAATGCCATGAAAAGTCAACAGGCAGTCAAAATGACTACTTTGACCTTCCTACTTTTAACGTCAATGACTATTCGGTAAAGTGGTTTTGGTTGCCTTTGAATAGTAAGATGATACCAAGGTCACAGAAATACGGAGTCAAGCGTCGACCTTGCATACTTACTGTGCGAGCGCGTTGCTGGCAATTTAACAACAGACGGAAGGTTTATTTGGAAACCATGCGAGCAGTACCACAGCGAGCGTTGAAAACCGTTGGAAAATTCCAATCGGAACCTGAGGCAAACGCGAAATTAACAATTGCCGCGATGGGCAGACTCCAACACCTGATTACTGAAGTTTGCGGGACATGAAAGGCTGAGAAGTTATGCATCTGTCATGTTGTTGGTATTGACTTCGGTGATTTGCTCACTAACATTTGCAAGGTTTAACAAACGACCACCAACACAGAACTTGCGATTATTGAACTTTGGCCGATGCGTCACGGGTACACACGAATATCCCATTGTTAGCAAACAAGATCAAAGCAAATCTTTGCGACGCACTTCCGGACCGAAGCCCGCTCTTCTTCCGTGTAATGCGGCCAGTCAGGTCTGACTTCGCTGTAGCGATCTTTGGCCAAAGCGTACTCTTCCTCGCCTTTGCCCACAGTCCTTGCAGAGGCAACCTGGAATAAAACACCAGACCAGATATATTTATAGATATACAGGGTTTTTCAAGGTGTTTTAGGGACCCGAATCGGATCCCTAGAATTGAAACTCAGGTCCCTAGAATCACAGAAAATTATCATCGGGTCCCTACAGGCCCATACCGGGTGCCTAACATTTTCCTTAAAAAAACCCTGATATATATGAAGCCAGGGTCATTTCTTACTGCAACGGGTTCCTGCCTGACCAGCAGCGATACCAACCCCCCATCTCGCTGCGGGTTGCACGTCGAAGCTGCAAGGGTCTGGAGTGAGGGGGAACTCCGCGAGGAATGAAGTTCCCACGTCGAGCCCGGATGTAGCGTCATGCAGCATCAGCTTTTGTGCCAAACTTAATTTCACGCTTGTCCGCGTGAACGGGATTCTCATAGCATGTGATTGCGGACGCGACATTTGTCCCATGGCTCATCATCAGTATTCTTACAATGTATAACAGGAAAATTCTGAATGTGAATACAGGCCCGTCGCCAGGACTTAGCAGCAGGGGGGGCCAAAAACCAGAAGGGCCACATTGTTAAAATACAGTATTGGATGTATGCAGCAACCAAGCGGCCAAACGTAAAATGGGGGGGAACCGATTTCAAATGGGGGGCCGGACACCACTGGCTCCCCCGCTGGCGACGGACCTGTGTGAATACCATTATTATATGCTCGCAACACAGCATCACATGCAGAGGCTCAGTGTCGCAATATTTCGACACGAATGGAAAATAAAGTAGTTGGGCCCTTTTTTGACCAGAACAAAAATAGGTTTACCCAATTTCATTGGCCCCCTAATTGGAAGTTTTGGAATGTCTTAGCCACGGCTCTGTAGAGGCATTAGTCATGCACATAATATAATGTACTTCGAATTACTAGTTTCGTGGGAATGTCTTGGGGTCGGATAGGACACAAAATGCCCCATGGACAAGCCTGGTTCCATGACTCAACCGTTATTGACATTGTCATTAAAACTTTGTTCGAAAGGAAACAACGCGAAAGAAGCTAACCTTCCCGTTAGAACCAAAAAAAACAAACTTTATAATCATTCACGGGCACTTCGTCGTCGCAGAATCGGACATCTCCACGAAATTCAGCTTTTGACATGTTGCTGCAAGATAGCTTGTGCTGTAAACCAGGTTGTTGGCATTCAGGTTACAATCCTTTGCGCGGTCATTTTCAGACCTAATAATCCGCGTGCACTGCAAGAACGCCCGTCAGCGAGAACAGAACGACTTGGTTGAAACAGGCGTTGTGAGGAGAGCGACGCGTTCAAAAACAGTGGAGAGCCAAGCATCCCAGCCTTTCCCGGAATCCTTGAGCATTTTTCTTATAAGTCGCCGGTTTTGTTTGCTTTCGGACACTTAATCAACAAGCAATCACGGCTGAGCCAATCGCGAAGCGTCGCACACGACTGGGCGCCGACGCAAGCAGGGTCACGGTCGAATGCGTCGGCGCTGTGGCTGCTACGCAAGCGATCGTCGCCAAGTCCGCGGCGTCTCTGACCACACCAAGTCAACAAGCCGGCGAGTGCTTACCTGTCGTAGTATGCTCGGCAGCAAGGTGGTGTCAGGCACCAGAACGTGCCTGCTCAGCTTCAGCATCAGCTCCTGATAGCGCAGGGGTTTCGGAGCCAGGAACTGCACAACGGCTTCGCTGCCAGAAGGAAAAACAACAACAGAGTGAGCGCTCTGCGTCGACGCTCGCACGCACATTCCTCGCCGAGCGGGCGTTTGCCGCACCTAACCCGCCCTAAGGCCTGCTGTGAACGCAGGTTAGCTGAGGCAGATGCTTTGCGAGGGCCGGACATAACTTCGCGGCAACATCCGCCCAGCAGAGCACGAAATACGAAGTTGGCGGAAGGTTGTCGGTCAGTGGTGGTTCGATGCTTTGGTAAATGTTACGTCTATTTATAGAAACTTTTATTTGTCGTTTCGCCAAAATAGCTTAACGAACCGTTCAGCTTGGTCGCTTTTACTCTGCGTCCAGACGGCACCGTTGTGACCTCACAGTCGCGCACGAAACCTGTGCTGCCGGGATTGGAGTTAAGTCCATGCACAGATGATGATTGTGCTGTCATCACAAGGTTTGATGCGACGGATCACTGGGTGAAATTCAGGTGTCGAATTCTTTCCAGGCGTGACCAGAGTTTGTTTTCAAGGTTTTCTCAACAACGCTGGCGATACTGCGCACCATGTCGGTCGGGAGCTGTTCTTTTTCACTGAGTCATTTTGGTCATTTTTTACTGAGACATTTCGCTCATTTGTCTCACAGTTGTATTAAAACTCGCCGTCGCGGTGTTCATTAGCCTGTATTTTCAGACATTCTGACCGAAATGACTTACATTTCGGCCTATGACCGAAATCGAAACAATTGCAACTGTGACGTCGAACAATCACTTTGAAAATAAAAACAAAGAGAAACAAGCGCCAAGAGAATTCGAAAGAAACAGCGACGGACATTCCGAAACAGGCGTGAAGCGAATACAGCGCATCTCGCGAAACCTTTACAGCGATAGCTCGTGCACGACCGAACAGCTACCAACAAGCGAGGCCGCGTACTGAATGCTCTTCGTCGTGTGTTCGGATCCCGCTGAGGATGGTGAGACGGTCGTGCTCCCGCTCACGGATGAGAGGGTGGGCTTGGTTTTGTTCCGCACCGCGGCGAGGTCCTTGGCACTCGACAGAGGCGACTCCGACCTGACCGACCCGGTCGTCAATGGCGACGAGGAGCTGTTGAGCAAACAAACAACGCGACCCTGGTGCATGGCACAACAAGCAACAGCACGACAAACATGTCCACTGCCGGTTGGCGCGCATTACTCAATCTGTTCAGATCAGTGGTTTTCAGCCCCTGGGGTTCGCGACCCCGTGGGGGTCGTTTGCGTTTTTTTCTAGGGATGGCGAGAGCTTCTGATAAAAATATTCATAAATTCTTCTATATTTGACATTTGGTGTATGGAACCACTTTTTGTTGCAGCCAAAATATTAGTAACACCTGGCAAAAAAATGATAGCCTATGACCATTACAAAGTTTTGAGTGTGATTATGACCATTACAGTACTGTTGCGCTTCGCAACGCACGAACAAGTTTGTGACGTAAGAATATGCTGTGTTTGTAAATTATATATCTGATTGCGGTAGCTAACTTGTGAGTTATTCTAATTTTTCGATGAGTTGTGCTGTGGGTGATTTGTCTCTCACCGATGCTGCCAGGTGCATGAATTTAATAAATGAGTCTTTGTTCAACATAGTGATATCGTACGTTATATTTTAGTCATTGTGATTTTCTATTGTGCAAACACAACTGCATTACATATGCCTGACTGGAAAATATTCGGAAGGGGGTCGTTGGTTAAAATAGGTTGAAAAATGAGTCGCTGTATGAAAAAGGTTGAAAACCACTACTGGTTTAGGTGTTTCCAGCTGCAAACTCCCGGCAAAAAGATTGAGAAACACAGTTTTGTCTTTGAAAACGAGCACGAGACGAAATTTTGCTTAGCATTGTTTCAATCAGCAGCAATCGGCCTGCTGGGCGTCAGGCTTGAGTTGGCAGCGTCAGGCTTCAGGCTTGAGACGGGGCGTCAGGCTTGAGTTGGGCCACGACCTGGCGAAAATCGTGGCGCAAATGCGCAGTGAACTTTGATGATTAGGCCTCCGTACAGTAACTATCAGTGATTTCGTGACGTGCAATGAAACTTGTACGTACCGATTAAACGTTGGACGACTTGGAGAAGGGGTTACATGTCTGCCGTGAGAGAACGACGAGTGACTTTGGTCGAGAACTTGTCGGCGCAACAACGTTGACTTGCCTGTGAAATTATAACAAAGATCGACTGTCACAAATCACTGATTTTTTACTTTGGTGCCACTTTCGTGTTACCTTTAATCAGCTCAACAGATCTGCTTTATTTCGCGAATACGACTAAGACGCGGTTCAGTCGGCCCATGCATGCATGCATGGGTAAACCTACCGCATGCATTGCCCGGAAAATCGGCACGAGTCGAAACTAAGTCGGGATCCCTCCCTGGGACATTAATCGATGGAAACATTTGCGGGCGAAGCCGATGAGTGCGAACAATCGACAACGCCTTCCCGCTGCCAAGTCTGCGATCGATAAGTTGCTGAATGCGTGTCTACACACAATAAGCCAGGCGAGCCGCCAAGCTTTTGCTAGTGGCGAGGACACCATCAGCGAAAGACTGACAAAAATATCATCATACGTTTCCAGCAGGCGACAGTCCTGTAGCCACGGGGGGTCGCCCCCCAAATTTTGTTGTGCCCAGAAAAATTTGTTTTAAACATAACACATGAACAAAGATCCCGCCCCCCTAAAAATGTAAAAATGTATTTCTCCCCCCGAAAACCTTAAAACCTAGCTACAGTCCTGGCAGGTTAGCGACCAATCGCAAGGAAGTGGATCCGGTTCCACGGGAGCCGACTTACGACGCTTTCGCGACAGGATTTTTCTACAACCAGCACCGTTTTATTTCCGCTTCACTTTCTTCCGACTAAGAGAAGTCGCCCCAGCGCCAACTTCCTCAGAAACCCATCAGGCCCAGCGACCCCCCAGAACCAACCTGCGCACTGGTGACTGATTCAGGTTTCCCACCCAACCACTCACCAACCCTGCAGCGAGTAACCCCGTTCGAGCGCCCGTTCGCATGTTCCTAGCCTCGACATACGCTGTCAAGTCGTCTCTTCTGCAAGGTGAGCAACTTTCAGTGCAACGGCGGCCAGGGAACAGATCACTAGAAAGTTTCCCGCGTTGCTCGAAACATGCCACGCACGTCATTACATGATAGAACACAGCTATGTCACAAAACAGATACACGGGCATCGGAAGTGGGGAGCATGCCCCCCTGGATTTTGAAATTCGACAGTTTCTCACCAAATTATTGGCCAAAAAAGGTTGCTTTCTTAATTTCGAATGGTTAAAATGAAATTTTGTCACTTTTGCCCCCCTGCAAAAAACTTTTTAGTTCTCCTGGAAAATCAACACTGGACCCTCCCTGGAAAAAATCTTTCCGACGCCCGTGAACAGATATGATGCTGCACAAGCGTCATCGCAACGGACAGGCTATTTCAAAGTTGCAGATCTTTGACTATAAGAATCTATTAATTATTTATGCAATTCGTTGCTGGAGTAGTTTTTAAACATTGATAACGCGTAATGTGCGGGCGAAGCTAATGAGATAAGCTTCAACACACGGCCATGAATTAGTCGTAAGGAACAATCAGCAAGCACCCTCACCTGCTTTTGAGCATGACGGCTGTTTTATGACTTTGGTGCTGAAAAAAAAGGGAGATAGATTCTTAATACAAGGACAACTTCTACAAATCAATATTCCTAGTATTTACAAGAAAATACCTCGGTTGGGGGGGTGAAACAAACAACGACTTAGCAGCAGAATTTGTACAAAAAGATCTGGGTTAATTTCATGTCAGACGCGGGTTATACGTTGCATCAAAACAGACTTTCAGACAAATCTATCACCAGCCTAACTAACCACAACTCCTCCAACTGCGGCTGAGTTGTGTGTTAAAAGTACATCGAAGTAAAGCATTAATTTGAACCTGCGATGGAAATATAATCAGCAGCACAGTGACGTTTGGTTCGGTGGGAGAGACGCAAAATTTTCGCGGAAGTTGGTCTCGGAGAAAAATTCAAATATTTTATTTCAGGCAGCAAGATGATCTCAAGCAATCAGCCACTGAAGCCGGGAGCTAAACAGCAGGTGTTCAAATCCAGTATATTGAGTGCGCGGAATACATGAACAGAATCAAATCAAATCCATGGCACGATGCAATTAAAACGAACGCACAAAGACGCCGGCGCAACCACACAATCGATCACCAGGAGGTACTTCGTTCGGACAGACTTAAAACAAGAGTGGGAATTTCCCAGGCCGTAGGCCGCATATTAACTTGATAACGTGGTGGACCACACCAACTCAAAACATACCGTGCGAGCAATTTTTTACGTTATCAGGCCAATTTATTGAAGATAACTTGTTTTTCTCGCAAAACGCGTTTTAGCCTGTTACGTGGCACTTGCGAGAAGACCAATCATCCGATGACGAAACCATAGTTTGCTCATTCGCTTGTTCTGCTGAAGAACTCCCGCGTCCGACGTCAAGCGATATTTCTGACTTTCACGCCATGTGCGCATGCACAGAGCAATACTCTGCACATCAAATACGTTGAGCAAACTGATAAGGGCTCAGGGTTTAGGTAAGTGTGTCGGGTTAGGGTTTGGGTTAGATAAAGAAAAATAATTGAGGTCTAAGACAGGGTTTTTTTTTAAGGAAAATGTTAGGTACCCGGTATGGATCTGTAGGGACCCGATGATAATTTTCTCTGACTCTAGAGACCCGATTTGAAATTCTAGGGACCCGAATCGGGTCCCTAAAACGCCTTAAAAAAAACCTGGTCCAAGACTAAGTCCAATATTTTTCAGTGGTTACAGTTATTCCCATACTGTACTGTGTTGTGGGTATCTGACATATAACCAAAAAGTTTTAATTTGCACAACACACATCAAAAAAGTAATCGCCAAACTTTATTCCTTTACTCTGAGAAGCAAAATAACTGACAAACAATAATAGGTCAGAAATTTCGCTTGACACCGGTAAATAAGCGCATAAAGTTTTGTGAGGATGACATTTTTTGATTGTGTCGGTGTTGCACGCAGCAACTATGTAAATTCATAGGATAAATGCACTTCACAAATCTTCTTCAAATTTAAAAAGATGTATACTTTACGCAGTTGATTTCGCATTCGCACAAGGTGATCACGAGACTGCAGACGCTAACATGCTATTAAAGATCTCGCTTTGATGCGCATTACCTGTTTTGAACAGAACAGGAATACAAACCCTGAGAGACAGGCATACTTGTGGCAAGTTGCTCGTATCGATCGAAAGTTTCGGGTACACAAGGTTTCCATTTACAATGTACGATGAATACAAGCTATGTCAAATTTTTCCACACGCCTTCTTTTCTTTTCGGGTACAAACAACAACTTGTTATACAGCAGAAATTGTCTGCTTGAATGCGAAAGGGCTATAGCAACACGGCAGAGTTTCATTATAGCTGGGTAAGCACTTTTTTCCCACGCCCAGGTCCTTGCACATCTAACTAAAACTACGATAGATGCCGGTTGCGACCAAGCATTTATGCGCAGCTGTATTGAGGATCCAACAGTTGAAATATTGTATGAAACTTGTCTTAATTTAACGTCACAACACCAAGGTAAATTGCAATTCGGCCTGTCACCTCGAACTTTTGAAAGACAATTAATTGTCGACGGATGTCTGAATGGACAATCCAGACCACAGCTTTTTTTCACATCAACTTAAATTTAAAATATTTACTTGGTTTGTGGATAATAAACTCCAATTATGTGCTGCATCATTGTTGCAAAGGTTTTGTTAAATTCGTTTTTCATTTCCCCTAGGACTACTTTTCACATGTGCAGGTTCCAGAACGCACGTGCAAAGTGCTTTCAAGTGCAGCGTGCATGATAACGTGCACTTCATGGCGTGAGCACTGTCGGTGACGGCTGCAGTATCGTAACCTTAGCTCCTTGCTGCTTACGTGGCGTTGATTCGACGTTTAGCTTATGTCTAACTTCGTTTTTTTAATTGATTCAGCTACCATCCCATAATTTTTGCAAACACGTGCAAGATGATAGTGTTGAGGCTGCTCGTTTGCACACCACGAACGGGACGTGCGCTAAGAATAGCACCTACATGTAAGTGGCGCGTGCAAGCAGTGATCGCGGCGTGTGAGTGATCCCTATTGTTGCTTGCTGTCACAGTGTGAAACTTATGAGTGCTTGCCGCTCGAGCCCTCTGATCGCAGCAATATCCACACCTTCATTATTATATTAATTGGATTGGCTGAACAAGCAGGACCCAAGTGGACTATCTCATATACTGTACATTTCAGCACACCGATTTGGACAAAGCCTATTGCACAAAAAGCTTTTAGATTTTCGTTATTTTTATTAACAACTTGCAAAGCTGAATGACAGGCGAACATTTTCAAAATTTTGAAGATTTATAACAAAAAATGAACGAATAATGTTGCCTTTTTTGACAGAACTGTCAATAACACGTGCTTAGCTTAGCTGGGAATTACCACATGGGTGAACTTTAGTACATTTTTTCTGGTTTTCATTCGAACTTCGATTCAATCAACATGTAAGATGTAGTTCTGTACTTGTAAGCCCAATCTGCTTGGCTTAATGCCTCTGTGATCGGAATCGGAATGGGTCACAGTTCGGCGACGCCGATGGACGTTTCGGCGATAAATCAGTTAATAAGACATGACACTTTTCATGGGAGCGCTTTTTATGTACTTTTAAATATAAATGAAGTATAGGGTTTAGGTTTAGAGTTTAGGGCTTAGCTTCAGGGTTTACGGTAAGCACACATCCTTTTGAAGTGTTTCATAAACACACTTTTTATCGTATAAAACATCTGCGACCACCATCGCCGAAACGTCCCGTCGACGAAGTGTTTCATAAACACACTTTTTATTGTATAAAACATCTGCGACCACCATCGCCGAAACGTCCCGTCGACGAACTGTCCTAGACCCCTCTGTGGTGGATGACAATATGCTGAACTTAAAGACAAGTGACACTGCACAAGCATTACTTTTTCTCAATGTTGAATGGCCACAGGAAAATGTTAAATGCTGTGTTTGTAAAAAGCTATAGCTTTTCAAAAACTGATTAAATTGTCTTCAAAATAAAGTTTAAAGCAATTTGATATACACAATTATTAAAATGTATTTTAATTGCCCTTGTCTTAGAGTCGAGTATGATGTTGAATTTACAATTGGTTGGTTGTGATGTAAGCACTTGTACGCATCCTTACCAATAAAATTTCCAATTATTACTTAAGGATGTTCTTTATAAGTTTACGGATGAACAATTGAAGTTGTCACAACCACCTCAGTTATCAAAAAATATTTCTTTTCAGTGAAGTTCCGTACAGTTTTGGTGCTGCCACGTGTACCATTACGTTTTGAGAAATCATGCACAGAGTGCAAAACAGCACGGATCTCCATTTTTAGGGTATGATTTATGTTGGTACTGCAACAACTTGTACTTGCAGTATACGTTGTTAGCGATCTTTGGCGGGACCTGTATTTGTGAACCTGTGTATGTGAGCTAGTCATAAGGCAGAATGGGACAATTTGGTGATGCCCTAACGGCGACGACTGTTTGGTGCTGAGCTGTTTCAGCGCTTGCGCTTATCTGACTGATTACTATTACGCACGCGTCGTTGCCTCCAGAACTGCGTGTTTTCCGTCTTTTGATAACTCGTTAGCCTGTTCTCAAAACAAAAGGTGTACATTTGTGTTGAGATGATGGCGAGCATATTTCTTTATTTCAGGACCACGAGGTGCTTTTTCGAACATTAAGAATCTTCCTTTCACTTTCTCCTAGAGCCCGTAATAGAAATGACTGAAAATATTCTTAGCAAGAGGGATAACCTAAGTTTTTCTACGATGGGTATCTATACTATTATAGGTTTTTGATAAATGTAGCAAAAGTGACCCGTTGTTACTGCTTTGGAGATGATACCTAACAAACGAATGTAAAGGGCGAATTCATACTAAAAACAACGAAGTATTGAATGAATAAATACTGTCGTGGTGCTTCAGCAGTGGAAGTAGAAGTTGGTTGTATCAAAACAAGTTTGAAACGTAAATCTGAAGAAACTATTGAAGTGCCGTCAACAATTAAAAATGGATGTACTGAAAATAGTTCCAACTGCACAAGGATCACTTGCTAACTCAGATGCCTTGAAAAAAGTTGTACAAAGGAACTGCAATCTAATCAAGTCTGTTCCTCCAAATCCTGTAAATCCAATGGAATTAGTGATTCCAGAAGATTACAAATGCTATGTGACGAACACTGGTCAAAGCAAAAACTTTTTAATTGGTGATACTGGACATGACGACGAGAAATTATCAATTGTTGGGAGACAACGTTGTTTTGTCTTTAATGAGTTGGAAGTGTGGTATGCTGGTGGGGCATTTAAGATGTCTCCTCCACTGTTTCATCAGGTGTATGCCTTTATGGCAAGAAGGGGTTTTCCCTGTGATGTATCATGCTCTATTACCAAATAAATGTCAAGCAACATTGATGGTATTAGGAAAAGTGTAGAAAAAGTGTGATGCTTATAAGGAGTAGTGGATTGCTGGGAAAGCTCCGAATCAAAAACTCCTTCATACATTAAAGCTGATGCAGGGCTGCAACCAGCTGATATTGTTCAAGGGGTGGGGGCAAAATAATGTACCTTGTTGCTGTACCTAACAAATATATACATAAGTTTTTGAAAAATTCAGGGGGGAAATTGCCATCCGTCTAGTTGCGGGCCTGCGCTGATAAGTGTATTCTAAACATCGCAAACATTGTGACTCACGGACACCATTTGAATATCTGCAAGGTCTAGCTTACAATTACAACAATTATTACAATTTTAACCATTTTCGCTACACACACATAGTTGTCATTCTCTAGACTGGTGCCAACACAGTTCAGCACCAAATAGTCATCGCCAAAAGTACCCAACTCATCAAAGTTTGGTGTTGTGAACAGTGACAATCTGACCAGACACTGAAAATACACACCACCCATATTGAACTGTACTGCACCCAAGGGGTTAATAGACTACAAGCACAAAGTGAGTTCTCCGACATATTGGTGAACAAAACCTTATAGTCATGTTTCTAAATTATTTTTTTAGCTTTGCCCAACATATTCATCAGCTAAGTGGTGATGATGTCACTCCTGGGACATTCAAACTTGAAAATTTAAAAAGTGAACTCCTATTTATATGGAAGGCTATTTATTAAAATAATAAAAAATGAGTATTCTACAAAGAGAAAGTATAATATTGAAATATTACAGTAAACAAAATATCAAATTAGGTAACTGACATTTAGTGAATTGTTATGCATGAAATCACATAAATGGCCTGTATTTTTATAATACTTTGAATGCAATGCAATGCTAACCTTAAATGACAACTTTGACGCAGATTTTTTCTGTGATGTGTTGCTAGTCAAAATTAAGGCTTTTTCCAGACACAGATGTTTTCACCAATCTCTAAAAACCCACTATCAACGCTCATTGCCAATATGCCCGACTGTGGGACTTGTTGGCAATCACTGATGTAAACTGACTTTGTTCATGTTTTTTGCTGTGTAAGCCCAAGACATTCGTGAGACTGATTTTTTCACAAAAAAATTCTTACAAGTTTTACACAAAATGCTCTAATTTACTGTTTCTTTGCATATAAAGAACAGATACGAACTGCTTCTGGTGCATCAACACAGAAAAAAAGTTGTTGAAAGGGCAGGATGAAAACATAAAATGTGCCCACTATCCTTAAATGCAGCTAGTATTACTGAGATTGCAGTTAGGCACAAGTTGCAAGACTTGCATAAGTGGAAACACTTTTTTTGCTTATGCATGCATGTGAGTACTAGTGGAAATCATCTCTGAAAAGCATGCCTTCTTTTGCATCCAAACTGTTAGTTTGAGGTCATAGATGTTTTCTGCACTCAGTAATCAACACGCCAGTAAGTAATCCTAATTCCATTAAAAAAAGTGATGATCAGCAAGCAACTATTGTACAAATACCAGGCTACTCGGAGCCTTACTACTTTGAGCCTTAGTGTGAGTAATCCACATACTGAATAGCCTAACTTTTTGCTTTTGGCATCACTTCTTACCATGATAAATGACGGCCAAATTAAAAACAACAAAGCAAGCAATTTTAGTAAGCAAAAGGAAAGAAACAATTTAATATGGCAAAAAAAGAGGTACACAGCAGCCCTATTTAAATACCTTGTCTTCTGCTCTTGTTCTTTAACTAAAGTCATGCGCTTTCGAGTCGCATTGTATGTGTCATCATTTGCATTGACCGTTATCTTGTGTTGGATACCACCAAGAACTGCTACCCTGCCAGTCAATTCCCTGTTACATAGAAAGAGCAATAGATGCATGCAATTTTCTGCAGAATCTGAGCATTTAGAAAAAAAACTTGATGCAAACTATAATGCCCATCACATAAAAAGTCATTATGCTCACCTTCATACATCACATGAACTGCATGGCTACAACTCATCAACAAAATCATAATTCTTAAAGCAGGCATTCAAGTAATCAAGTACACCAGATAAAACTTCAGGTCTCCAAATTAACTGATTGTAGTCAATTCAGCATTACCATTTTGTCAGCCTTTGTAAAATTAATTCCATCATTTTTACCTACTCAATCTACAGGCATCATTGTCACTTTTCATAAACATAACCTTAATTATAAATTATGCTTGACGCTTTAATTTAAATAAGGTGGTAACTTGTGCTGTGACCCAAACACAAATATTGAGCTGCATGAACAAGTACATACCTAGCCTCAAACTGCTGCAAGCAGTCTATGGTAGAAGACTGATCCAATGCTGTTAGTTGGAATGTGAAACGTAGTACTTCACCTTCATTACGCACAGGTATATTAATGCTCTGCAAAATAATTATTTTTAACTAAAAACATATTAAACAAAATTTGATTAATTTACTACAGTCAGACCTCATTTGTCAGAATTCTGATTAACTGGAATCCCTGCTATCCGACACAAAACTGCGAGGAACGGATTTCTCTCAATGCATTTCACCCCTTCATCTGAAAACCTCACTGTCCAACACTGACATGGAAATTCAGGAATGGATATGCGAAATCAGTAGAAAAAAATTGCTAAACTGGATTATGCCAATGTTGCAACCCCTCCGGTGGTGTTGCGTTGATTGTGTGGTTCGCCACGGGCGGGATGTGCGTGAAGAACAACACCATACATATATGTGGCGCGAACAAGCAATAATAGAGTGATCATGGCATGTGAACTCTATTGTTGCTTGCTGCCACAGTGCGAAGCTTTGCACATATGCCGCTCGGGATTTCCGATCGCAACAAAATGGTGCTGTGACCAGGATGTGAAGGTCATGCGGAGTTCAGCCTTCACACAAAGAACGTGCGATCGGTG
>Ga0210059_1010487_pt1 | contig 14300 bp, 6 predicted proteins | sample Ectturendosymbi2_FD_188042 | JGI IMG/M metagenome (GOLD analysis project Ga0210059, IMG submission 188042) | Ecteinascidia turbinata endosymbiont from Florida, USA - Sample 2 (SPAdes) (version 2) | ecosystem: Host-associated > Tunicates > Ascidians > Unclassified | place: Key West, Florida... | reverse complement strand
TGTACCCCTGGGGGCACATGCACCCCAGGTTGGGAACCCCTGAGCAAAAGAGTCACTGAAGGTTTCATTGGATCCGTAAGACAGCACCGCACATTTAAGGTAGGTCGCGCCCACCTGTGACGTCACTGTGACGTCGTTTCAGGAGAAAAACATTTTTGCGTAGGTTACAAAACCTAGTTGCGTCCATTCAGTAGGCTACAGAGCCTAAAACAAACAGGTTGGAAATAAACTTTCTATGTAAAAAATATTTGTAAAGACCTTACTTTTGCAATAATGACCAAAAAAATTGAAACTTCTTTTGGTGGGGGATCCAAGGGGGCAAGAACCACGGATTTAGGGGGTATTCTGAGGTTCAAGTCGCTTTTCTTCCAGTCAGCACCCACCAATCCCCACAAACTTGCAGAAAAAATGTATTTAGGTGTCTCACAACATCCCATCAAATTTCAACCCGAAATATTGACAGGAAAATTTTATTCTTGAATAATTTTAATAAATACACTAGGTGGCCGAGTTATTTTCTGGGTCTATTTTTCTCCATAACTCCCAAACCTCTTAGGCTAGCAGCCTACTCAAGATCTCTAAAGCTTCAGAATAGCTCCTGGAACATTTTAAGTTTTGAGTGTGCGTTGCAATCTCAACATGAAACGTTTTCAGACTCCGGAAAACAGCTAATAAGTAACATTAATGACTTATAAAATAAGTCAAGGAAAAGACCTAGAGGTCTGTCATTACTTTCAATACATAGTAGTGACTGGGAGGAGTATTGGGAAAACAATATTCTATAAAGAAATGGACTTTCAACCAAAGGTATAAAGTTAAAACAATGTGAAGACTGAGAAATGCAGTTCAACAGGAGCGGATATCCTGCACTATTTACATTTAATTGTACTGTATATATTTCTTATGTAGTGATTTGTTTAATACTGTTGGAAAGAGTAACCAAAATATTATTTATACAATTTCCGCTGATAATTAACAAATTATCACAAACTGTAATGACGATTTAAAACGATAAAAACCGACGCAGATGAATACATCGGAGAGGCGCGAACGTCACGACGAAAGACAGACAGCGATCACGTGATGACCTCATGGGATTAAGATAATCTTATTCTCAGATGAGATCATCCTATTATAAGATGATCCTCTTCTTAAAATAAAGAAACACTCGGGGCAAGGAGCTTTTTTTGTGTCAGAGCCAATGGAAATAGGTGAAAAAAACTACCTCAGGTATGGAACTTCTACCCAGGTCAGACTGTCTCCGACCTCAATCCAAGGAGCAGCAAAAACCAATAGCTGGTGACTTCGGTCCATTGCCAGCTAGTATAAAGACTAAGTTGATAGCTCTTGCTCATAGTCATGTGACGTAGAATGATGTCACCCTGAAACCTATATATAGCTCATCACATATGGTAGAACTTCAGTCTGCCTCCCGCTTCGGCCCAAAGAGCAATAAAAACCCTCTGCCGATGGCTTCGCCCCATTGCCAGCTAGTAAATAAGTTGATGGGTTATGCCCATTGTCAACTTAACCAGGGAATTATGGTCTATTGATCTGTTTTATCCTTGAAGCCCTATGACAATGAGGGTTACTCTCTCCTCCATTAACAAAACCCCTGAACTCGTGCTATTACCCAGAGGTGGCGGAACCGGGAGGCGCGTGGGCCTAGGCCCCCCCACTTTTAAATTTCAAATTTTGCCTAAATCAGTTTAAGTAACACAATTAGTATTTAACGTTGCAGAATTCTTTGTAATTTGGCAGCATTTCGTTATTGTTTGGCAGAATACACCGTGCGCAGTCTGTCATCCTGCTATAGCTTGCTTACTGCATTGGTGTTGTCGAACAGTTTCGCCAGATGGTGTACAGTAATACAACAAAATTTTTCACAAAAATGGGGTAATTTTACATGCTTGTGTGCATGGGCGTCGGAAGTTTTTTTCTAGGGGGGCACTTGTGGATTTTTCCAAAAGTCTTTCCAGGGAAAGCCATAAGTGGTGAAATTTATTTTGTACCACTCGAAATTAAGAAAACAGCCTTTTTTGCTGAAATTTTCAAATTCCTGCTCCCCTTCCGACACCCATGCTTGTGTGTAGGAAAAGATTCGTGCCACACCATTAAAAGAATGGTGTAATTTCAAGCGTTTTAACACTATTCTAAATATTGAAATTTTGTTCAATCTTATACGCAAATAAAATATTTCACAGATTAATTTCAATTGTATTTTATTTTTTATTGGCAACATTAAATAGCTATATTAAATTTCTGCATTGGCAACACAATTGGCCTCTTTACAGACAACTCGCTAGTTGCTACATATGCTTTGTCTTGTCTAGTGGCGCAACCAGGAATTTTGTTCGGGAGGGGCCAGTCACTGACGTTGTCAGATTTAAAACTTTAGCTATTTGCACAAAGATCATTTTGATGTCACTGGTCAATTTCTGGTATATTACAACAGGATATGACATAAAATATCTTCTACCGCTCGATATCGATAAATTTTAACAAAGACAAGAAAACGTTTGCTTTCGCAGCGATCATTATCAAGCAGTTATTAACCAAACAGTTTTCAATGAACATGAAGTGTAGCTGAAAGAGAAGCGCCGTGTAATGTTATCCTCGAGAATATCACTAATTATGCCTATTGAATAAGTCAAAATCAACTAAAAGTATGTAAGTGGATTCATAGGAACAAATCAGAAGATACCAACAGCCAAATTTTGACTTTACAAAATACCTGCGAGCACAATTATAAGATGAAATTAAGGCTGTATTTCTTTTTGAACAACTCGTCGATAACCATCTCAGGATCAATGTCGCATCACAGTTATTCGTCAAAAAAGCCAATCCATCAGACGGTGTTTGCCCAGGCCCGTAACCAGCTTGGGACACCAGGTAGGACGAAGAATTTTCTGAGTGGGGCCCAATTTTTTCAAACTATGTCCAATAGTTTTCAACTATGCCCAATAAATTTTTCCAGGGGGGCGAAAAGATTTGCAGGGGAGGCTTCGCACCCCTCCCCCTGGATATGGGCCTGTGTCCAATAGTTTAGTATGTCCAACACATTTTTCCAGGGGATTCGAAAATCTTATAGCTAGTTACGGTTTTGCCCCATAGTGCTGCGTATATAGGCTAGCAACCGTTGAATCGTTGAAAATGAACGTTCATTTGTTGATGTTGTGACTGGCAACGTGGCAAATAAGTGCAACAGTGTGTGAATATTTGAGAAAAAGACACAATTGGAGTGTCTCTGAAAGGTTTAACTCGCAGCTCAGAGTTTGGGTTACTAGCTCAGGGGTTATGAGAGGGAGGTCCAGCAGGTACATTGTTCCGGGGACCGACAGCTACGGAAGGGCCTGAGACAAAAGGACAGGCTCGTAACTAGCTTGAGACACCAAGGAGCGAAGAGTTTTCTGAGAGGAGCACAATTTTTTTAACTATGTCCAATAGTTTTTATCTTTGTCCAGCACATTTTTCCAGGAGAACAAACATTTTTCTAGGGGGGACTTCGTCCCCTGCTACCCCCTGTTTACGGGCCTGCTGAAGGAACGATTGAGTGTTTGTTACTAACACAGTCGGAATAATGTAGCGAAATTAATCCCGACAGGTGATAAAACTGGTTTGGTCTAAAGGATTTTGCAGGAAGTGTGATGTATTTTAATGTGAATTGCTGGCAGTGGTTTTACTGATACGATGTATTGATAATTATTAGCAGTAACTATTTCTGAACTTGAAGGTTTGCCTACTTTGTCGAATTTAAGACATTCACGAATATTTCGCAGTGTGTCCATTTAACTGAATATTCCCTTACGTCTTTTATTTTTAAACATTTTCAAACAAATCTTTAAGAAAAACTCTCTCTAATAAATCAAGAGTTTTAAACTAAGAGATACTTCAAATGAAATTTGATTGGAAACATGCCAGTTCACTATACAATCTAATCTAACAGCAGTAGCCCTCGAACGTTGCGCATATGTGTGAAATAATAACTGAAAAGTTTGAAATTAACAAGTAACTGCAGTGCAGGACGCAAGTGCTTATAGTGCAACGCGAAGGGGTGCTGTGCATTTTGCTGATTGTTAAACTTAGCCGGAAGTTGATACAAGGTCGAATCCAATGTGAGTTTAGGATTAGCGGACATACCCAGATATTTGAAGATTTCAAAACATACAGGAGAAATTAACCACTTATACAGTATTTCCACAATGCTGTAAAGCAGTGGTCGCCGCCTTGTGACCCGTGTGGCTTGTGTGAATTATTTCTAAATGTTTGTATTACATTGAGAATATTCCTGACAATTCCAGCTACAGTAGCATCTGCTGAAAGATTTTTCAGCAAGCTTAAACTTGTAAAAATTATTTGCGGTCTGCTATGTCACAAACTCGACTTGTTGACCTAGCAAGATTAAACATTGAGTCTAGCATTGCTAGACAACTTGATCTTGATAGTGTAATTAGAAATTTGCGAATAAGAATAAGAGAAAATTGCTTATATAGTTATTAAATGATTATTTTTCTGATTTTTTCCTTGACTAGATTTTACTATGAACACTTAAAGTCATGTTTAAAAATTGGTAATACGGTCACATTTCTTGAATACCGTTATGTTTTAACGTAATGTTTCATATGATCAATAAACGAGTGCTTCTTGTTGACGTATGATGCACATTAATTAGCCTCAATTTTTATTTATTTCAAAATAATTTTGCAAGTCTTAGGGGCCCCAAATGGGTTTTGTTCCGCCTAAAAAAATTTCTCTTGGAGGCCTTACACTGGCTCACTGCACCACGTAAATATCCATCTGTCATATTCTGCTCTCAAGACTAACGAAGAGTCAACACCAGCTTTCACACAAAATCATTATGGCTGTTTGGTGACAAGTAATGGTTTGCTTGCTAATGATTTTTTATATTTGCTATCTGAAACTGTAATAAATGTGATATTAACAAAGTTTGTGTGCTGCGCTGACAGTGACTTGCTGTACAGTTCAAAATTGAGACCCTATATCACCACCTGGCATCGCATACCCACTCGCCACAATGCCAACCGTGTAGTGAGAAACATTGCGTTGTTGCATAACACTCCATTGCGTGGTGCGCTTGGGGTTGATCATGTCTTAACTAAGTATGTTTCTATTTGGTTCGGCAATACTTCATGCAAATATTCCTCTCAAAAATGTCTCATCTGAATTTGTACTCCTTTGCAAGAAAGCTGCGCCCTTCCATATCATTCAGGCTGCACCTCAGCTCGTGTTGTCCGCAACTTTGCTGACAAAGTTGCATGCTTTAGTCGTATAGTTTCGCAACCAATCGTAAAAAGTCACGTTAAACCTTGGTCAGTGAGAGAACACGACGCTACACGAGTCCGATTGTTCTATCCGTTTGTTTTCGAACAGTTGAGATTAATATAAAACAACAACGAAAAATCTTAGCAAATTTTTTCGGGGGGGCATGGCCTCTTCGGCCTCATTCTGGCTGCGCCTCTGGTTGTCTTTGCATTCTGGTATTTAATGCAGTTGTAGAACGACTATTCACTCATGTTGCTTCTGTGTTCAAAACATACGCGTAGTCAGGGTGAGCCTACCGTGCCATGCCCCCCACAAATTTTTAGAACATATGGTCATTTTGTGTTTTCAAAGGCAGTATCCCAAACAAAATAGTGCTATTCGCCTAAAAATCAAAGAGTTTGGTCCCCGAAAATTTTTGGGCTGGCTACGCTACTGGTTCAAGATGTGGAAAAGTTGTGATTTTGAATGTGTTTAGGACAGGTATCAATGCTGTGTCATTTTTGCCTGTTTTTAAGCTGTGTTCTTGGTGTTTTTAACAACCTAATGGCGATTCCAGCACACGGGCTCTCGGGCTTCGCCCGAGTCTTCGATTACGATTTATATGGGACAACGCGAGCTGGCTTGCTTGGTATATTTGTGCCACCACCCACGGTCCCACTTCACTAAGTTGTTAACTCGTTTTTTTCTTTGGGCCTTATGCCCTTAACACTATTAATATATTTTCGTTCTATGGCCTTTCGCCTTTCATGTTGCAAGACACCTGAATAAAAAATATCGTTCGTAACAGGCGTTCTCTCGACTTTGTTCGCTCGTGCCTTACTCGGGATCATGCATTAGAGCCCGGGCTGCCCTTTGCAGTAAGTATTTTTAGAACATGATTCATATCGAAATGAATGTTTTTTGAAGCAGTGGATTTGTATAGAACATTGGATTTGAAGTCCAATCCAGTGGACAGTTCTCATTTCGAGAATACTTTCAAACGAACGATAAATTGCTTAGCAACCAGAGCTCCGGCTCCAAAGCCCTGCCAACAACTCGCCACTCGGGCAAATATGAATTTGCCTAGTAAGCAGAGGGCTTACAGGCGTTATCTTTGCTCAGTGGCATACGTTACTCAAAAATGGGGAAGTTATCACGAGCACTTGTCATTTATTGTTAAGTAACTAACGTCACAGAGCAACGATAATGTCAACCAGAATGAAAGTAAATGGAAATTTCAGTGACGCAAGCGTCGAACAGCTTTACACAGTCAGAATAAATCGTATGAGTCCGTGTGACGCTGTTGATCTGGGTCACCCCTGTAACAGCCTATTTGAATTTCAGGTGGTTCACCGATGCGTTTTCATAGCGGTGTAATTTTGTATAAAATAGTGTAATTTAGACCTTCATATGGTGTATAGGTAATGACGTCATATTTCAGTGCTTGTGACGTCACAGTTACCAATTCAACCATGAAAATGCTCTATAGTTTCCTTGACGTGGACTTGTGTCCTCCCACTTTGAAAAATATTCCGCCACCCATGCTATTACCCCTGTTTATTGTAATGTTTATGCATGTCTAATACATGTACGATTACTGGCGCATTGCTTAACGTTATATTAATAAAATTATAACTGAAAATAAAATTATTCTTTGTGATAACTGAGCTAGAAGTCGAGCGATAACGGGGGGTCTGATCCTCTTTATTGTAGTTTCGGGCACGCCTTGAATAGTCTCTGTTGTTAGTTACCCAGCGCTCTTGGGGAACTATTTTAAAATGCAGGTCTCTCCCTAAAGGGGACCTGTAACATAAGCCACTCAGCAAGTCACTAACCCGCTTTAAGCAGATTTCAGGAGGGAAAGAGTGGCATTTTTATAATCCGCCCGAGCGATACTTAGCCTCGCTACGCCACTGACGAGACATATTGAGCAAGTGATGACGTTAACGGAAGTTCCATATAGCAAACGCTTCAAATTTGTTTTGAATCAAAACAGATGTCTCTACCCAGTGATGAACTTATGCTCACGAACACTCACATTTCCACAGCACATATCAGAATCGTGATCAACGATTGGATGCGGTTTCCTTATCCAGTCGCGGTGCAATCTTTTTTCAGGTGACAAGTGGACTTTTTGTCTTCTTTCACAGTGTGTACAATCATACAAAGTCAAACGCTTTCGAAAGTGACTTCCTTATATGAATTTTGGGTGTGAAATGTGTTACTTCTTGTAAAAAATCCACCATGGTTCTGGCAGTATCAATAGAAAAGAGCCTTTATTCTTTAGCAATGAATGAGATACCTCGATATGACTTCGACTACCTTTTAGTCAAAACACAGTCATAGTGGAAGTTATTTTTAAGGGAGGTTGAAGCTGTTCTTATTGAAAGTTTTGTTACGACCCCGAATATTGATGCCGTTTTTTTCGTGCTATGCGCATTTAAAATATGACGAAGTTCCCAAACGTTTCCCTGAAAATAACTAAAAACAAAAAAGTCATTCATTCTTGCCGAACAGGAATATTGATCGCCTGGAGCCAACATCAATACCTCACCCTTTCCAAAAACATGCATTTATTTGTTTTGCTTTTTCCTTATAGACACATTTATTTTGTTATTGACATTCCCAAACACTTTCATAATTGGCTTAATTTTCTCAGAATTTGCAGTACCAAGGGTGCAGTTCCCATGCGAGACTCTTGTCTCGTATAGCAATCGCTGGAGATCTGTCTCTAACCAGGGCCGTCGCCAGCGGGGGGGCCAGTGGTGCCCGGCCCCCCCATTTGAAGTCTGTGCCCCTCCATTTCACGTTTGGGCCCCTGGTTGCTGCATACATCCAATACAGTATTTAAAAAATGTTCCCCCCTTCTGGATTTTGGCCCCCTCGCTGCTAAATCCTGGCGACGGCCTGTCTCTAACCTGCCTCATTGCCTTCCACCTTGCAGTGGAAAAGTTCAAGAAAAAAGGCAGTTTATGTTTGCATTTTTCATTCGAAAAGATGTTAGTCAAATGGAAATTATACAGGACGTTTATGGGAAAAGTACAGTTCCAAATCAACCTAATTTTCGCATTTGTCTGGTGAATGGGCTACATGCTGCTGTATCATATTTCAGGTTATAAAGGAGCTTCGTTGTTTAACGCAGAACAGCATCGGTGTGGTTGTCTTTGCTGCTGCATGTTCAAACAACAGGTCATAGGTTGGTTTTAACTTACACGATTTTTTCAGCACACTCCACGTATTTCCAAATAAACACGCTGCCAACTTTTATTACGATCATCACGCCTGCATCCTACATGTAGGCTATCCGTACATATTAGTTTCGCTGCGATGTTTTTGTGCAGTAACCGCGAGACAGATGTATGAAATAACTTGAGTCATTATTTGCAGAACCATGAATAACTTTGCGATTGGGTTACCCCTATGAACTTCAAAAAACATTGCTTCTATTAAAGTCGTGGTTTGCCCTAAAGAACGTTTCACCGTGAATTAGCACCTATAGGAAATGTTACAGTACTTGCTTTCTTTGTAACAAATATTGTGACGTAAAACAATTCAAACAAACAATGAAATGAATGGCGCACCAACATCGAGAAACAGAACTGGTAGCCTACAAGACACCTATAATGTGCAAATGGTTGAACACCTTGCATATCTAGTGCTGGTCATGATGCAGTCTCGGAAAACGTTAAGCTGGAAATTTCTCTCATATGTTTTCTTTAAGTGAAGAAGATACGTCTACTTTCAGGTAAATGTTCGGGTATGTGTTTCCAATTTACATTATTCTGGTCCTTTTTGCTTAAATCAGGAGGATGTACTTAGCCTTAACCAATACAGGAATAAAAAACAAATCAGGTCATGCAGATTTATGCTTAAACTAGCCGTTAAGAATTTTGTTTACTGGTTTGATACCATCAGGTGTGCAGTGGGCGGGAACGATTTTGGTATAAAAAGTTTAACAGAATGAGTTTAATATTTAACAATTTATTTGACAAGAATGTACGACCTGAACTGCACCTGAATTTGGTATCAGCAATTTGGACACAACTGTAGACACCGCGGGTCCCCAACAACAATGTTCCCAAACCTTTTTCACGTTTTGCTTTAAAAAGAGTTGAAAGCTGTTTTGAAATTGCTATTTTTTGGTGCGTTCCCACACCTTTTTTGGTTAGCGCTACATCCTTGGTTAGCATGGCGTTTTACATATTATGTTTTTATTTATCAGCTTGTCAGTTTGCTACTGTAGTGTACTTCAGCTGCAAGCAAGCAAATTTCAGCTGCAAGTTTTTATTCTACTATACACTGAGTGTTGGCTACAGCTGATTCATTTTAGTCTGAAGAGATTTTAATTGCTAACTTTATCAGTTTACAAGCAGGTTGTTTTATTCCGAAGTGCAAAAAGTCGGTCTAAATCTTCACACACTGATTTTTGACACATTTGATACAAAGTTAGGTTTCTCCATTGGTATGTACATTGAATTCGTTTGATGTGGGACACAGTGGTCCAAGCCAGTAATTTTGCAGAGGTGATTATTATCGTTCCGTGTACGTAGCTTATCTAAAGCGGCTACAGCTCACAATCGAGAGGTTGGATGAACCATCTTTGGCAACCAAGTGAGCCTTTCCAGTGCTTCATGGGCTATGATGCACGATGCAGGGTTTTCTTGCTGCCAGTAGACCCGGCCCAAACATTAAAACTACGTTAGGATAGCTTCACTCGACCGTTGCTCGAGTGCAAGTTAGTTTGTTCAAGCTGCGTAGGCCTATTCCAAAGAAAATTATGCATTAAGCGCAATTGCGACCAAAAAAGATCACACTCAAATACAGTGCTCTACAAGTTACGGGCAGGCGATAAACGGTCGACACGACCAGAAGCGAGCGCTACAGTTTGAATCTGGATAGCTGGTACTGACTTTCTGTTTTGTTCACTGCAGTTACACAGGAGCATTGACCTGTGACTGGCAAGTATGATCGCAGATCAAACATCCTTCACCAAATAAGAATACCTGTACCGATAAACACACACCTACTTTTTAACAAGCAGAAAATGTGTTCTCTAATTCCAAAGTGTGCGGTGATTATTGCGAAAAGAGTCGAAGGTTCAGTATCGTTAACCAGGTTGAGAACCATCACCTGCATTATTCTACCTTGCGCTTGATCCCTGAAAAAGTGGAGCACCTTGCATATCTAGCGCTGGTCATGATGCTTACTGCATTAAAACTTTTCGCTCCTTGTTGCAGTTCTAGCTTTTGGATTAAGTTGCAGCGCCGCAAGAAGTACTGGAAGTTTGAAAAAAGCGTCTTGCATTGTTGAACAGCAATTAAAAAATTTGCTGAACTGTGATGTGTTTCAGCTACATTTCGGATGTTTTTTCCAATTGTTGTCTGGTAAAGCAATGGAGGTGAAAATATGCTACGAAAATTTGTTACTCTAAAAATATGTTAAACAAAAGCCACGGGTTTTGATTCAGCACTTACATCAATTTAATCTTTTGAAAAATTCAAGTACCTTTGACGGTCGCTTCGCAATCCCGAAGAGATTTGTCCTTATGCTTTGTACGTAGCACCACTATTGTGGTGGCTTTGTAAAAAAGTTGGGAATTGGGTTTATGTTTTAATTATGGGTGCAAAATTTCTGTGAATGTTAGTACCGCACACACATAAGCTTTGCCATACAGCATTGATATGCATAAAGTATAAAACGTAAAAAGAAACGTTTGCGCCCTCCAACTTTTTGGTCGCGCCGCGCGTCCCCGTGGTGGAATATTCTCCTTACACGCAACGCGGTTACCGAGTTCGTTCTTACCGCTCAAAGCATTTTCTTCTTGGTCGCCATCTCGCGTGCGTGCCGGCTGTGCTGCAGTCACCGCAATTAATCATTTCCTCTTCGTTCACATGTGATCCACGTTTGATGTGTAACATATATCAGCCTTTTGCTTTACAGAACGGCATTGCAATTAAATCCTGAAAAGCGACTGGTTCGGGGCTGATAACGTACTTCTCTTTGCTTAGTATAATCGTCTTACTTGTGTGCTCAACTTGTGTTTTGGCAAATATGTTGACTGCGAAACATTTGATCAGGGTGTGATGATGACAGCAATAGACTGACTGGCTTCTTTGCTCACGTAGTAGGTGTACGAACTGCAAGCTTATCTCAAAAGAAATCTTGTGTATTTTCAGAGAGCGTTTTTGTGATGGACAAGGTTCATCTGACTCTGATCATAACTGCTGCCCTTTCTTACCTGCTGTCTTTGATATTTGCATATCTAAATACAGCGAAAGCTTCAGGTAAACAAGGATATTCATTAAATAGATTTCAAAAATATTTTTTATCTTTGAGTGTGATTTTGATGTGGTATTTGGTTTTACACGCATTATTTTTTTTGATGTACTACGATTTCAGGGCTTTACTATAGTTCGAATGGCGACGTTGACGACAAGTATTATCAACAAGCTTCACCGAAAGGCATATCATTTGCAATTGTTTGGCCCATAATATACCTGTGGAACTTGGCTGGCATGATGTACATTCTCATTTCACTTTGCTTGGCGGAAAAGAAGAGTCCAGTGAAATTACAACCAACGCTGATTTCAAAGGTGATACGCAGTGTTCCCTATACGAAATTTCACACTGAGCAAATGTTTGTTTCAGTGCGCGTAAAATTGCGCAACCATGTAAAGTTGCAAACAGTGAAGCGTTTCAAACGTTACAAGGGCTCTGCAATATATGCACGATATTAAATATGAAATGTTGCTAGTGCGCGAGGATGAGATTTCACTGCGCAAATAGTCTGGTGGTGATGCGCATTTGCGAAGTTGCGTATCTTAGAGGAAACACTGGTGATGCGCTTTTTCACATATAAGTCCTGTTGCAGAGCTTGTGCTATGGTAATTGCGCGAGGTTTTAGCGAGAATAAACCTACAAGCCGTGGTAGGCTTTTGGGCTTACTGTAACAAATTTTGCGCAGCTACTTGAGACACATATTTTTGTTAAAAAACATTAGAAACAGTTTAGTAACTCCGGATAAAAATAAAACGCATGCCACAATGCAGAAATGGTCTGAAAAGGAAAGTAAACGGTGCCCTGCTGAAAGGAACTCTGATCACTATTGATTCTTCATCATATGCACGTATAAGCAGTGTTGCAGCTAGGAAGCTACGGGACTAAAGCCCCATTCTCATACACTTGCTCATGTGCAAAATCTGGTGTTCTTACTCAACGCCAGCGAACAGGTATGGAAATTAATTGAAAGAATCCCCAGCTTCGGTGCGGAGAACAGAGTGATTACTTTAGGAGTCTGAAAAAGCGACTCCGGCCACCTCTGTCAGGTCCCACTTTTGTCACGTTTCAAAAAGTTCTTGGCGACCAACGTTGTAGTTTTTCAACAAAAAGCGCATATCTTTTGAGTTGTGGATGCACGGTCTTCTCTGCATTCCCTGTCACTTCATATGTGTTTATACGACTGCCGACCATGCCCGTAACGAGCTTGGAGCACCAGGGCGGGGGGAAAAACTTCTTAGAGGGGCCCAAATTTTTAAAACTATGTCCAATCAAGCCCGTAACCAGCTTGGGACACCAAATTGGGCAAAAAGTTTTCTGAGAGGGGCCCAAATTTTTTAAAATAAGTCCAGTAGTTTTAAACTATGCCTGACACATTTTTCCAGGGGGTCGAAAAATTTTGTAGGGGGGCTTCGCCCCCTGTTTACGGGCCTGTGTCCAATAGTTTTAAACTATGTCCAACACATTTTCCCAGAGGGGAGGAGACTTTTTAGGAAGGGATTCGCTCCCCCTGCGCCCACCTAGTTACGGGCATGCTGCCGACAGTGAATTGCAGCAAAGCATTTCGCTAAGGCTTGATTGTGTGCGTGTCTTGTTAGGCATTGGTCATAAATTCCAACTCGTGTCTTCATATCTGTAGTAGCCACCTGGTGACACACTGCCTTCCTCTGTCTTTGTAGTCCGCTAGGTCACCTTATCTGCGTGGCGTTTGTCATAAGTGTAAACGGCAACCATTTAACGCACACGTTCGTTTACTTACACTGTTCAAATACTTCATCAGTCTCTGCCACAATCCAAAGCACTACATGAGCAGTTTCAAGTTTATTATCGTTTCATATGACTCAGCTATTAACAGAAACAATACTGACGACCATTGCGCAAAACCAGCAGTATTGTTGGTATTTAGTTATCTTTCAACCCCAAGTGCAAGCTCTACAGAAATGTTTGCATGCAAATTACGGAACGCTCATGCACGATCTCGTGTTTTATCACAGCGGGTAGTGTGACAGGTCAGTAACTGTCGCATTGAGAGGATATCCCGCAGGATGTAATTTTTCAGTTTTAATCAAAATGAAATGTTTTTAAGACAATTAGGATTTGCCATGTAAGCACGTGCTAAAAATCAGGCTTCCATTCGTCCTGACCTGCTGGCAAAGCCCCATCCCATGACCGAGTTTGAAACGCAACCAGGAGCAACGCGTCTGAAAAGAAGAATTTTTCCGCAATATGGTATAATCTTATCTTTCTTCCCGCAAATGTGTTGAAGCATAGTGCAAGACCTTGCAATCAAAACCTGCTTTTCATGATTTCAAACATTAAGATTTTTGATCACTCTGTTTGGTCAAACAAACATTTTTGCCCATTGCAGAGGTGAACATAACTTTTGTGCTACAAGTCGGGAAATCGCACAAGTTAAGATGTAGTACATTCAAGTAACAGTCATGGCGATTTCCCTGTATCTGTTTTGACGACCAACTATCTTGAAGACATATCTTCTTATGTCTCCTTCGTTTTTCGTTTTCACACGGTTCTTTCTGCGAACTGCCGCTGGCCTAACATTTTTTGGAAATTAGAAAATTACGTGGATTTTCCTGCTATCTGGGCTTCCGTCAATCAAAAAGCGGGCTCCATACATATCACGTGCTAAGCAGGTCTGTAATTTCAATAATATTTTTAAATCCACTCTTGCCACACAGAGCAGTTATCACTGCCAACTCCAATGTTTTCGAAAAGGATGCCTCTTTCCTTAAAAAGTGATTTAG
>Ga0210059_1010486_pt1 | contig 14300 bp, 9 predicted proteins | sample Ectturendosymbi2_FD_188042 | JGI IMG/M metagenome (GOLD analysis project Ga0210059, IMG submission 188042) | Ecteinascidia turbinata endosymbiont from Florida, USA - Sample 2 (SPAdes) (version 2) | ecosystem: Host-associated > Tunicates > Ascidians > Unclassified | place: Key West, Florida... | reverse complement strand
ACTAAATGGTTGACTTCATAAATGTAATGCCCTCTGCAGAGTCTGCGTTAATAATCAGAAAACGAATATAAAAGTGTGGAAGTGTTTTAAGTTGTTAACTTAGCAGAAACGTGTTAAGTCAGAGGTATTTACCTCAGGTGTCCGCACTCCTCAACACCAGAGAAGTGAGAAAAATATAAGAGCGCAGTTCAGATGAATAACTTATGCAGCATTACTTCAACATGGAATGCATAATATGCTTTAAGTGACATTCTTATTGTTAGAGCGGAGAAGCTAACACCAATCAGACATTGCAGCGGCATAAACCTGCACAAACATGATTATTCGCCCATGTAAAATTTGGTTAACTCATTAAGTTAATATTTCTGATTTGTGTTTATGGGTTTGTCTTTCAGAAATTTCAAACACGTCTTATGCGATTAAATACTTTAGTGACTTTTGCATCATGCCGAAAAAACTTCCAGTCAAGTCAAGTGTTTTTCAACATTTTATTGTCACCACTGACAACAAGCACTTTGAATGTCAGTGCATAATTGCAGATGACTTCGAAAAAAAAAATTTGTGAAAGCACAATTAGTACTTACTGTGGTACTGACAAGAATCGCCCAACAAGAGCATCAAACTTGAAAAGACACCTAGAGCAATTTCAATCCTGAGATTTCAAAGAAAGTTACTGAGAAGGATAAAGCGGCTGCACTAACACAACACGCATCTGCCGCAGCAGCAAGTACTTCATCAGTTTGCGGAGCACGAGGAAAATAACCAAAACTTATGAAGTTTTTTTCTGCTGACAAAATAACTGTAGCAATGACTGCAGAAGTATTTAAAAAATCCATTATTGATTTGGTGGTCCATAATGGTGTGGCTCTGAGTTTATTTTCTCAACCAGCTTTTTTGAAACTTAATGGTGAAATGGCTAGAAGATTCGGCATTTCTTTAGAAAGGCAAAGCATCAGGAATCTTGTCATTAATGAACCTGCGGATAAAAAAGAAGAATTGACAAAAACACTTCAGGGTCGGTACATGTATTTGGAAATGGATGCAGCCACTCGACACAGAGCTAACTATTTTGCTATAAATGCAAGATTTGTTGATGATGACGGTACGAATCTTACAAGGACACTAGCCGTGAAAGACACTAAGGCACAACACGACAGTACTTACCTTAAGCATGTTATAGAAGGTGTATTGGAAGAGTACCACATGCAAAAACAACAGATTGTCAGCATTGTTACTGACAATGCCTCAAACATGATAAAAACGATTGAAAAATTGAATGAAGATGAAGACAGTAATCCAATGGAGAAAATCGAATCAGATGTGGCAGAGCAAGAAAATGAACCCAGAGATGCAACTCTTGATGATGTTACCGAGGAGGCTTCAAAGCTTTGTGTTATCCGGCATATGCACTGTGCAGTGCATACTTTGCAACTTGCTATAAGAGATGGCCTTAAAGATACGCACTCAAAAAATTAGATTGGCAAGTTGAGACATGTAGCCACTACAGCAAGAACTCCAAAGATTGGTGCTATACTTAAGAAACGAGTAAAAAAAGCACTATAATTGATCAAGCGACATGCTGGGGAAGTACATACATGATGGTAAAAAGACTGCTTGAATTAAAGACATTCTTAGAAGATATTGACAATCCTGCAGTTTCACTTAGTGAAAGAGAGTGGAACGACGTTTTGCAGTTAGAAGCTGTTCTTGCTTTTCCGTTTGCGGCTACAAAAAGACTGCAAGCTGAGGAACTGACAGCAGGAACATATTTGTGGGAGTGGAAAAATTTGATATTCGTGCTCCGTCAGAGAAGGTGGGCCCGATAAGCAAAGCTATTATAACTTGAATGGAAAAGTGGGAGGTGCAACTACTTAACAATGACATATTGCTGGCTGCGGTGTTCGTCAATCCTCCAAACCAGGTCCTGTTAAACGAAAATCAGAAAATGATAGCGAAGGAAGCTCTCTGTCGTCTCGCAATGAAAATAAAGGGACTGGAATCAGAGACTTCGAGGAGTGAATTTTCGGAACAACCGAATATTGAAGCTGATCATTCTTCTTCATCCGGTGAGGACCATGACTTTAACAAGTATCTGGATAAGGTGGAAAAAGATTAAATTAAGAAAAGGCGCCTTGATGTAAATGAGCCTTTGAACGTAAAGTTGGAAAGTTTAGACAGCATTTCCATCAGGCTGTTAAAGAGATAGAAAAGTACAACTGTTCGTGCAAACTGCCACTGAACGAACTAATCCCACTTTACCCAGAAATCATTCAAGATGCAGCTCGTACAGTCACAACTCTTCCTCCAACCCAGGTCAGTGTGGAAAGACTTTTCTCTGGTCTGAAAATAATAAAATCTGACCTCAGAGCTTCAATGAAGGAAGACATTGCAGATGCTGTACTATTTCTTAAAACGTACAATTGAGTTTCGGTTCATTTGTCATACAATCCAATCACAGTCGCTTTGAAACTGAACTGTAGTGGTCTTCATAACAGTTATGCATGTCCAGTTCTGCCGTTCTATCACAAATTTTTGTGTTAAAAAAATCTGTGTTGACTGATTCTTAAACCTTGCATGTTTGTTGCACGTAACTGAAGGCAGTGTAGTATAAAGTGTTTAGATGAAAAAAAGTATAGTGAATAATCTCAAGTGGTTAAGCTAAATATATAACTAATTTGTTTCACTTTCTTCTTTGCTGCTTCGTAGATTTTGATCTGCATAAGAGCTTACTTGTAGCATGTTCAATTGGCTATCTAAGAAAAGAGATAGCAACACATGTGAGTTCAGCAAAGCTGAAGCTAGGCAAGTTGTGTCAATGAAGTCATTTGAGATGGTATCATGAAACTCCAAGCGTGTTTTCCGACCGTGTCGCACAATACGTGCACATGAACACCGGTAAGATACATACATTTTTCAATTTTACTTGTTTATTGATATCGTTTACAAAGTATCTGCTTTAATCAATTATTAGTGTTATCTAATACTTTGAATTGTGGCTATTTTAGATGAGTATTTTTTTCTGCAAAAATATGTAAGATAACCCCTGCTACATCACATTTTGCAAAAGTGAGAGATGAATGTGCATGTACATCATTTTAAATCAAGGTTTATAATTTTTAAAAAGTGCAAGTAGGGTTAAAGAACTCATCGGAAAAGAATTATCACTTTAAGTGACTAATACAGCTGAAGGTCGGAGTCGGTCCAGAGTCGGATAACAAAATTTCCCGGAGTCGGAAGACGGGACTTCCGACTCCACAGCCCTGGCTCGTACCCGCCTCATTGACTCCACCATCAACAACGCCTTGCGAAAAGTTTAGGATAAACTTAAAGGATTGATTTGAGTTTTGGATGAAGTTGGTTTTTGTAAGGACATTCAACTTTTCCAAAATCTTTTCGAGTTAGAAGAATTTTAGCATTAGTTCATAAAAGTACTCCTTTTGGTAAAGATTTCACTGGATTTTTAGCTATTTGAATGCTCCCAGCCACATTACTTCATCTTGAAATTATTAAGAATGGAAGCATCAATATGTCATACATTTGCAACTTCGCACCTGCTCTGAACGTGATGGCATTAAAATTTTTTCCAGGAAGCCTCTCACTTCTGCTGTGAAAACGTAAGGTGAAAACCAAACAATTTTGGTACATGAAAAGCGGAAGTGCTAAATAGCCTTATAATAAATACTACGGCCAAAGCAAACGATACAACTGACATCTTGCAAACGTTTCGATAACAACTGTTATCATCTTCTGTGCATAGCAATAGAACTGCAGTGATCTTGCTGCAGGTTCTTATTGGTTATTCAGGAGAAAAGCGCTGTAAAAGGAAAAAACGCAAACGGCTGTTTCCAAACAACAATCATTTTGAATAAAAAAATGAAATTTTTATCATCAGACATATATTACTTTTTTTGACTGAACTCATGGCATGCAGCTGATGGAAAGGACAGGCAGATGTCTTTTTGCATCAATAAACCACTGTTCATCACATTTTCGCAAAATGCATTTGCACTCTAAGAAACTTTTACTGTTTAAATTTTGTCTTTACGAAAATGTTTTGCAGGCAATGCAAACCTGCTTATATGGCGTTTAAATGAACTTAGGAAACAACCGTATTATGGTATTAGTAACACAACAGCAAATCACATAGTAAACTTCACACAAATCTTTAAAATCAACTGAAGAGAAACAAAGCCTAACCTCAGAACAACTGGTTAATGGTGGGTACAACAACACACAACTATTTCTAATACTTCAGCTAACCTTGGTATGTCAGTTTAAACATGGATGACCCAAGACGATTAATTGACACCACAAAATATAAGAAAGTTATGAACAACAAAAAAAACTTGAAGAAAATATGTTTACAGAAACACAACAATTTAAATTGTCTGTGACTATAAGCTCCATACCAGGGGTTGGCATACACCATCGTGAAAAAATTGTTATCGGGCCACGCGGAACCAAGGGCAAATTTGTCCAGAAGTGATTGGAATGACTGACATAGGAACACACTGCGGGTGACATTTAGCTACTATAATCCCTACAAGTTGAAGCATCTTATTGCGGCAAAGCCCAGATCTCTCACTGATTCAATGCCATGATGACTTATGAGTTATAATACTCTTAAATTTGCATGTGCAAAACATCTGTTATTTTATTGAGTGCCAGCATGCAAAACAATGCCAGCCTGAAAGCAGCCCGCAGTGTGAAAAAATTTGCCGACCCCTGCTCTATACAATGCACCAAGGACACTTATGCCAGTAGAGATTGAGGTAATTGTTAGCTTGACAAATTTGCAATGTAACCATCAAGCTGAATTGCTAGAATTTTAGCCTCCACACCTCACTTTAAATGATTTTGAAGTCACCATATTATGTAATCAAATTGCAAAAATATTTCCCTTGTTGAGGAATGCAGTGATATTCATTGAACACATATACAATGGTTCTGATGAGCACATACACAATGATTCCTACATGAACACATACACAATGGTTCCTGCTGATGAACACATACACAATGGTTCCTACAAGTCCTGAATTATTGTAGCAACAACAACTTAGTTACACAAGTTTATTAGATGTCAGATATAAAGCAAGTATACTAACATAGTGCATGACTAAAATTTCAAATTCACAACACTTACCACCAAAATTAGTTAATTGTTGCAAGAAATGGTTATCTAGATTATGATAGCAGACTCCCAAAGTAATATTTGGAAGGTTTGGAATAACACAAACTGGTGATTTTGTCCAAGTATTGAATTTTTCAACAAAACAATAGCCACCACATTTGAATTCTATCATCAGCCACAGCAGACCTTCGATATATAAATACTGAAAAGTTTTTGCTAAAGACTCATACTTATCAATGGCTTGTTGCTTTTGTATATTTCTCAGATTTTTTTCAGCAACTTGATGCTCCATCAAAAGTTTCTGGTGCTGATCTTTGAGAACTTCCAGCTTTTTGTTATTTAGGGAGTGCTTCCTTGAATCTTCGAGTGCTTCATCAAGTTCAGCTGCTTTAGACTGAAATTCAGTTTTTCTTTCTTAATTTTATGCCTGATTCAACTGAAATCAACACTAACAATAAGCAACTGTGTATGCAAATATAGTCTCACCAAAAACAACAAACAAAAAATGCAGCACCATTGAAACACTCGAAGTATTGATCCTTACATCTGCACTAAAATGCTGCACACCTTTGGTTGTAATGCTTGGAGGACCTGGAGAGATCCTGCATGGTGGGATCAAGTTGGAAATGTTTTGTATGCTGACCATTAATAATTCAGACCCCACATTGTATAGGGTAGAAAATAACATTTTGAACACAAAAGAAACACTAAAACACATCTACACAAACTGAGGAAAGCATATGCCATTTCGAAGACCTTTCTTATTGTGATGCAATGTTGCCTTAGAAAATCAGAATGGGCTTGAAATCACTTCAGGCACTTGTCAATTCAAAGCTGAAGGGATCAGCAAAAATAACTGTTTAGTTTCTATGGGTCTCTAAATAGATGAAGTGTGCTTGAATTTTTCAGAATCAGCACAGACTAGAAAAACATAACTTCTACAGATTTTGACATAAAATTGTTGCATCATGATCAACAATTCTTAACATGTTTGCGGCCAGTGTACAAATATATCATACTTGGAAATCGGCCTAAAATCAAGCACATTTCGGTGGTCTTACCAACTGCATAGCTCCTTCGCAGATTGCGCTTGAGAGCTGTTCAAACACCTGAAAAGACTCGACAAGTCTTCAAGTTTGCAATGAGAAAAAATATTTGGTTTTGGTTTGAGTGTTTTTCAATTTTCAAACGTTTCTGGTTCAAAAGTCATGGCCTAATATCAACAAAATAATTATCTTATGAGTGGATTAATTAGTAATTTTGTTGTTTTTAGGTCATAACTTTTGAACGCAAAACCCCAGCAAGTTATTCAAAGTATCAAAAGACTTGCATTTTGGCCTAGTTTCTAAAAAACTTGAGCAAAATACTACCACCTAGTGGTTTGGGCCTATGGCAAGATTAAATGGGCCAAAAAAGCCTCCACTTATGATGTCACTCACAAAAAAACCCAAAACCAAAAAAAACAAACTTTTTTTCATTGCAGACTCGAAGACTTGCTGCGTCTTTTGATGGTTTTAACAGCTCTCTAGTGCTTTTGGTGTCAGAGATATTCCTGCACAAAAACACGTGCAAACTGCTAGTTTAAGGCTAAACCATACTGGCTTCGAAGGTGTTAAAAGAACAATTTTCGCCAACAGCAACCTGTACTTAACACCTTAGTTGCCTGGCGGTTTCAGCCTAAAATCCAGCAGTTTGCACGTGTCTTTGCATGGGCATAAATCCTCCGCCAATTGCGCTAGAGAGTTGTTTAAACCCTCAAAAGACTTGGCAATTTGTGAGTCTACAATAAACACTAGATGGTAGTATTTCGCTCAAGATTTTATTGGAAACTAAGCTGAAATCCAAGTCTTTTGATACTTTGGATAATTTGCTGGGGTTTTGGGTTGCAAAGATATGTTCCGAAAACAGCAGAATTAGTAATTAATCCACTAATTTGATGATTACCGTATTTTCTGGCTAATAAGCCAATTTTCTGGACCTACTTTTGCGACCTAATTTTCTGGGGTCGGCTTATTGGGCGGGTATAGCTTTGGACCAAAAGAACAGCGGTCAAAATTGGTCACAAAAACATGTATTACCGGTAACTAAAAGTACACACAGTAAAAAATAACAAAACAATGTCAGCAACACAATTTTATTAAAAGCCATGAAATTCATCATCTTCATCAGTGGAATCGTTGAATAACAAATTCCTTTCTTGGCCAGACACTTGGTCATCATACGGGTCATTTTCTGCTGTTATTACCCATAGTTCAGCGCATACATCGCTGTCTTCCTCCTCGTCATCCAACCACAAGCAGCTTGCCTGCGCACTTACGCACTAGGCTAAAGGAGGCTCCCAGTAGCTTTCGTGCTACTAGGGATGTTATACTTAGCGCGTCGCATGTAGCAGCCACCGCGCTGCTGCATCACTCCCCATTCTCTCTTTAAGCGGGAGCCGCGCTCCGAGTGCTCTTACAGGCGAAGCCTTGTACGAGGACTGTAAGCTTTTGCACACAACGCAATTTTGAACTCCCTACCACGCCGTGCCTGCATCTCCACCATTGAAATCATCTCTACCATTATAAAGAACATGCGTTGGTGCGTAATGAATGCAACGCATACCTGACAAACTTTGTTGCAAAAAGAAAAAAAGGTACCGGTAGTTAGGTAACGAAATTTTCTGATTCGGCTTATTAGGCGGTATTAGGGAAAAACTCTCATTTTCAGAGCTAAAAACTAGCCTCGGCTTATTCGCCGGGTTGGCTTATTAGCCGGAAAAAAACGGTATTTGATTTTAGACCATAGCTTCTGAACCAGAAACGCTAGAAAATTGATCAAGGGCGCAAAAGACTCGGATTCTAGCCTAGTTTTCAATGAAAACTTGAGCAAAACGCTTCCATCTAACAGTTGGGCCCTAGGCCAGGTAACATGAGCCAAAATGGCCAAAACCTACCTCAGCTTATGACGTCACTCACAAAAAACCTGCAACCCAAACCGAAAAAAAATTTTTTCATTGCAGACTCGATGACTTGCTGAGTCTTTTGAGGGTTTGAACAGATCTCCTGCGCAATTGGCTGTGGAGCTATGCTGTTGCTAACACACATGAAATATGCTTGATTTTAGGATGATTTCCAAGTACGATATGTTCATAGTATGCTGACATCAAACATGTTAAGGTAATGGTTGGGAGTGTGAAATTAAAGTAGCAGTACTTTCTCCTATCGTTGACTACTAAATTGAAATTATACTTCTTTCCTGCAAACACAGTCATTTCTTTTGAGTCAACCAAAAGGTATAACATACAACAAATCAAAAATGAAATATGAATATTACAAAAGGTTACATTTGAAAATGAATATAAAACAACTTTAATGACCTCTGGAAAAAGATGAAAAGTCATGAAGTATAATTTGGAATGAATTTTTTAATGAAATTGGTTGCATTTGTACCAAATTATAGCATTTATGACACATTTTTGCATTGCACATCATTTAATCTATTTTCTCTTTGCATGTACATGTGTAGGAAGATCATTACTTATTAAGCTCATTGTTATAATGCTTACCAACAACCTAGAGTATGCAGTAAAAAAATTGAACCTCCTTTTTCTTCAAATATAGCCAAGATAGATTTATTACAGCTAAGTAAACTACTCTTCTAAAAACTTTACAAACATTTACAATTTACAATGACTATTTTTGAAACAGCAAACATCTTGATTACAAATCATATCACCAAGGTTTACAGGAAATAATATTGAAATTCCAAAAAAAACTATGTGATCACATGTAGGCAAGCCATTATGTTTTGACAACTAAGCAAGATATGATGCAAGCAGGTAAAACAACACAAAGGGGGCAAAAACAATCAACCACTGATCGATCGTTGAGTTAACTTCATCAGCTTACTATTACGACTTGTTAGTTTCTTGCAAATTTGAATTTACTACAACATTCATTGGAGGTTGTTGCTAAAGTAATTCATCTGTTAAATTTTTACTCTGGATCATCTACGTGCATGGTTAGTCTGGATTATTTTCACAATGATTCTGAAACTAATATTAGCGTCCTAATGCAATTGCTTAGTTCAGCTATTTAATGGCTTGGTTCAACTATTTAATACTTTCATTAAATAAAATGTTTTAAATTTGCTTCCTTGTGTTTGCTTTATCAGGCATGGGGGCTAAACGACATGTCAATTGTGAAAAGGTGGCATTGGAATAAAAAAGTTTGAGAAACACTGGTCTAGACCGGTGGTACTCAAAGTGGGTGAAATCGCCCACGTTGTGGTGATTTTGAGAGGCAAGGGGGTGATGGGGGCAAAACAACACAAAAGGGGCAAAAATGCTGAACCATGCGGTTTCTGTTGCTGCCCACATCATATTTGATTGAAAAGGGATATTCAGCTGTGGCCTTAATGCTCTCAAAGCAAAGAAACCACTTGTTGATTCATAAGTGAAGTGATCTACGGCTGTACCTCACTAAAATCTCTCCCAATATTTCGTAGCTTTGTGAAGGCTACCATGCACATCAATCACATTGAAATGGGAATCGTGGTATGTATCGATTTTTTTAATCTTTAAAGATAGATTTGATCAAGCTTGGGGCCTGAAAACGATGTGCCAAAAGTGAAAAGGGGGCAATGGAACAAGAATGTTTGAGAAACACTGGTTTAGAAAGTGTATTGAAAAAAATATATGCATTTCACAATGTATTGTATTTGTTTTATAGTCTTAGGAAATAGGAAGACAGTGGGCGTCCTATTGTTTTCAGCATGTGTCAATTGTTGGTTGTACAACAAATGAACATATTTGTCTCTCCATGGAAATCAGTTTGATGCTCCTATGCGAAGGAATGTGGTAATGCAATGCATCAGAGACAACACAGTGAGGGAAAGTGTTACCGCAAGAAACTGCTTTCATATAAGAACTATTTGAGCGGCAGGTGGCAGAGATGCCACAAGACAGTGCACATCTATCCATGTTTGATTATTATGCAATGTATTTGATTTGAGCAAAAATTCAGAAACCAGCACATTAAGCTAGTATGCCTTGCTCCCTGTAAAATATGTGCAATATTACAAAATTTATGGCAGATGCCTTTTGGCATGCCAGTTGTTCTACTGCCTCGAGATACACCAAGAAACATACACAAGCAGATTTAACACAAGCCTACACCTCACAATGGAATAGCAATGTCAAGGGCTTCCCCAGCCAATAATATAGGCATGTGTTACATCATCAAGTTACGCAAAATTGTAGTGTTGTGAAGGACGTTTCCGTAGGGGGACTCTCTGATAGCAGATTCGGCTTCACTCGGGTAATGGCTGCAGTGAACAAACCTAAACCAACCAAGTTTGATCTACATACTTCTAGTTGCTGCCGCAGATGCTCTATTTCTCTTTGCTGTTTGCTGCATTCATATTTGAAATCAGAAACACTCTCAACAAGCTTCTGGTTTTCAGTAGCATACATTTCTGTCTTCTTCAATGCCATTTCCGTTTGACTCATATGAGAAGACATCTGCAATACACAAAAGAAACAATCTCAGTAAGCTTAACACTCCAATATATGTCCACTTACTGCATGTTAAGAATGAATGAAGAGCTGCAAACGCGTGTGAATCCAGTGGATTTCTACAGAAAAAGTTATCAATTTTGAACTGAAAAGTAATGTGCTTATACAGGAAATTTCATCTAATGTTTTCCAGAAAAATTGAAATTTCTACAAAAAATTTGATAAAACACAAAATTTTTAAGGATATGTGATCAGAAGCATGTAATTCTCAAACACTGATGTTTGTAATACAACCCTCAGCAGTCTTCGCAATAAAATATTAGATGCAAAAGCTGATAGAAAGAAAGCTTCTAAATGATCTGCAAGGTTTTGTTATGAACAAGCAAGGTTTATAATTTATCATGGCTGCAACAGGTTGAATTAAATGTTAACAATCCATTTCATTAGGAAAAAAGCATACATTTAGCACTCTCATAAAAAAGGCATATTCAAAATAAAATTTCTCAAAATAGTTTTAGACAGTATTATAAATAGATAGCAACCATGGTAAACCAGATCTTCCAGCTACAGCCACTGCTAAAGTCATGATAGAAGCAGAGAATCAGGGAAATACCACAAGGGGAGCCACCATTGGGAAAAAACCCGTAGCTACCAAGGACTGATGCCAGAGCTGAGTTACAGTTCTTGGAGCACTCCTTTAGGCGAGCAAGATAGGAGGAACATCAGAATTTGCTTGAGTGCATTCACCACAGCAACAGAAAAGGTTGATGTTTTTTTTTCCAAACTTCAATCTGTATCCTAAAGGTAGTAGTAGCAGCTTGCCCTAAAATGAACTTCTGACTACCTGATAGGCCATGTGGTGTGGTGACTGGCCAAGCAAACAGAATTGGCAGGAACTGCTGAGAGATTTGAGGCACTCCAGCTTCTCCAAGTTTTCTACCTTGATGGATCTTCTCAGAAAAAATGCAGATATACCAAATAACAACAAATTTTTCAAATTATTTCACATATATGAAAAATGTTGTTCAAACGTTATTTAAATTGCAACATTTGGAACTAACATTTCGCCACGCCTGTCCAGCTGACCAGATGAGTGAAATGGAAATCATAGAGGCTAAGCATTGCATAATTACTCATGATGATTCTGGATGCGTAACTAAAGACATTGTGAAACCCATAGCTGAAAGGCAATTCACTGACAAGAAATCTGACTACCAAAAACACAAATTTAAGTCAATCTTATTTGGAGAAGCAATAAGATTGAGGTGATTCAACCGTAAGTAAGAAGAATACCACATGAGCCTAAACAACTGACTTAAAGAAAAAGTGATTGTTCAAACTTTCTTTCAAATACAGCAAATTAAATGATAGCAATGGCATCTCCAAAACGCCACATGAAAGATAGCCCACAAATCAACTCTATCAAAGAAAGAAAAAAGTTTGAATATCAAGGCAGTGACTTCAGAACAAAAAAAAAAAAAACCAAACACGTGTCAGGGCTTTGCAGGCACTGTGCACTTTGCAGTTGCCATTGAAAACACAACAAATCCAGAGTCTTAACTGTTTCACAAATACAGTGGCAAAAAATAAAACTTTCCCACTGAATCTAGGGTAAAAACAACCCAAAGCATTTTTACCCAAAATTGTTATTTTTGGCCATGACTTTTCAACCAGACACACTAGAAAACCAATCGAAGGCTCAAAAGATTCGGATTGTAGCCTAGTTTCCAATAAAAACTTGAGACAGAAAATTCCATCCAGTGGTTGGTGCCCAGGGCCAGGTAACCTGGGCCGAAATAGCCTGAAACCTACCCCACTTATGACGTTGCCCATAAGAAAAACGAAATGCAATCTAGAAGACTCGCCGCATCTTTAAGGGTTTGAACAGCACTCTAGCTCAATCGACTGGCGAGTTATGGAGTTGCAAAGACTCATAATTACACCTGAACAGAGAAAATCCACCTGGTGTTGAAGGTGTTAAAATGTTCCATTTCAACTTTGTATACTCCCATCTACAGTATGCCATTGGTGCTTGGGGCTCAGCAACGAACACCAGTCTACACAGACGAACACCATCCACAACAGAATTATTAAGTCCATCATTTGAAGCTCTTACCTATGCTATGTAACACCCCTTTATGGCCAATTAAATTTGTTGAAACTGCATGGCATATATCAGCTAGAAATCGAAATTCCATAGCAACAGAATGCCCAGCACGTTTGATCATCTCTTTACTACTATTAATTCTGCGCACACGCATCAAACCAGAAGTTCTACCTCTGGCCAATACTTCTGTCACCCAGTCTGTTTCCAACATGGAAAAAGATCAATCAGGTTTAAAGGCCCAAGCACCTGGCAGCAAATAGATGCCTCTCTCAAAAAATTGCCAACAATCACCTTCAGAAAACGATGCAGAAACTTGATCACTGAAAGTTATAAGAATCATCCTGAGTTACACCTTCACCACCAAAAAAATCAGCATCTATCTTTCTAGCTTGAATTATGTTATATAATGTGACTGTCTGTCAATGTACGTTAGTAACTAAATGCTCGTATGTGTGTGTTTGTAGTTTTCATCTTTTACATGTTTTAATATGGCATACAAGTTCATGCATACGTTGCTGCTGTGGTCCAGTTCTTATTGCAAAAATTCAAAACACTTGAAGCAGACAAATTTTCACACGAACACTATCTGCAAAAATGAACTCAATATCCCTAGAATCTGCACCACAGCCAGAATCAATAAACCATCTTCGTAATGGGTGCATGTGGATCAGATCAAGAAAGCCTGGACTCCTTCGCAAAAGCCAACAACCATGGGATGCTGTACGACCCAAAGGGAGAAGCCAGTTTCCGCTCTCACCGATGGAACTTCAGCACCAACCCGGACCTGACCTTTGCGAGTGTCAGTCAGGACAACCAACAGCCTGACAAGCATTTTTCAGGAAAGTTGCCGCAGTTACAACACTGAATCTCTCTCATAACGCCACCAAGGCTCAAAGTTCCAGCATGCAGCGATGTGGTCAAGCGTTGGAACTTTCGCAAGTCTGATTGGAAGCGCTTTTGCCTTCTCACAGGTGCATCTGTTGTGAGATTGCCACCTATGGACACAACATACATTGGACAAGGCATATGAGGAACTATGCGAGAGTCAGCTATCTGCAGCTAAACAATGCATTCCAAGTGGCTGTTGCAAGAACTACGTGCTATGTTGCGACAGAGGGTGCAAGACCCTTTGTTGCTCCTTCCTCTGAGCCACAGTGCGGACTGACTCTGATAGAGTCGCTTCGTCCACACTTTCTCAACTCGATCAGAAGCAGGATCGACGGGATGAAGCTGTCCATTCCACTGACTTCACGCACTCCAGTCGCAAAGTGTGGAGCACCATCAATAAACTTACTGGCAGGTCTGGACGCTCCTTTTGCCTGTAACCGGTCTCGGCAAACTTCGTCACCTCACAACTTATAAAAAACGGGGGACACAAGACTAGGAGCCACGAGCCCACCAGGCATTCTGTTTGAGCCATGGTGGACACCAGCCACGCATGGTGGACACCAGCCATGCATTCGTGGACACCAGCCACGAGTCCACCAGGCATTCTATTTGAGCCATGGTGGACACCAGCCACGCATGGTGGACACCAGCCATGCATTCGTGGACACCAAGAT
>Ga0210059_1010485_pt1 | contig 14300 bp, 10 predicted proteins | sample Ectturendosymbi2_FD_188042 | JGI IMG/M metagenome (GOLD analysis project Ga0210059, IMG submission 188042) | Ecteinascidia turbinata endosymbiont from Florida, USA - Sample 2 (SPAdes) (version 2) | ecosystem: Host-associated > Tunicates > Ascidians > Unclassified | place: Key West, Florida... | reverse complement strand
ATCATGCTATTGCTGCCATTCTATCTCAAGGTGGTCGACCCGTGGCGTTCATGTCTCGCACACTTAGCCATTGCGAGAAACGTTACCCTGCCGTCGAAAAAGAAGCGACTGCTGTGATCGAAGCTGTGCGGAAATGGCAACATTTTCTCAAAGGCCGTCATTTTACTATTGTCACTGATCAAGAAGCCATTTCGTTCATGTTTGACCAGCGCCACCATGGCAAGATTAAAAACACTAAAATACTTTGTTGGCGACTGGAACTGGGTCAATATACCTTTGATATCCGTCATAAACCTGGCGTTGCACATGTGGCACCCGATACATTTTCGAGGACGTGTAGTGTTGCGTCTGGAAACTCTCTCCTCGACCTCCACAAATGTCAGATGGTTTCTAGTTTCGTACCAGGCGTTTGTTGTATTGCGCTGCAGATGTTGATGTGTTCTTAGTTGAATAAAGCCTAGTGAAAGGTTTCCTTCGTCGCTAGGTTCTGTTGTGACAACCCTTACTCGAATTCAGTAGATTTTGGTCTTGATTCTATTTGAATAAGACCTGATGATGCCTACTTTGTAGGCGAAATATATAATCTGTAAAATCTTAAGTGTCTGATTCTGTGCTGAGAAAGGATTTCTTTCAATAGACAAAATAATATTTTTTCTGGCTATGCGCATGACTGTGACTTACGCCTATGCCCACTTACACCAAAATATAGTTATGCAAATGCAAGAATATAACTTCACCATCTGTCTACGAACAATTGCCTGCAGTGATAGTTGTAAAATATTGTGTAAGAATATATCCTTGTGATTGATATTTTTCATCAGTGGTGGCCATTCTAAAATTGAGAATGCCGCTACTGCAATATAGCTGCACAATTGGAAAAAGTGCCAGAGAAAAATTAACATTTTTACAAAATATTGGAGGGATAATTCGTTTCGATCAGAGCTCTATCAGCCGCACTCTATAACCCTCAATTGGGGTGGCCCACGCTGTCATAGGGGCACAATATTCAGTCCCGTCACCACTTAGCTCCGGATAGAAAGCTTCCAAACACCTAACTTGAAATATGAAGCACTAGAAATCGTTGAAGTTGGGGGTCCTTTAAAAGAAAAGTGCATACAGTTACTTGGCACCCCTTTGAAAGCAGAAGGTATTTACACATTCCAACTGCTGTTGGGGGCCCCTTTGAAAGCAAAATAGCCTACTTATTCATACAGTTGCTGTTGGGCCCCTTTGAAAGCAAGGTACTTTACACAGTACAATTGCTATTCGGGGCCCATTAGCAAGCGTAGTGAGCCTACTTACACATTGCATTTGCTATTGTGGCCCCTTTGAAAGCGTAGGACTTACACATTGCAGTTGCTATTGCGGTCCCTTTGAAAGTAGAGTGCCTACACAATGCAGTTGCTGTTGGGCACCCTTGTGAAGCAGACCTGCACATTGCAGTTGTTGTTAAGGTCCCTTTGAAAGCAGAGTTGCCTACTTACACATTGCAGTTGCTCTTGGGGGCCATTTGAAGGCAGAATAGCCTACTTAATTATGATGTGGTTCGGAAAATACTATTTGAGCGGATAATAAATTTTTCACCAAAAATGATATATTTCCGCGCGAAATACCTTGAAGGGGGCCCGTAAAAAGGGGGTCCGAGGCAAGTGCCTCGCTTGCCTTCCCTTAAACACACCACTGTATATAACCCTGACTATGATCTTGTGTGAGGATATGAAACCGACTGAACACGTTCTGCTTCATCCGATATGCGTACTTTCTCACCTGATGTGCGCATGTGAACACTGTAATGTAAATTCATCTCTATATTATTTAGCGCATTGAAGTTGCTGATGAATTTATCACTTCAAAAAACATGGACCTAACGCGATATTTCATAATTAAACCTAGAGACACACAGGTCAACTATAAAAAACAGAACTGCGTAGAAAATACTCTTAGTGGAAGCCCTGGTCACATGCGGCAAAACGCCTATTACCGTAACTTGAAGTGAACATTTGAAGACTTATTGCTGTCAGGGCCAGATAAACCATAGGGAAAACTGGGCAAATGCCCGGGGCTTGCGCTTTTGGGGGCCTCGCGCTTGAATATCAAAACACTCCTTTGCTGGTTTTTCATGTTTTTAGGCTCTTCACCACGCGTCAAAATTGTAGACCGTTTTGATTAGGCTACTACGTTAACATACAGGTTAAGGAAACTGACAACTTGGGCATTTATCGTTGTCGAGTGACTTAAAAGAATTGAACCAAGCTTCCAACAGCACCAAGCTTTATGGCCCAAGAATTTGATTGAAATCAGTGCATCCATGGGCGTCCGCAGAAATTTTTACACACTGTATTTTGCATAGGCTGATAGGCACTAACTTCTGAAACCATCATTTGTGGTGAAATGCTCGGTACTCCCACCCAGTGTCACACTTTTGCGATATATGTTGACGCTAGTTAGACAACACGTCTCAATTAATTGCATTCATTTTGACAACAGCAAGCATCATTACAAAAATTTTAATAGGTTACTTAAAAATTTTGATTGGCTCCTGCACAGACCTCAATGTAGACTCCGGCTCCTGCTTCGGCTCGAACCTAAAATGTTGACTCCGGCTTCTGCGTAAAATGCAAACTCCGGCTGGGGTCCACTCCGGCATTCCGGCTTCGTGATCATGAGTGCCCTACACCCTAACCCTTTGTCTCTTTGCGTATGATACATCAGATGGTCACAGACAGGCCCGTAACCAGCTTGGGACACCAGGAGGGGCGAAGAGTTTTCTGAGAGGGGCCCAAATTTTTTGAACTATGCCAACAGTTTTAAATCATGTACAACACATTTTTCCAGGGGGTGAAAATATCTAGGGGGGCTTCGCTCCCCAACGAACCCCTGGTTACGGGCCTGGTCACAGAGCCGGAGTATTGGAGTGGACTCCTGCCGGAGTTTGGATTTCAGGTCGGAGGAGGAGCCGGAGTCAACATTTTAGGTTCGAGCCGGAACAGGAGCTGGAACCGGAGCCAACATTAAGATCTGTGCTAGAGCCAATCAAAATTTTTAAGAGACCTATTGAAATTTCTGTAGTGATGCTTGTTGATGTCAAACAGAATGGAACCTTTTAAGTCCCTAGCGGGCCAATATTTTGGTGCAAGGATTTCCCCAACACTTTCAACCACAACTCGCTGGCCGACTGAGCTAGAGAGCTGTGGAAGCCTCCAAAGATCCGGTTAGGCTAGTACCTTTGATTTAAATATGTTGAGCTTTTGGATTTGAGGTTGATTGACAAAAAAACAAACAAAGAACTACCTCTGGGGGTAGGAGCCTTGGGTCAGGTAACCCTGGCCAAACAAGCCTAAACCTTTCCTCCCACTTATTATGTCATCCCCAAACAACCTCAAATCCAACACCTCCAAATATTTTTTTAATCGAAGCTACTAGTCTAACCGCATTTGTTGAGGTTTCCACAGCTCTCTAACTCAATGCGCTGGCGAGTTATGGTAGAAAGTGTTGGAAAAAATCCTTACGCCAAAATTCTGGCAGGCTCGGGAGTCAAAGGGTTGAGACGTGGTTTTTGACCAGCGTCGTCATATATCACTATAGTGTTGACACTGGGTGGGAGTACCGAGCATTTTACCACGGACTATTAGTACTAAAACAGACAAAAAAATCCTGCATGTTGCACACCAATTAAAAAAAAACAGTTGTAATCAAGCTAATTTTCCATCAAAACACATTTTGCGATGCAAAACAATTAGCTTTGCTCTAATCATGGCGGTTCAACTTATCCAACTTGGTGAATCTCTTTATCCCATGGAATGGAGTAAGCTGAGCAAATTTACAAAATTTCTTGAAGAGCTGCTGCTATTTGAAAACGAGGATTATTTCAAGTCTCACAACTTTCACACCATTGTTGGTAGCAGGGCTGCGGAGCCTTCGCAAAAATGACACTGCTCCGGAGCTATTCTTTTCATGAACATGGCTCTGGAACTCTTGGTTTTCATGAGTGGAACTCCCGCTCCGGTGCTCTCTGTTTTCATAACTTGGCTACGGCTTCTGTTCGTTTTTCCACATTAATATTTTCATTTGTCTTGGTGTACCTCATGTTGACTGGAAAATGAAATATAACTAGTGCACAAAACTAAAAAATAAACCACACTTATTTGAGTAGGTTACTAGCAGAAACGTTACTCAAGTTAATGGTAATAGAAACAAATTCTGGAAAGGCAGTCAATTATTTTGCTATAAATGCCTGCGACCATTTGTTATTTCTTACGACCGGAATCAAGAAAACGTCTGTTTGGAAAATTACATTTGTGTCAGAGCATTTTGACGGTCCAGTCCCAATCGGCCAAGTGTTCTGCACTCGTTGCATGCTTCACCTGTTACAGTCTTGGAGATCCCAGCTAACAGCTCTGTCCAGGAAAACCATGCAAAGAGCGTAAAGCACATAGTCGATTACTTCTATCACGTGTTCTTTGTAACGTGCGCACATTTGCTTCAACACAAGTGATGAGATGTGTTTGAAAGCAGTTTGTTCGAAGAAATAGTATAGCTTCTAGCAAGAAATTCACCTTTGGCTTTTTGAAAATAGCTGAAAACTTCTCATTTCTTATCTTTTGCACTCATAATAAGCAGTGATGAATCGCAAAAAGTAAAGCACAATTTAACCTGCAAAGCGTAGGAGAAAATAAGACTGGTTATCGTGCTGAAAACAAAAAATTTGTTTCCACAGATGAAAACCTCAAGAGAAGCCCACATTTGTTCACACTGCATTTTTATATCCTCCTGAAAATGTACTGTCATGCAAAGCTAATTCGCTATCAATTAGTTATAATTTTCATGCTATGCCGCTGCTAGTAAAATTTATGTTTCCTAGTGAACTTTACCAGTAATCTAGTAAGCTTTGCTAGTAAGATCCTACGTTACAGTGGTGTGCCGTGTATTTCACGCTTAGGCCTGCAATGATATCTTATCTGAATCATACTCTTTGCTAACAGCATGATTACACCGCTACATAAGCTATGGATATTATAATGCATAAAGTAAACGCATACGGGGAATGCTACTACATTATTACACAGTGGCTCGATAAAAACCAGCTTTCGCCGCAGGCCTGCACTGTGAGCAATATTTTTGAAGTTGTTTTGACAAAGTGCGTTGAGTTAAGCTTATTGGCGCGAACAAACAATATGTTTATTTCAAGTTGAAGTGAAAACCAACGGGAATGAAAAATATCTGTAGACCAAGATGTCCAACCGAGCACCATCTGACAGTCACTTAATTTTCTTTCTAACATTTGAAGTTGATGGCCGAATTGAAGTCGGATTTCGAGGTGTGAAGACAGACTTCACATGGCTTTGAAGTCTGCTGGATGATTAAAACGCAAATTGGAGCAATTTCTCTTCACAACAAAAATCTACAAGGTATAATATATACATAATTTCACCTCACTTGGGTTACTAAATTCTTTGAACTAAATGGTCCAAATAAAATGTTAAAATATAGAGATAAAATAACACCATATGTTAGGTTAAATTTCGTGTTGTGCAAACTGATTAACATAACACCAGGTCTTATTTCTTCAGACACGACTGAGCAGGCTAAAGAGGTTGTATGGGGCAGTGCTGCAGTCAATGCTTTGGAGTTTAGTGGATAAATGTTGCTAGTGTGTAGTGATGCAGATTTTCATTCCTTTTGCTAGCTTTGTATACAAAGCTCTTAGACATTATAATATCTACATGAATACATTTTATTTATTTTGTTTCTGTGTTTGTATCTGACGCATGGCCATATCACATGGGTAGATGGGTAGTGGTAGAACGCAAGAACACAAAAGTGCATAATCGCAAGAGCATCAGGAAGGCGTTAGTTAAAAAGCGAAAGCAATACTAAAAAAGGACCAAGCAGAGAAACCAACCAGAGACAGTGCACAAAACTCAGCCAACCATACCGAGTCATCTCAATCGAGGAAATGAGTTTCAGGCCCGGTTTATAACATTATAAACAACCGATAAGCTGGACAAAAGCTCGAAAGAAGCGCTCGTGTAATTACGGAATTAGTGTAATTTTGCATATCATCATGGTTAGCTTACAGTCTTTCATATAGCTGGAAATCTTGATGACTGAATGTTTTGCTTCTCTCTGTGAACATCATTAAATTCTTGAAAAACCACATGTTCTGGTGTAAATCACCTCAACAATTCATGCATCATTTGCACCCAAATCGAAAGCAAAAAAATAATCCGACATTACGTCACTTGGAACTGCATTTTGAGTTGAAATCTATCATATAATTTCTGTAAATAGTTTTGTCATTCTGCAAGCACTTACGATGTGTTAGTACTATGCAAACAAAGTTTCCAACAGGATTCATGGAATAAAAAATACATGCAACGTTTTTCAGTTTGCCTAGTGGGTAATCTAGTGATGTATGTTTGGATACTATGTCGTCGAGTTGGTGCTGTGGTGGTTTCCAAAAATCTGACTGGAGTTGTTAATATTCGGTGGAAGAATTCCTGAAAAATACAGCAACGTTAAGATGCTTGAACAATCGATTTTTTGCTTGTAACACGATACCACAAGTTTTTGAGAAAATTGTGGTAGTAATATAAATATAGAAACGACATTTCTTGCCTAAACAGTCAGACAGTTGATTGACACAAACAAATACAGACCTGTCTAAGGACTTTTCTACATGTGTAGAAGGTAATCAATTTGCGCAAAACAAAAACAAAGTAGAATTGAGTCAATTTAAAAAAAGATTCAAATTTCAAATGCAAATTTTAATGGCTTTGCATGTACTGCAGTGCACAAATATAAAAAATCTGAGTAAGGTTTCATTAAAAACGATTTCACTCTATTTCCAAATTTGCATAAAATGGACATGATTTTCAGAAAACCTAAAGACACGCAAACGTCACGTAAACTTGCACATTCTCATCACCTTTTTCTGAAGTTCCTAATGTTCAAGTAAATTAAATGCACAACACAACAGCAAGAACAAACGTAATTGCTTTCAGCCAAAGTTCAAGCATGAGTGCAAAAGATTTTTTACAAATTAAATTTACGTCTAGCCTGCAACTTTTGTATTTAACTGCAAAAAGGCGCAGGTAGGGTTGCAATACGTCTTGGCAAAATACAACATGAAATTCAAAACAAGAAGCTGGGTTTTTGGAAAATATTATTTGGGTGGACTTTAAGTTTCTTGAAGAACTCTGCAAGCTTACTTTCACATTTTCGACTAATGCCTGAAAAATTGTTTTTGACTATAAAATGTCAAACCCAGAGAAGACGTCATCATGTGGCTTCAGTAGGTTATTAGTAGTGCTGCGAATTTCCATCAAATAATCTAGCTGCGTGCAGCCTAGGGAGGTGATGGCAATCAAAGGCAAACTTGCGTGCATCATAAAAAATATGAATTAACGAGCGCACAACGTAAATCAGGCAACCCAGTTCAAAATTATACGTAGCTAAGCCTAGCTAAGCAAAATTATAGCTAGTACAAGGACCATTCAACCCTCTGGAAGAATCTTTATCCGATTTCTGAACTGCGTGTAGGTTTCTGGACACACGATATTGTGTGTTATTCGTCCTTAGAGAAACATGTTGTAGTGGAAATATGCAGACTTTCTTGTAACATTTGTCATATTTCGTACTAAAAGACACTAACGTCTAGGCTTACCAGTGACGAAAAAGAGTAGTGCTATAACAGCCACAGAAAGAAACACAGTCGGTAGGGCAATCCACAGAACATGACTTAAAAGAGATTTCTTTGAACAATCCAACTTTGTGTATAATGACGGACATCTGAAAAAAAACAAGTCTGCGTCTTGCATTGGATTGCTATATTTACATCGCAGCAAAAGTACCTGTTGGCTTTGTAAGTACGACAATTAAAATCTCTAGGTTTGCTGCAAGCTTTTGACCAATCAGCCGGCCTAGCTCTGCTTTCATAACTTTGCGATGATTCAGACTTGCGTATATCTGTGTTCAGTATTTTCCACAAAGGCGATACGCAGTCGAATCTAACCGGATTTTTAAACATAGGAAATTGATTTCACGTAACTCTACGCATCCTTCGTCCTGAAATCTCATTGAAATATAATCTTGGTTGAGTAGCAGATTTTTGCTGGTTGGATTTTTCAAAAAAAAGTTGTTCAACTTAATTTAACCCACTATCCAATGTATGCCTTCCACAACATATTTGCTATTTCACTTGTTCATTAATGTCCAAAATCTTGCAGACATAAGCTATATAGACAACAATTCGAATCTTCAAGCGAAAAAATGTGCTTGCCTTATGCAGTTCTGCGTAAAGGCAAAGGAAAATCGCTCGTAAACGATGAAAATTAGTATTCGACAAACTTTTATACTAAGAATTGTTAATGTGATTTTTCCCACTGGTTTATAACAGAGATTTTTTGGACAAAAAACGTTCAAAAGCTTCATGTTATTTTCAACAGTTTTGTGCATCTTTGGGATGATGTTAAGAATCTATTTTACAACGAAAAAATGATTTCACAACAACCCATTTTTTACAAGATTTGATTGAACTTCCTCGATAATTTTCTAAACCATAGCAAAAAATGATGGCATTCCAAAGATTTTTCAGTATCTTATCGTCAGGGCCAGCCTTAAACCGATGCAGCTGCATTGGGCGCCGCGCCTCTTGGGATCCCGCGCCATGGTGTTTGGGTAATCATTTATTTTTGCCAGATACACCTTGCGCTTGAGAATTCAGTAGAAACGCCATATAAATTTCATTGTAAACAAAGAACGCTCTCGGCAGAACTAGAAAATTTCCTCTCGATTGTTAGCAAACGTGCTCAATTTTCGTGTTAGTGCTGTACTGCATATTTGCCCTCTACCACGATTGTAACACGGTTGACTGAACACGATGACGTCATAAAATCACTGCTCAGAGGGCCCCCGTGCCCAGGTCTTGCATTGGGCCCCGCATCTGCTCGGGCCGGCCCTGCTTATCGTAGCTTACAAAAAAGTGTATTGAGCATTGCCCGCGTACGTATTTTACACAGATATTAAAGGCAAACCAAAACCATCTTTTGCTGCCATTTCCAATGGATGCAAATAAATGGGGTTTGTAGCGCGAAGCACCAAGCAGTGCTTCAATCGTAAAAGATTGTTGCAAGCCTAAATGTATGTTTCACCCTTGTAAAGTTTTACCTGCGCTTCATCGTGGTTGGTGGTGTGACGACGTTTAAGGTTCCATTGGCGCAGGAGAGATTACTTGGAGGGGGAGAGAGGGAATGGATACAAACAAGTTTTAACGATGCCCACTGAATTGATATGATGAGTATTAAACTAGACTACCATATGTCTGGTCCGTGGAGGCCCAGACTGCCAACGACCACGATCCCCGCAGATTTGCTCTGGGGTAGGAGCGCAAAACGTGCTACCGGAGCAAGCACGAAAAGCAAACAATCGAAACTCATACTTCGAAGTGAAAATGTTGTCACGGGGACATGGACTGTGCGCACATGCTTTGTTTATAGAAAGTTGAAGGAGTTTACTCATGAACTAACTAGATATACCTGCGGACATTATGCGATTGGCAGAAGTAAGATGGACAGATGTTGGAGAAGTGAATACTGAAGAGGGCCATAAATTATTTTGCAGTGGCGAGAACTATAAAAGTCAAAATGGAGTTGATTTCTTGGTTAATAAGGATAAAAGCCAGATTATAATAAACTACATCTATCTGAATAAGGACTGAAGGTTTGTAACACACGACACTAGTTTGCTTACGCAAATAGATTGTGTTTGATTCGCTTCGTGTGGGTCACTGCTGTGACTTAACTGTCAAAACTGCATGCCGGTATCCAGCAGAATCATCGCTATACGTCTCTTTGCATGGCCAAAGAATATAACTGTCATTCAGGTTTATGCTCAAATCCAAGAATAAGATGACGAAGCAGTTAAAAACTTTTACAAGTAACCGGAAGATGCCATCAAGAATATTCCCAGGAATAATCTGCTTGTCCTTGTAGGAAACTGGAGTGCGAATAGTTGGCCGCGACGCATATGGCCAGCGGGCAGGAACAACAGGGCTCTTTAGTATGGGAAATACAAATGATAGAGGAATACGGCTGTTGGAATTTGTCGCAAAGCTCACCTTTACCTAGGCGAATACACTTTTGTTCCACATAAAACATCAAGAAGAACAACTTGACATTCACCCAATAGCAACGTACATAACCAAGTAGACTTTATTTTAGCAATGAAGCAATTCACATCCAGTATCAACAAATCACGGAACAGAACTTTAAGGTGTCGATATAGACAGCAACCATGACCTGGTCTTGATGAAATGACGTTAAAATTGGAAAATAAACACAAGCAAGTGGGTTCACCCATTAGGATTGATCGTGACAAACTGAAATATCTATGAATTTAAAAGGTTTTTGAAGCCATCGCTAACCGAAGATTTGACATAACCCCGCTCATGTAATTCTCAGTACGCGTATTGCGTGAGGTTACCACAGGTCTAATGGGATCCGAAATTACATTACGTTTTTCTGGGATACGATTTTTTACTCTCCTGCAGCAACTTTTTCTCACTTTTACAAATACGTCGTATGTGTGCAGCGAAACACACATTTTATATTAATTTTACGAACAAAACTTTATCCTATGGGTATATGTAAAATCTACCAGAAGTGCAACCAGGGATTTTTAAACTGCAACAACACAAAACATCAATATACTGCAAAACCAATGACTAGAAGCGAGCAACTTTTCAGGTAACTAGTGATCTACAGAGCAGAGAAACACATCTGGAATCCATATGTCGAAACGGGTCCAGGCCGAGTAACACAGGGTACCGGTCGGGTCATAAAAGACCCGAATCTTTTGTTATAGGCTTACAGCAGGGGTGGTGAACCTGTGGCCCGCGGGCCAAATGCGGCCAGCGTGAACATTTGATATGGCCCGCATCAGAATTTTCATTACCCAATTTAGAGTACAGAATCGCGTCAAAACGAAGCTCCATGATAAGCAGATAATTAGACAGTATGTCAAGAGAATACCTCGTAATGAGATAAAGGTTGAATTTCTTGATTAAATAAATTGTTTTTGCGGCCCGCTAGCGATAATCCACCATCTATGCGGCCCGTGACAGTAAATATGTTCCCCGCCCATAGCTTACAGGAACATTTTGAGAAAAAACTCATTCACCATTCGATTTGTTTCCGAAAGTTAGGAAAATTCATAAAAGAAAAAACTTCTAACGTTTTCCTAAGTACATGAAACTAGGAAAAACTCGGGTATTTCAATAACCAGCGATACCTGAGCTGTGATTCTGTTGGAGGATGACATTAACAAGCTCACCGACAACATGAGAGGCATGCTCCAGAAACAACAGCGGACATATTTGGTAAAAAAAGAAAACTCTGGATCAACCAAAATTTATAGGAATTTTGTGACAAAAGAATAGAACTGAGAAATAAATAAAATCAGGAACGTAACAGATGAAAAGACCTGCAACATGCGAGGGCAAATCTGTGCTGTAATCGAGGTGAAAGAAACGAACAAACACATTACCAAGGAAATGATGAAGGAAAAGCAACAGTGAATGCCCAGTTCAAGCAGATCGAAGCCAGAATGAGACCAAGTAATGCCAAAGCGGCTTTCAACACACTGACGCTGTTGACCAAGCCATACCAGACTAGATACAATGTGATTGAAGATAAACAAGGGATCTGCTTATCACAAGAACGGATGTTCTTCATAGGTGTACGGAATACGGCCAAGAACTATATAATTGCAACTTAAAAGCGAGCAGCAATACATTAAAAACTGTATGAACACAAACAAGGAAACAGAAAATGCAAGGATAATGAAGGAGGAAGTGGAAGAGGCTGTAAGAAATTTGAAATGGATCAAAGCTCCAGAAGTTGACAACCTACTTGCAGAACTCATAAAACATGCAGCACTGCAGGTAGTTTCGTTGCAAATAACGATCAGATATGGAAAACCAAAGAATAGCCTAACGCGTGGACCCAATCACTTTTAATTCCACTCCTCAAAATAGGGCAACCTAAAACAATATCAAAATTATCGAACTCTAAGCCAAATTAGTCACACAAGCAAAGAAATGTTAAGGGTATATCCGAACCTCATTCGGAGTTCGACAAGGTTGTCTGCTATCTCCTCTCATGTTTAATATATTTCTAGAGAACATCACGCAGGAGACACTGCAATCAAACCTTCCTTAGGAGAAAGATCACTTTGCAACACTCGCTTGCTTTGCAGGTGGTATGGATCTTATAGCTGTCAGTGAAGTATAATTGTGGTTGGAGGATCACACCAGCAGACTTTGAAGAGGTGTCCAAATTCAAGTATATCGACTTCACGTTATCTGACGATGGCAGTTCGACAAGGGAGATGAAAGAAGGACAGCCTATGTGTGGATGACAAAACTCCAAGGCCAAGTCGTCTGGAAGAACAAACTAATGAGCTTCCTGGTGAAAATAAAAATATATAAAACCTTTGTTGCTTCCGTTCGTATAAAACTGTTGCATTGGTTATACATTCACAGCGGATCTAGATTTAAGAAGAATGCAAGCCTTTGAAGACTAGCGCTATAGAAGACTTCTTCGGATCTCGTACTTCGAACATAAAGCAAATGAATGTTCGAGAACAACTAACGAAGTATTTTATTTGAAGAAATAACGAAATGTGTTCGGTGGCAGAAACCGCTCCTTTCTACAGTTTATCATAATTCGGAAATTCGCTTGGTGTGGTCGTGTCTCTCGTCTTGACTCTCTGTCAGAAATCCTACTAGAAGTGACAGTAGCAGGTAGTGAGCTTAGGGAAAGACCAAAGAAATCCTGGTCAGACAGCATAATGGAAGATTGGATGCAGCAGCCACTGCTGAGCCACTGAGCACGACACGAGATCGCGAGCAACTGTACTCCAAGATCGTAGAGATATCCATCACTTCACCTCAACGGAGACTTGGTGTGCTTAAGGGATAAGAGGAAGAATGCTCCCATAAACCTCGAGGGATGATACATTTGAGGAAAGCTATTTAAAATCTAAGTGATTTCAGTATGATCTGTCAAACCCCGAATCACGTGAACAAAATTTACTTTATTGCGTTTATAGTTAGCGCTGGTTACACCGGTTGGTCACATTAAAATTATTTTAAAAAATCAACAATCATAAAATGCGTACAACGCGCTTAAGTCTTTCTGTTTGAGCAAAACGTATAGACAGAACATGATGGTGCGTCAATCAGAGCATGCTGACGTCATGTACCTCTTCTTGCAGCACAAGCAAATTGCTTTGTCCGGCCGGGGTTTTCCCCTTGATACGGTCGTAACACCATGAAATCTTTTTCCATTCATGCCATGGTTGGTGTGTGATGCACTGAAACGCTGAAAAAGTAAACACAGCAAATCGAGTTAACCAATTTTCAAATTATCCTTGCAAGAACGGATGTAACAACAAGCACTGCAGGTCGTTGGCCTAAGCCACACGAATACCAGGGGCCGACCGGCCCACAGATGTTAGTTTGTCATACAACAAAGGTAACAATTGAAACATGCCACATTTTTATAGCTTTAGCGATTCACTGATGAGTTTGGCCTAACGCCCACAAATAGATAAATCCGACCCAGGCACCTTGCAAATTTGATAAGATAAAAATCAAATATAAATATATAGCTACACCAGCGGTCATTGCAAGTTGGTATCGGCATCAGGGCTGTGGAATACAAGGGGTGATTAGAAATAGGAGTAATTTTTCTTGTGCTGTCGCTAGACAAGATGCAGAGTGCGATGAAGCGGGAGTTTGTCAGAACAACAACACTTAAAGTTGCAAACCATCGTTATCCGCAAACGTTTGATTCTCTTTAACTCTGTTTCAATGATTTAAAAAATAAATGCCACGTTTTTTCCAGTGTTTGTCGCTCTTCTTTGTATTTCATTACTCTAAATACGGTTGTTGCGCAGGAAAAGCTTGCACCTCTGTTTGTGATTTTATCCTTTCCTTTTGCTCTTTTGCGAGTGGGAGGCAGTGGCGTACGCAGAAACTTTTCATGGGGGGGGTTTCATTTAGCGGCATAGGGTAGTCATTTGTATTTGGTGTACGCTGTTTGTGACGTCACAAAATGACGTCATAGTCCTGTTTCCAAACCAACGTTTTGGCGAAGTTTGTTGACATAACATGCACATTTTTCTATACATCCACTCTTCTTATTTTATGTGTCAATGCACTGAATATAAACTATTAGAGCTCCAAGTTAGGCTATCGGAGGAAAATACGTACACCCAACGCTACGATACAGCAGTTC
>Ga0210059_1010484_pt1 | contig 14301 bp, 12 predicted proteins | sample Ectturendosymbi2_FD_188042 | JGI IMG/M metagenome (GOLD analysis project Ga0210059, IMG submission 188042) | Ecteinascidia turbinata endosymbiont from Florida, USA - Sample 2 (SPAdes) (version 2) | ecosystem: Host-associated > Tunicates > Ascidians > Unclassified | place: Key West, Florida... | reverse complement strand
AAAAGTAAAGAGTCGTTTTTTTTGGTGGTTTTTATTGTTTTTTTTTGAGTAGGCTTTTTTAAAAAACCTGCGTGGTTTTTTCGGGTCGTTTTTTTACAACAACCCTGCCCTCGTCTCACCCACCAGTGTTGACTGCATACGCTGCTCTGGGGTACAGCAAGTATATCCAACATAACTATACACGTGAAAATTGGTTACCTTTTCAGCGAACCACACTCTCCTGGGCTCTCGCTCTGCAACTCTATCGTTCCATTATGTGGTTTTTGTCAGTACTCAGCAGCGATAGTGCGTACCGAGCAGATGTTTTATATACAGTATTTTCCAGGGCGTTTCAACATGCGGTCAAGTTGCCTCTCTGAAGCTGCGTCTTAATGACAACGTGGCCGATTTAATCAACTCGTGCTTACCGGGTGATATCATGGTTCTTGGTAGGTTTATTACTATTTTTTTATCGCAAAAAAGCAACGAAAGCACATTGTTTCATATGCTGTAGGAGTGAAGCGCACCACTCAGGGTTTCAATGCGCAGATGCACGCAGACGCAAGAACCTACTCTTATACGATGCCGACGTATGCATTTGCTGATGCCAACGATGTTTCCGACGCGTACAGGATATCAACCGGTAAATACGATGATATCTGTGCAAATGTTAATCGAAAACCTGACGTTCTTTGTACTGCTGTTCAGAGTTGTAAGTCGGGTCGGGCCGGGTTCGTGCTTAAGTTTGTCAAAATGGTCGTGCCGATTTTTATGCATGCAAAATTTTTTCGCAACAACGGATACTTATATATCGCCAGGTAATGCTGAATCAATCGAGTTGATTAAATCTTCAAAAATGAATAATTGTGAATCAATTAGTCATGCTTATTTTGCTACGCGAACCATAACGCGCAGTTGCGAATATCTTGACTTGGTAAATTTGTTTTCGGAACTAAATCAAGCTTTAAAAACAAATGTCGGGCCAGTGCCGGGTTCCGGCTTCAAAATGAGGCCCGTTACAACTTGTTTGCCTGCTCGGTGTCGAGCCTGAGTTGCACTAGCTCTGTCAAACTTTGAATCAAGAGCTTGTCAACCAATATTGTGCGGAAGGCGCAGACACCGTATCTGGTCTCTTTTCGTAATGTCAGTAAGATTCCATTGTGTTTGCTTAAACTTCTGTACAACCGCTATCCATTGCGGGTCGGCTGTGGCAAGCGTCAAGTTCTTCTTTGGACCAAGGCACACACTCGTATAAACTAGACCTTGTTGCATTCTTGTCCAATTCGCACTACACAGAGCCCAGAAAAAATTCCACAGTCTGTTGAATGTAGGATGTTGTGTCGTCATTTCGTCGTCTTGTGAAGATCTGGTAAGCGCAAAGCTTGCGGCTTGGTCTGCCTTCGATATGCATGTTATTTGTGTGTTCTGTACGTTTAGTGACAAATGTATTATCAAAAAATGCCGGATAAATCCTGAACAAGGTTACCTCGTTATGAACACAATATGGCGTTCTGCGATCTTTCTGCAACCTTGCTCCTACTCGTTCTTTGTACAAAATCAGTCAACAATTCTGATACCTTCACCGTACCAAGTTTCTGAAAAAGTTGCTCAAACAATTGTACTGTTCTGTTAATTGTGATTCGTTGAACACTGAAGATTTAGAAGCAGGGTTTCTGAAAAAAAGCGTTTTTTTGTTGTTTTTCTGTATACAACCCACGTTCTTTTTCAGAAAAATTAAACCTCATGTTTTTTTTGTTTTTTCATGTTGCTATGGATAAAAAAGTATTTTTATTACAATGGGTGGAGTTAATCTTACAATGGGAATTACTTCTTTTGAAATTGGCGTTTAGCTTGCTGAATTTTCACAAAATACCTATTTTCATTGACTGTATTCTTAGCTCAACTATTTGTTGTAGATAGCCTTGATCTTTTCAGGTAGAAACTAAAATGTTGTGTCTGACATAAAAAATGATTTTTTCTTTTGAAAAAGGTGTGTTAATTGCCGACAACGTTCTAAGACATGGCGTGTACTGTATTGCATTTGTAATAGTCTGAACCTTTCAGCTAATAAAATGAGGAAGTTGGCAAAATAGTTATCAAATATATTTGGGGATTTAAATAAAAGTGTTTTATGATCCAGACAAGTAGCTTTCACCAATTATGTGTGCCTTTCTATAGTTCTCTTTACTCAGTACTTAGTTTGACCAAGACGTACAACAACACACAATCTGATTAAGTATCAAGACTACACATTTTCTATCAGAGTTGCGGAGTTGCAAGGAGTCGTAGGTTTTTGAGTGGAGTCGGAGTCCTGAAAACACTAGGAGTCGGAATCGTGTTTATTTATCCGACTCCGGAAGTCCAATTGATCATTTTTTACATCGCACTCTTAAGTTACCTGTCCTAACTAGTGCCTGTTGAAATGATACAATTTCTTTTGAAACTTTAATTGAAACAGAGAAGTCTTGTTGTGCACCACGATTTCCATTGATTGCTACAAAATTAGCTACTTATATCTTGAAGAAGCCAGCATCATAGGAAGAACGCTTTCTCTTAAGCAAAGTGCGCATTACTTAGTGCTTACAGTTACCCGTAATCTTTATGGAGTCGGAAATTTTGGAATAAACAGAAAATTTTGGAATATTAGAGTCAGAGTCGGGCATTTTACCTCCGACTCCGCAACCCTGCTTTCTATGACTAAACGCAAAAATCGTCTTACTACTTCAAATGACTAATTTTTTAATGCTGTTGCACAACTGATTAGCTGCTGAGACCTGTCTGTAATGCTATACAACTAATTAATTTATGCACAGTTGACACAAGCATGTTTACAGGTATTTTCATTTCGGAAGAATATGGTAGGATTTTTACTGTTTTCTTGGCTGTTTTTTGTTGGGTAAAGTTACAACAACCCTGGTTAGAATGGTCAAAATTTTTTCAGGTTTTATATGTTTCAGAAAAACGTGAAAAAATAAATGAAATTCTGCGTCGATACAAAGGCACACACTCGTTTCATAACTTTACGTCGGGAAAGGAAAAGGGACAAGACAGTGCCTGCCGTTTTATAATGGATTTTTATTACGATGAACCTTTCGTTAACCAAAACGTTGAATTCATCAAATTTACTATCAAGGTATTTTCAAATTTACGTCCAAGGCCCTGTGCCGTGTTTACGCTTCGTGTAACAAGCGAGAGACGGCAGCAGTTCTTGTTTCAGGGCCAAAGTTTCATGATTCATCAAATCCGAAAAATGATGGGCTTACTTATTGTGATCGTAAGCAACCGGGCGGCTGATGAACACTTTGACAGGGCGTTTTCAGAGCCACTCGAAGATATACCCAAGGCCCCAGGAACAGGTCAGAGATCCTAAAGAAACGTTGCGGCTTGTGGGCGTCGCGGTAAGTGGTTGTTTACGGCAGTGTCTGAGCTTTTCGTATATTTTCCAGGTCTGCTGCTGGAAATGGTGCATTATGGAGGTTACAACAAGCGATACGCTAGTTTGCACGGAGGCATCGACTTTTCCGATGTTGCGGAGAAGCAAAAGGAATTCTTGATGAAACGGATCATGCCGACCATTATGAAGTAGGCGAGCGTGTTGTTTTGCGCTCGTTCTGTTGGATTTCTTCAGGTGATAGGCGCGACCCGTGTATTTCAACAGGGAGGAAATTGAGAATCGTTGTATGTTGTTGTGGATGGAGACTTTAATCAACCACGATTACACCGGAGCAAAGGCAAAAGCGCAGTGGTTGCTGCAACAGCAAGAAAAAGAGGTTGGCCGCAGCAGCTATCACGTTAGCGGTGAAATTATATATTTGCTGCGCGAGTTTAATCGCTCGTTTTGATCTGTGCTCGCAGGAAAAGAAACGTGCATCTGCGGCTGGTTCAGAAAAACGGGCTGGTTTTCAAGTATCACGAGCGGGAGAAGCTTGCGCAACCAAAGATAATACTGTCACCGCCATTCAACCTGTTGGTGCTTCCTGTGGTGCCGTCGTATCTCAGAGTAACGGGAACAGTGCTTATGTGCAAAAGGATGAAACCGATAATGATTTTAATCCAGCGCAAGAACCAGAATTGAAAAAGTTTAAATCTGACGTTGACGTGTTATAGCGATTGAGAAGAAACTGATGTTTCTGGCACTGTCGCCCATCGATCCCGCGAAAAGACATGCGGGCCCTCACCAGCAGCTGTCGTCTGTATTAGCGCTCAATGAGAACTCGAAGAAACAACGCATGGTGACGTTACTCGAGGATACCAACTTGCTTACACAAGAGTGAGCGGCGGCTTCTGGTGTTGCCGGTGTTAAGATTGTTCAGTTTTGACATTGCGTTAACTGGTTTTGTGCTTCGAATGCAGTTCGAAACAGTACGTACGGATGTGCGTCAGTGTCATAAATCTGACGGAATTGTACCTTACTGCAGCATACAAAGTCGTTTGCCCCTTCATGCAGTTTCGATTTACTGATGTGGTGGTTTACTTCTTATCACTACTACTGTTTTACAGTCATGATTCTAATTGTTATTTCATAGTTTTAACTGTTCCTATTTTGAGACTCTGCATGCTGGATCATGAACGAAATTGTTCTAGGAAATGTGTATTGCTAGGACGTGAGCGACTGATTTGGCTGAGGTTTGATTTTGATACAATCGCCAGCTTCACTTCGTTTCAAAACTGCATCTGGGATTACTGCGGTGGTGGTAGATTGCAAACTAGAACAATAGCATGTATCCTCTGAGTAGTAAAAGAAACTAGAATTTGGCATTGATGGCATCACTTGAAAATTTACTATAAATCATAATAATTGGTTATGGCGACGATGCACAAATGATCGAGGTACGAAAAGCATTGATTTGACGAATGTCGTGTTGCGAATGTCACCAAACAATAAGTTTTAAAAATTTGTAATAATGAAAGTAACTTTGCTTTGGCGTAAAAGCCATCTTGGTATTGTTCAACCACCGCGAAAGTGAGGTCTGGGGCCCGAATCGATCAACTGTAATTGAATTTTCTACCTGATCTCTTCTTGTTGATATTCTGTGACTTTTCAATGACAGAAAATCTGTCTACTTTAGCAGTCCCGAAGTAAAAATTGGTGTATGTTTTTGTTTCAGGCCTTCTGAGACTATTTGGCTGTAAATGACGTTTCGTAAATGTGTAAAGTTTTTAGCTGTAGCTTTCCGAACACCACTGAGATGTCTGGACTATTGGCGATTCAAATATAAGGTATTTCTGTTCGAATTGATTTCGCTAAAATTTTGGTGCTCATTTTGCTCATGCCATCGTAATTTCGTAGCAGAGCCACGGGCTTAGGAAAAGATGGACATCTTTGATTGAATTGTGGAAGACGAGAAACGAAGATTTTGAAACAAAAACTGCTCCTATGAAAGGTTTGACTAAGAGTTGTAAACTATAAATAAGTTTATTATTTTCGCCAGACATGTTTACTATTGTAAAGTATCTGTGGTGTACGTAGTTTATTCAAACTGAAGTGATCGCCGCGATAACTTTGAAGTAATTTTTCTTGAGCTTAAATGTAGCGGTTTCTGTTCGGTGTAATTTACGCGCTTGGGATGCTAAATTGACTAACTCAGTACCAAATATGCAGCCTGTATTCATTCCTGGATATGTAAACGCAGTTGCGTGATTTTTATGTTGCTAACTCACGTAGTACCAGGCCAAGGGATTTCGTGCGCAAAGTGAATTTTAATAGTTGGCTGCTTTGCGTGTAAGTCCAAACTTTTCTATTTGTTTGCAGCTACGTATGTTTTAAATTTGCAGGAAGTGCATCTGCTCAAAAGAAAGTGAAGTTTCGTGTAAAAAAGGTTTGTGTATGGCCTGTATGCCGAGAGTTACTCGGTTGTGAACTACAGTAGGACCAAGTAGAATAAGCAGTGAGTAGCTGAAAATAACATTGCAGTAACGTAAGTAGTTTACCTGTTTAATGCGATATTTTTGTGATTTGAAAAAACGATTGGTGTGATTTGCTATTTTCAAGTGAATGATGACAAGTTATTCTGAGTGACGGAGAACTTCATTAGTGCCAGCCAAAGCCGTGCGTTTTCTTCAGAAGACAGCGCAGTGCCTCTCATCTCTACCCCAGCATAGTCCGCTCCAACCTATTCAAAGAGTGTAATTGTACTGTATATTTCGGTTAGGATACAGTAAACGACAGGTAGCGGTCTAATGTTCAATTACCATTTCCCATCGCCAACTGTCTATGTCTAGAAGGTGTAGAAGTAGGTCCCAGCTTTTATTCAAATATTGAACTTGATTATTTTTTCTGTATGCTGATTTCATTAGATCAGGAATTCCCAAACTGGAGTCTGACCACTACACGGGGGGGGGGTCCCCCGCGAAGATATGACAAAAATTAATCGAAGTTTAATGAGTACTTCCAATTAATCAGCTCTTTCATTCTGGTGAAGTGTTAAGGACGAATATCTATTGCTCACACAAAAGGTAACTAAAACGTTATAGCGTTTTGCCACTAACTACACGTGTGAGACAGCATTTTTCAGCTCTTACAAATATGAAGACAAAATACAGCTCCAGACATACCGTGGTATCTGGCTTACGAGTTTGCTTGTCAGAAATAGATCCAAGAATTGATAGTTTGTGCGGTAAGAAGCAACCCTTCTCCGTCGCATTGATGTCAGTTTTCTACGATAAAACATTTTCCAATGTTATTTATTTTGCGTTAGCATTATCCTTCCGCGCTGTTTGGGTGGAAAAATTTACGCGACATAAGACTGGGGTCCGAGAAAAACAGATTCACAAATGGAAGTCCGTGGCCTAGAAGTTTCGGGAAAACTTCCCTGCGTTACACAGCGCTAAAACAAATTATTTGAGATACCATGGCGATGCGGCCAAACTGAATTCAACAAAAAACTCAACAATTGGCGTCATTTACATGAAGTTAAATCCAGTCATATGACAATCCATAACATCCTGAGGAACTAGCAGATAAGCGTCAACAATCTTTGTATTGAAGATTCCACAATTACCGGTCGGAATTTTTGTAAAGAAGTTACGCAAACCAAAAACCTAGCACAGGTTTTTGTGAAAATGTGACGTTGTGCACTACTTTGTGAAGTTTAGAACGACCTATTATGGGCAAAGGTAAACTTTTGCACCAGCAACTCTAAAGTTCGCATATGCATCACCCCGAGGTTCATGCTGCTGGACACGACATCCGGATTACAATAAAACAATATAAAGTGCCCGCAAGAAAAGCAAACGTTTCAACTTTTAGGCCATGTTGGCCTAATGCAGGGTCCTTATTGGCCTAATCCAGCCCTGAAAGCGTGTTATTCTGTGCTAAACGTGATAGTGAAGTCTACTTCGACGCCAACTCATGAGCTGAACACTTGAGAAGACTGAAACTAAATTATTGATACACTTAATTTGTGCATTGTGTGTGCTGATCGTTTTCATTGCAGGCCGCTTTGCTTGTTGCCTACGTTGGAGATCGTTACCATGGGTCACAAAGAAACGGATCGCTCGCGACAGTGGACTTGGAGATACTTAAAGCGCTAAAGTCGTCTGGTGTTGTGTGTGGTTTTGAACTTAGCAGTCCTGGAAAAATCCGTTTCTGTGGCGCTTCGAGGACTGACAAGGTATGCAAACCTCCAATGATGAGATACTCTCTTACCCATCGATGAGCATGTTATATCGCGGTTCAGGGCGTATCAAGCTGTGGGCAAGTGGTTTCAGTTCTTCTTCCGTTATGTGAGGATGTGGTCGATCGCATCAATAGCCAGTTGCCTGAAGACATCCTTGTGCTAGGTGAGTTTGTGTCCATTAATGGAATGCTGTGTCAGAAATGTTTATTTCTTGATTAACTGTCCATGCCAGTCGCACTCACTTAAAGTGGTGAGTTCGTACGTCGTTGCCCATCATGAGCTGCTTCAAATCAAAACAGAGTTTTATGACTTTACTTGCTACAAATATGAAAGATAGGACATCGATTGGTGCGGTTTCCTTAGACAGCTCTGATTTTCGACTGATAGGCTTGCTTGGAAGCATGTAATGGAATGAAACTTTGGGACTGCATGTCCAAAACGTGGCGCTTAAATAACACACCAAAGCTAAGAAAATTTTAAAGTTCAAATTCCGTTTTGTAACTGCCAAACAGAATATGTCAGAAATTGTTTAAATGAGCTGTGAATTGGTCGTACTACATTTATGGCGTATCTCAGGGAAGCCATTTGGACCATTTACCCCTTTTTTAACAACTGCCGTTTGTAGCTGTCCCCTTGGACCCGCTGTCAATAGGTATGCAGTAAAGCTTTCACCTGGCCTGGCAGTACCAGGGGTTAAAAAGTTCAATAGTTCCCAAAACTAAAACTTCGAAGCCAAGACCGTACAACCATCGAAAACCCAAAACTCAGACCAAACACAAGGTATAAGGAAACGTATTAGAGGAACACCGAACTTCACTAAGCGTTCAAAAGGAAATCGTTCTGGTTTACCATTTTCGAACTGCAGCAATCAAAGAATACGTTAATCTTTTAGCGGATTTGGGGCACATGACCTGGGATAATTTAAAGATCAAGCTTTAACCGGGCTAACATGTGTTTTAAAAATGAGTACTTACCTACAGTTACATAAGCTGGATAGTGGTGCTGTCCTATTGGAAATTCGAGTCAGTAACCGTTGTCCTCTTAAAGCTTTTTGTCTTCAAGTTATCGATAAGCAGACCTCCGTTGAAGAATGGCGTTCTTGTACAGGAATTGTACGTGCGACCAAGGGATTCCATGCTAAGTTCTGCGCTGACGGCAGAACGTATTCGTACACTACACCGACGTACGCTTTTGCGAACGCGGAAGACGTCTGCAGAAGTTACAGAATCTCTTCAGGTATGAATACGATCGTCCAATCATTAAAACGTTTTGTTGTTGCAAACAGTGCCGTGCTTTATGCTGTGCAAGCGTTCCTTACCTGTGTAAACCGACCTAACCAATCATCTTGTTTCCAGAAAGTGCTTTTATTGCACTGCGTACAAGGGCGTACGCAAGGGGATTTGGGGTTAAACCTCCCCCCCTTGAGCTTGATATTTTACAAAAACTTATGATAAGGCGAGTGTATAGGGCTTGATTTTTACAAAAATAAGGGGAGTATGTGTAGAAGAATATGCCTATTATGTCAACAAACTTCGCTTGAAAACATGAATATCGTGTCAACTTGTGACGTCACAAACAGCGCACACCAAACACAAATGACCACCATATGCCACTGAATGAAACCCCCCTCATGAAAATTTTCTGCGTACGCCACTGCTTGCGTATCGGTAACTTTTTTCTGACATACATGGGCTGGTCACAGGAAAGTCATCCTCTTAAACACTTAAAAACTGCCAACTGTGTATTGTTAATTTAAAATCACTGCGGAGTCGCTGTCACTTGTGTTGAGCACACTTCGTGCTTTGCTGATGGTTCTGCGCACATGAAATGGCCCTGTCTTTACGTATGACTTCCTTCTCCGAAGGTCACGCTGGTTTTCATAACCACTTGAACGTCTTTTAATTATTTCCAACCAAACTCAGTCACCAGCACAGTTGTGCCCTACCGCCGTTGTCACCACAACCTATCTGCTTGCATGCACGAATTAAACAACAATTGTGTTAAGAATGTGTCTGTAACCCTGTGGTTCTGTCTTCAATGCAGTTGCAAAAAGTGTCTGTAACCCTGTGATTTCGTCGGCTTCAATGTCTTGTACTACGTTCTGTATTGTCTGTTTGTATCAACCTGCGTTCTGCAGAGTGTGTGTGTTCATACTATGGACTTCGTGTCTGCTATAAACAAATAAACTAAATTAAACAAAACTTTGTTGAAAACATGCTGTCTCGTGCGTTTTTTTGAAATGCCATGGGAAATGCTGCCGAATTAGCCGGAGGTGCAGGGCTGACTAGCGAAAGGATTAAACCGTTGTTGAAATGCGTTTCCGCAGCAAAACCGTTTAACTTGAACCATTACGAGATCTTGGTATCCGCAAGCTAAGCCAAAGAATCGTACGGACAGCTGAAGCACTCTCTAATTGGCGATACCTGTGAACTGTAAATAGGAAAAGTGGATACAGTTTTTTCCTACATTGCGCAAGGCTTATGCTGTTCGCAACAACTACCGGAAGAAATTCTCCGCAAATATTTTTTTCGGTTTCGACATATTTTACGTGAAGTGACAGCTGGGCGCAAGAGATTTGGCAACTTATGTTCGATCCATTCATTTCTCGCTGAACAAAATTCTGTTTGAACAAAGATTTAATCGTTTTGTTTGCAGAATTGCAAGCAGATGGCTTCGGTGCTCCTTGAAACTAATATTTTAACTAAGTACTTAGCGGATGAACGTTGTGTTTGTCGTTTTCAGACAAACTTCGCCACATCGATTCTATCGCATACCGGTACAAAGGAGCTCATAAGTTTCACAATTTCACCAACGATGTGGAGATGAGCGAAATGCGTGGAGTGCGTTTTATTGTAGAGTTCTACCGCAGCGATCCCTTCCAAGAAGAAGGAATGGAATTTGTTAAATTCACCATCAAGGTAGTTTTTGAACCGATTTGTGCGCTTGGTGTTACATTTTCCTGCTGCTTAGCTGTTTTGCTGGAAACATACCTTTTTGTCTTTCGTTATTACAAATATATTTTCATTAATTGCATATTATTTGAAGGAAAGCGATTTGACAACGGTTGCTTTTGTTTGTAGATGCTAACGTTCGTAGAGTTTTGGTATTTTCAGCTAAATATCGTCTTGCAGGGTCAGAGCTTCATGAGACACCAGATCAGGAAAATGATTGGTTTGTTGATGGTCATTGTAAGCAACCGGGCTTCTGAAGAGTTATATGTCCGGGCGTTTTCAGAACCGTCCGAAAGTATTCCAACTGCTCCAGGCACAGGTAATTCTGTACGAGCCATCAGAACATCTGAACGTTGTTATTTTACGTCTAGGGTCAGAAACATTTAATGTAATGCTTGCACGAATTGTAGGTTTAGTTCTGGAAGAAGTTCACTATAATGGATATAACCAGAAACATGGGCGTTTGTACGGTGGAATTCGTTTCCCGAATGCAAAGGATGCACAAAAAGAATTTTTGGATCAAAGAATTTTCAGACATATTGTCAGGTAAATGCGCGAGTGCATCTTACTTGACTTCGCAGTATCGTCTAAGCGACCGATTACTGTTTCAGGAAAGAAGTGGAGAACAACTACACAATGACCTGGTTGGAGACCCTGCCATTAACTCCCACGTGACTGAGTCTGCAGCACAATGACAATCACTCTAGGATGCAAAGAATCGAGGCGTGAACTGAACCAAGATGCAGGCGGACGGACCCTGTTGCAAGACCGTGGGCCATGACCTTGTCAGTTGCAACGATATCTGATGCGATGCTTGGTGCCTTAAATGTGCACGATGTATGGAATGAGTATATAGGCTCTTGCCTGAAGCGTCAAGGAAACGGCCTTAATGCGAAGCTTTGCAGTGTCTGTGGTTGTGGACCCAAACAGTGGACTACTGCACTGGGAAGGTGGATTTGCTCAATGATTAGAAGCTTCGTCAGCTGAATAGTCGTTAAAATCGTTCGATAAACGTGTTTTGCGCAGGTTTTCGGAGTTTCAATGTTCGCAGTGAGCGATAATAATTCTCAATATCATGTTATTTGCGTAATTTGGGAAATAATGTTATAATGTATAAATGTTATAGGAAAGAATGTATAAATGTTATAATAAGAAACAATGTTATAGAGGAAATACTGTTCAACTAATAGGAAATAATGTTGCAGGTGGTTGCTCTGCTTCAGATGGCGATAAGACAGTGTACAGGGTCAACCTTGCTTCAATGACGGACAAATTAGAGGACTTTTGAATGCTTTCAATATTAACTACGGTATCTCTTACGAAGATTTCTATCGTACCTTTCAATTTCCGCTGCTGAACAAAAATGTGATGAGGAAGGCGAATACGTTTTTTTGTGAATTTTACCTTCATATTATCGCGTTTTTGTATGAGAAATCATGGAGTAGGCCTACAGTTTTGAACTGCGTCGGAATTGAAACTGGTTTTAAAAGTCAAAATCAAATTCGTGCTTGAGTTCAAATGTCAAGTTGTTTTCTATAAAATACCCTTAACATCAAGATTAAGCCTACTGTCCTACATGATTTAATTGTAAATCCTGTAGTAACACCGAATGTTTCAGCAAATCCTAAAGAATGACTACTTGCACTTAATCTTTGAAAAATATTTCACGCAAATGGTAATCGACACCAGCATCGTTCTATCAGTGAGTGACGTGAAATAACTTAAATTTTAACTGAATAAACCTATAGTTGTTTCTGTTCTCGATACATTGAGTCAATGCGACTGGGAAAATTTGTACTTGGTAAATTGCGACGTTTCTAAGACCACCAGCATGGTGCGAAACAAACTTGCTTTTCAGTGAATGACTGTGACGGGAATGCTATGCGTGTGAGATAGGGCACATTGCAGTGGAACAGCAAACAACGAGCTGAATGTTGTGTCTTGAGTCGGTCAATATGTGCTCATAACGTTGAAGATACCACGTGCCTCACCATTGGCGTTCGGGTGCTTTTGAGAATTTTCGAAAAAAAACGCCAGAGTTGATCGGATAGTGTTTTTTTGCGATCCTATCCTGTTTTTGAAAAATGATATCCGATCTGAATCCTGTTTTGGTTGAAGTCATGCTATCCATATCCGAAAACTATCCGAAAGTGTATCATGATTCACAACATACATTTTTGTGTTGTCTATTTTGCCTTATGTGGCAAAATAACTGCTAGAGGTATTTTGCCTTGGGTGAACACAACTGGCTGAAGTAGTTACATGACGAGTTTGCAATGCATGTTCTATTTAGTTGACCGTGACATCTGTAGACTAGCAGCTCGGTCGCATCTGCATGGACAATGGTTCTCATGGTTTCAGGACTGGCAAGCAATTAGCGGTTTCTTGTTTGCATTATAACTCTAAAACCTGAACCCCTAAACACCTTGGCCATAAGCCCTGACACTAAGCCCTAACCATAAACACTTGGATCTCGACCAATTGTCTCTTTGCATATCTTGCTTGTCTCATGCTCACTTCAACCAACTGTGTTCAACTGAAGGCAAAATAGTCCCAGCAGAGTCTTTGCCTCATAAAGCACAATAGACACTACCAACTGTAAATACAATGCATTGGATTGTGTCACTTTGTCATGGTCATGCCTGTGAACAGCAAGCTTGACATATTGCATAACCTAAGTACTTTTCAGAGCCAATTGCATCAAAAAGCAAGGTGAAGTTTTGCCACATCAAGCTTTACATTAGTCATTTGTTTAGTAGCAATGATTCCATTTTATCACCATCCATGGATGATTTTACATCCATAACTTCATTTATTGATCCTACCCATTGTTGCACCTGACCACACCAAACAGGCAATGGTAGTCTTGAAACCAAAACACAAAACAGCATTTAAAATAACAAATTAAACTATCTTACAAATTTTGAAATAACCCAATTAAAATTCAGTCTAACAAGTCAATGTCACAAAACAACAATTTTACGTATCGTGTTCAAGAAAGCAAAAACCTAACTAGTCAATGCAGACTCACTTTACCTAGGTGTGAAGACAGCAGGGTTAGTCATCATGACTCCAAGCCTGAAAAGCTGCTTCCGAAGATTCAAGATACAAAATGAATGGTTGTGCAACTTTTTCCAAAAGTCTGAACCCTCAAAATATCGATAAAAGCGTTTCGGATATCCGTATCCGGTTGCAAACTCACTATCCTGCCGGATAGAGATCATCTCTGCTAAACGCGCATGGCTTTGCGCGGGAATATCTCCGCTCCTGTTATGGTTACGGACCTGGTCGAAGCGTCAAAAGACGCGGCAAGTCTTCTAGTCTGCACTCGAAAAAAAATTTTTTGCTTGGTGGGTGCGGGTTTTTTGTCAGTGACGTCATAAGTGGAGGACTTTTAGGCCACCTTGGCCCACTTTACCTGGCCCTGGGCGCTAACCGTTAGGTGGTAGTATTTCGCTGAAGCAGTAGGGGGAGGAGCTAGGGCGTTGGTAACGCAACCAAAAACTGCTGTTTTTTAGGCCAAAATCGAAGTACGAATATATCGTAGGCCGGCTCTCAAAGTGATCATTCATCCCATAGCATGTCACTGCAACCAGGGCCGCCTTAGGCCGATGCATCTGCATAGGGCCCCACGTCATGGCGTTTAGGTAGATTCTTATTATTTTCCAGATACCCCTTGCGCTCGAGAAAGTAGAAATAACTTATAAATCTCAATGTTAACAAATAACACTCTCGCTGGAATGTAATGGCGC
>Ga0210059_1010483_pt1 | contig 14302 bp, 10 predicted proteins | sample Ectturendosymbi2_FD_188042 | JGI IMG/M metagenome (GOLD analysis project Ga0210059, IMG submission 188042) | Ecteinascidia turbinata endosymbiont from Florida, USA - Sample 2 (SPAdes) (version 2) | ecosystem: Host-associated > Tunicates > Ascidians > Unclassified | place: Key West, Florida... | reverse complement strand
TGATATATGTATAAATATTTGGAAATAAATAATATATAAATATATTTTATCTTCTATTGCTAACCTCAAATGTACCCCTTCGGATAGGCAAATGTACCCCTGGGGGTACATGTACCCTGGGTTGGGAACCCCTGTCTTAGAAGAACAATATCGAGTTTCAAATGGCAGATAATTTTGTAAAATTTGAGTTGCAGATGACACGACGTCCAGCCCGGAAACGGTAGTATGTGTAAGTACTGTGTTGAGATCGGAGGTGCCAAGCTGCAAGCGCGCAAAGCTTCACACGGTGATCAGGCAGCTGACTCCGAAACAATTATAAGTACTAGAAATGTTTCGGGCTCAGTTATCTGATCCTGAGAACCCTTTCAATCGCCTTGTACCTTAATTAACTGAAAAGTCAATCCTCACGTTGGTTTATTCAAGGCTGCATGTAACTAGCTACTCTGCAACACACTGCATGTCACATAATGTAAAAATCAGGTGAAACAAAAGGAAATATCCCTAATTATAACCAGCCTGTTTCACATTAACAAGGCATTCTGCTATAGAGAGAATCTATTGTTGAAATTTCGAGCACCACCACTGCGTCAGTGGCAGTGGTTTTCAGCCTCGACATGCATGGGATCAATTCAACCGGTTTCTGACTAGGACGTCAGTCCCAACTTGGACAGGTGTTTGTGGCTCCAGGCAGGAGTACAGGAGTTTCCTTTACTTGTCCAAATCAACATACTACAGCCGCGAAGCTTACTTGAAATGATGCTTGCTTGAAGGCATTCCCATACAATGCCCACAGTCACGCTTTCACACAGTGCCTCTAGTTTGGTCAAAATAAGATTACAATCTATTTTGTTGGTCACAAACGTGTTATTTTTTGATAGAAAACCATGCGCCTTTAACACAACTCTTGCGGACAAAGTTGAAAAACAACGAAGCGCTGTAGTGTATTTTGTCGTGATAATGCATCATGTGGATTATTTTAGTCATTCTGGTTTTAGCACGTTGTATTGAAGAGCGGGCCATGAGATTGAAAGGCGTGATCATGCATGTTAACTGTTAAAGTATTTTGCTGAGACTTTGCTGCGCAGAACTCATTGCCAAGCGACCGTTGCCTGCAAGCAAACATAGCCCTTTTCAAACAAGATTCTCTTCCACAGTGTGCAAACATACTGTAGGACACAAATATAAAAACTCTAATTTAACAGAATTGTAAAGCATCGATTTTCTAGCAGCCAGCAAGGCATATTATTAAACATCGACTCTGTCAGTTGAGGCGCTGCCATATTGAGTTGGTGGACTAACTGCTCTCAAGCTCTTCGGCTTTCTGATTTACTAGAGATTTTTCACTTGCGGTAAAATTTTGTTTAGTTTTATTGTTTTTCTTTAAACCAGGATATTTCGGAAGCACGTGCAATATGACAGATCCTTGTCTGGAAACAACATGTTTAAATGGAGGTTCTTGCGTCAATGAAGAGGGACAAGCGAAATGCAGATGCCTTGGTCCGTATGCAGGGAGAAGATGTGAAACAATGTGTGTTACTAGCCGGGTGAGTTATTATGGGATTCAAGGTGAATAGGCTTTGCCGCAAATTAATTTGCACTAATGCTGTGTGTTATCAAAAATGAGTAAATAAAATCAAGCCTTAAACATCAGAAAACCTGGAGAAACGATTGCGTGAAAGTGAACTAATTAAAAAACATAAAGATAGACCAACTGAAAGTCGCGATCTCATATGAACTCATATCCCTTACTTGACTTCACAGACCATAAATTACACTTATTTTAAAACTTTGGTCTCTCTGTTGAAGCTATTTTCAAAATTCAAAAACGTTGTTATGTGTATAATATGAACGTGCTTTGAAAAAATTGCAAATAAAGTGAAAAGTTAACAAATACCTTACGGTGGTCAAGCTGAATGAAATTAATTTACACATTTTCAAAGCTGATCGGATTGCAAATTTATACATGTTCAAAGGTGCTTACATTATCTAAAACCTTAAATTTTATGGAAGCTTTTTGATTCATATGGAAGCTTTTTGATTCGTTTTTTGAAAACGTAAATTTATTGGCAAAAATTATAATAAACCAACCCGTTGTTGTACAGGGTAGTCCAAAAAGATGTATCCATTTCATCATCACTATCATTTCATAACAGGCTTCTGTTTTCCAGGTAAATCATAGTTAGTGCTCCAAACGTTTATTTCCCAGCTTGAATGGATCAAGCAACAAAATCTTCCGTGCAGGAGAGGTTAAAGATTATAGAGGTCTGTTGGGCGACGAAATCAGTTGTCCAAACTCAACGACAATTTCGGAGGGACTTTCCAGGCAGAAACGTTCCAACCACATTCACAACAAAGTGCCTCCTGGATAAATTCAAGAAGTTGGGAAGTGTACAGGATAACGTTTAAGGTCACAGTGGCCGGCCACGGCCAGTCATGACAGATAATCACATCGTGACTGTGAAGCAGTGTTTGGAGCAGTCTACAAGGAAATCCACAAGACCTTTGTCCCAGGAGGCAGATTTGTCAAAGAGTTAGGTATGCGCATATTGCACCAGGATCTTCACCTGTTTCCGCATAAGTTCAATATTTACAGCTTCAGACCGATGCAAATAAGGTTGAGAGACGTGCATTTGGACAACCATCAGTCAACGAATCGAAGATCATCTTGATTTCTTGGAGTTCATTTTTTTCAGTGACGAGGCAAATTTCCACTTTAGTGCCTAACATGAACAAAAAAATATGCGCTTTTGGGCTCAGGTTCAGTTTCATGAGCATCAGTATCGCCCACTTAGTGTCGAGAAAGTGAATGTTCGGTATGTGTTGGGTCGTAATGGCATTATCGGGCCATACTGGTTCAAGCATGCTGATAGACGTCCGGTAACTGTGAACACAAAGCGTATATTGAACTAATGAGAAGAAAATTCATCCTTGCACTGAGGCTAAAGCGAGGAGTGGACATGGATACCGTGATTTATCAGCAAGATGGAGCAACATCGTATTGCTCCAATGCTTCACTCGAATACCTCCATGGTTACTTCCCTGGAGACAAGCTCATCTCCCGTCGTAGACCACCCTTGATCTGCACATTCTCCATTCCTATCTCATTTGGATTATTTTCTGTGGGGATACCTATAAGACAGGGTCTATCCTAACAATCCCCAAACTATTGATGCGCTCAAGAATAATATTCGACGGAGATCAGGGTAATTCCCCATGAGATGTTGGACAGAGTCATGACAAACTTTACTGTGCGAGTAGACACGGTGATTCAGCGCCAAGGGGCATGGATCGAACACATCATAATCTATTGAGCTGTGCTGGACAAATGGCGGTGTACGAGGAAAAAGTTACACCACACAAGACTACATGTGCGCAAGATAGGTCTATGAAAAATAGCTGCAAAGTATTCCTTTCAATATAAAATGCTATACTTTATCAAAACTGAATACATCTTTTTGGACCACTCTGTCTTTAATTTCGTTTAACTAAGGCTTTGTTGCGACTAATTTTTAGATCTTCGTAAATAACGATAAAATATGTAGATATACTTTTTGGTTATAACTTGAATGAAACTCCAATTGCCTTACTGAGCCATAAAACTCATCGGACGTTGCTTCTACGGTAACAATTTGGTTGCACGCAGTGTCAAGTTTACAAAATTAAGATAACGAACGTTAATACAAAGTTTTCATGGTATAAATAATCAACAGTGTAAACCAGTGGTTCTCAAACTTTTCTGCACATTGACCTCCTATGAAAGTCTACAATTTTCTGTAGACCCCGTGGCCTAGCCCAACAGTTACTAATACAAGGAAAGTATGTGTCAAAATAACTTTGAGTATTTTTAACTTGAAATGCATGATTTCAAGCAAGCCCATGCATGAAACACTCTATGTTGGGAAATGGATATACTGAGCTCTTTCCTTACGAGGCATATTGATTTACTGTCGCTAGCTTTGCAAAAGTATTTACTGTGGCTATCACTCGGGTTTACAACAATTGTTCTCCGTCCTATTGCGTAGCCTACTGCTGTACTACCAGTCTAACAACCGCCGAACTGCGGCACACGCACTACAATATTGTTTGTGACGTAATAAACAGAATAGTTTTCATAATGTCATCACAATGGATGATTTAATAAAAAACTATTCGAATCGATGGTACTTTTTAAACTACTGTAGCTGAGATTTGATCAGACCTCTTAATTTTGTTTGATCTGTTGAAAAACGCCGTTTGCATTCCTTGCCCGATTAACACTAATTTTGAATTGGAGGCTTCATTGCTCCAGTAGACCCCAGCAGTTATTCATTGACCCCCTGGCCACTCAGTGACCCCCATTCAATCCCGTGACTATTTATCGACTCCTTGGATGGTCCAATTGACCCCTGGGGGTCGATATCGACCACTTTGAGAATCACTGATGTAAAGGCATATAAAATGACGTGACAAACGAATTGAGGAGTTTCAACCGATGGTGAACAACATCGGTTCTGGATTGTTTCAAAGTTTGGTTTCGGCCTGAATTTCGTTTCTTGTCGGACTTTTTGAGATTAACGCTTTTTCCCACGGAGCGCTCTGGTCAATCTCTCATTGGCTGTAAATCACTGACGCAACCTTTCCAATCAGACGCCGACACCGAGATATCGCTGCCACCCTAATAATTACATGTTTTTGGTATATAAGGCAATTAGGAAATAATTTTGTCATGTAAAAAATGCATCGTTTTGGCAGAAACAGAACAGACAATGCTTATGTTGTTCAGAGTAAAGATTTTGCTTGTTGAGTGGAGATGCTCAATTTTCTTGTTTAAGTACAAATCACCAAACGCTCTTTTGGAACAATACTTGGTTGGTTTGTAAAAATCTGTTGCTTTAAAGTGATAGGCGATTATTTTTTGTAACGAACAAAAAAGAGCTTCCTTCATCATTACAACATCAAGGCAATGAATTGCAGAAATTGAAATTGGACGTTTGCAGAAAATATTGTTTTTTTGCTCAATGGTTTTCCTACTTGTTTTACTTTCCATATCAATGGTTCTCATTCAATTACTTGAAAAAGACGTGGTTTGTATTAAATTGTCCTTTCTTCCCGAAGTGCAACGTTCTTTTCTCGTCTTAGCTTTAGACACCACTATTGAAAAGTTAATATTAACTGGTTTGAACATAGCAAGGAATTAAAAAGCTCATTTAGGAATTTTAAAGAATCTCAGAAAATATCGTTCTCAACGTTTACCAAAAATGTTTTGCTGTTTAAGTTTTCAAAAAACAAAGATTTAAAATTGACTGCTTGAACATTTTGTTCCTGGTGTTTGGGGTTCTTCAAAATACTTTTGTATCTTGTCACGGTCAAAGTCAACTGCTCTTTGTTGATTGTTGATCAGTTTTCTCATAATCAAAGTTGCTCAAGTGATAAGTCGCATTGAGTTGTGGCGTTTACACAAAATAGTCTCTGGTGGTTTTGCGAAAAGTATTGAATTATAAAAATTATAATAGCTTATGACCAACCTCTTACTGCAGAGTTGTTGGGGTAACGGAGTGGGATGTGTTCTTACCTCTGCTGGTCGAACACGTTGTAACTGTTACTCAGACATTCCACAAGGACAAGTAAAATGCCTAATGCAAGATGGTGAGTTATTTCGCACTGAACAATAAATTGAATAACCTTTCAATTCAAAACTTTTTTCAGACAAGAATTCTTTTCATGGTTATTGCGTTGTTTCTACGAAGCAAAGCTTTTATCTCAGATGTAGAAGTCATGAATTTCGAAAGTTTACATTTAAATGTTCGATTTTGTTGGAAAATCTTTGTTGTTTTGTTGATAAAAAATGAGTAGTCAAAAAAACTGAGTAGTACCTAACGTAGTCCCAGTTTTGTTTACTGGATTACCAAGTTCTCGCGGCTATGAATGTTACTTGATCACAAGCAAAAAGTTTGATCAACGTTTATCTTGGTAATTTCCACAAAGTAATAACACTGACTGCACCGATGCTGAAAGGCATTATTTCGGTGCTTTCCAGATTTAGATGATTTAGTTGTTGTATTCAAAATTGTACTTGTTTGACACTCAGCTTCTTTTTGTAACAAATTTCCAACTCCGACGAATCAAATTCTACTTGGTTTTTCAATTCAAGAATCCTAAATAACGATTTTTTGTTGTGACTGTTTTTTTCTGAAGTTTTAATACTTCCCATTCTTTTCAAACAAAATCTCACTTAAATTGTGGGAAAAAACAACAACATGTGAAGAAGCTTTCAAACAATGAAAGCTGCTATCTGTACTTTAAAAATAGTTACTTACGTCTTCCTGATTGTTTTCACGCGTCCTCATGTTTCATCAGGCATTTGTAAAAGGGTTACGTTCAGTAGGAATCACGAAAAATGTTGAAGTAAAAAACTGTCTGAAATTTTTCTCCATAGAAAAACTCCATTATATCTTCAAAATCCAATCATTCATTTTTGTACACTCTTTTCTTCTGGGAACGGTCGCAGGGGCAGCAGTCCTAGAACTCGAAATACCCCACAGAATGTAGAACCACTTCTCATCCGAATAGAGAGATTCCATCAACGTTGGTTCGGCCATGTAACCAGAATGCGCACACACATCTCCGACATTGCTTGGCCCCGCCTTGGTGTGGAGATAAAAAAACTACCAGGGATTGCTGGAAACCGTGAGGCATTTTTCAGCAATTCCCTTCGTCCAGCTTGAAACACGACGTTTAGTCGAAGAGATGCCAACAACATCCGGGGAATGTTGTTTGGCTTCCTCGACCAGTTTGTGCTCTTTTCCTGTGATTGAAGTGATGTTCCAGTTTCGAATAACGAGCTTATGGCAAGGTTGCCGTTTACGCGTGACTTTCAAATCTCCCAGAGTAGGAAAACTCTATACTGTCTCAGTTCACCTCCCCAGATGTGTAGCGGGCGCAACCTGGGGCCTCCAGTTGTGGATAACTAGTGGGGGGAGAATGTCGTGAATTTTTCCAACGGGCTCTCTGTTTAAAAAGCCCAAGATCTGTACTTGGTTGCGTGCGCGACGACCGATGCGCGATGGATTTGATTACTTTTGCTCATTAGCTGGCCAAGTTATACCCTTGGACAAAGTTGCCGCGCCATTTACGCAACAAATTTTGCGATATAAGGGGGAAGCACGGGAAGTTGCTGCTGTGGGCACATTGTGCAGGAGACGCCTTGCATTAAATCTACTACAAGCGCAGTCATGCGGCAATCACTACACATGAAAAGGAAAGGCTATGTATTGTATTGTGCTATCGCTTTTCTTCACGGAACAGGTTGGATGATGTCTTTGCTCCATTCCCTGACACGACATCCCTGAAATGCCAGAAATACTCATAAAATGGTGCATAAGACCCTTAAGTAAAATCCATAAATCACTTCATTAATTTAAGGCTAAATGAATAAGTAGTTTTTTTAACATTTCTTTATTTGTTGGAAAATGTAGATGTTGTTTTTTAAGATTGAAATTTGAAACCCATCCTTTGTAGTAGAATTTTGGGAGTATCTAGTACGGCACCGTATGGTTAGCTTGTGGGGCTAGCCGTACGGCATTTTCACCAGGGCGCCCTGTGATTGGTGGAAGCGGTCGAGTTTAGCGAAGTGAGCGGTGGTGCGCAGCAAAAAGTTACAGAGCACGGTGCTCTTCGCCAGTAAGCTGGAGTGCAGCCCTCAGCAGAAAACCTTACGGTAGGCTATACTGTACATAAGTGGAAACGACCACCACAGGATGTGCAAGTGAAATAAGCACGGTCAGTAACGTGTGCAGTATTGGCTTTGTAAGACACCCAGATTTGTACGACTGTACGCTGCAAAGGGCCAATGGGTGGTCTATGCAATGTCTGTAAAATATACAGCAGCGTGGTCCGACAACAGGATCGCGGGCCGTATGTGGCCCGCAGAAGCATTCAGGAAAAATCTTCAAATCTGAAATATGTTGAAAAGTGTGTGAGATTACATTTGTCTCATTGAATTGCTTGCACTGGATAAAATGCATTTGCAAAAGAACAACGAATAATTCCTTTTCTGTGTACCATTATTGTTTTTGTTTTATTTATTTATTTTACGATCAAATTAGAAGGTATGGCCCTTCGCTAACCCTTACTTGGGGCACCTGTCTGGATAACCTCTGTTTTTTTGGTGCTTCGGCTCGGCTTTCTTTGTCTGGAAGAGTAGGCCTACATCTGGCGCAATGAACTAAGTACCGCCAAATAAATTTGTCTATCTATCCGCTACACGCGACTTTCTCACAGTGGCCCCGAGCCCAAATAATTGCCTACCTCCGCAATAGGAATTTTAATTAAAATAAGCATAGCATCCTTTAATCAAAATGAATAACACTTACGGTGTTAGAGACTGTAGAAAGTTTCTGGAAATTAGTCAAAATATAAATTTCCCAAAATGAAAGATTTCGCGCTGAAAATTCACTCGATGTCTGGAAACACAAAAATATGCCAACAAAGAAATTTTAGCCTGGTGGCAAGCTTCTGAGGAATCTGCCTGCTTGCTGCTTTCATTCTTCTACGACGATTGAAACTTATCTATTTTCCATATTTTCGCTTTTTAAACGCGTCGTCAGTCCTGATTCAAATGCAATGCATCATCAGTCTTATTCAAATAGAATCTATCAAATATAATCTATTTGAATAAGGACTGACGATGCGTTGCAAAACGCAAAACTAGTTTCACTGTTAATAAAATATGACCGATTTACCTGCCGCCATCTTTGTGGCTTATAACTATGGAAAAACACATATCATGTGTGTGAGAGTATATTTTCTACGATGAAGCAAGTCACATCAAAAAACAGAAATCGAATGGCAGACGAAGCACTGGACGATAGTCACCGAATTGCTACCACTAACACTGGCATTCATAAAGCAACGATAGTGTCAGAGAACCCTCGTAGATAGTTGTAATAAAATGCTGTTTACTTTTGTGTAATAATTTTAATGACGCACTCACTTATCTTCCCTTTTTTAGTTTTAAATGTTGCGATTCTGTTGCTTTATACATCATTTTGTTGGAAGTGGCCCGCGAGTTGTCACGTTTTTGTAAAATGGCCTGTAGGTCAAAAGCAGTTGGACCACGCTGATCTGCAGTATAAAATCCGTACGATATGAACACTCTTTCAATGGGTGTGCGTAAGGTATCTAAAATGTTTGTAGATATGCGAGTAGATCTGTAAGATACGCAAGTAGGTGTGTGTGAGGTATGCGTAGGTGAAGTAAGACGTACACATTATTTTTACAGAAGGGTGAAAGCATAGGCTTGATTATTACAGTGGAAACGTTTCCAGTCGGAGATACTTTTACAAGTTAAATTATGCCAAATAACTTCAAAAAATGTCAAACAAACCGAAAAAGGCCGATGGCTGTCAATTTTTAACTACCTGAATGAGTAATGGCAAAATTGCAATGCTGCTATGGAACCAAGTCTAGAATTATTGCATATAAATAAACAAATAATTGTTAATCTCGAAAAGTACCATCTCCTCTGATAGAAAATGCTTAATAAAAATATCTATAAATGTTTGAAACTATAAAATACATGTTGTGAAAATACAAACATGCACCATGCTATAGTTTTTGATTACTTTGAATCCGGTACACAAGCGTTTGGTATGATAGATACGTCGCAATTCCACAAAATATCTATTACAAAGTGCAGTCACAGAGAACCCACAGAAACAGAATCAGGCTTTCCAGGTTCACATGGACCAAATACGCCAAATCGCTAGTAACAATATAGCATATAGCTTCAATTAATGTCAAACAAGCTGAAAAAAACCTGAAAGTTTAAGCTCAAAGCAAACAGGTTTTAAAAAATGCCAAACAGCGTTTTTTTCTGCCAACACCATTAAAAAAGGCCAAAAACATGCCAAACTCTGATGCACATGCCAAACAGCATTTTCTCACGCCAAACCACTTTAAACAAGATGAAATTTCTGAAATTTGCATTAAAAATACCAACCTGCAACCCTGGTCTTCATTCTACTACTCCGTCATATGTTAGTGCGGTTCGTTACACTTGGCCGCTTCCACCAACCATAGGGCGCTCTGGTGAAGGCACCGTACGGCTAGCCCCACAAGCTAACCTACGGTGCCGTACGGCTAGAAGACACTGCCTAAATTTTAACACCTTGAAAAGCTTAACAGAATTTGTCCAACTTGCAATGCTAGTTTGATTCAAAGTCATATTTTTGGGTTTTTCTACATTGAGCTTCCTGAAATCCGAGGAAATTCAAGCGGTATATTGGATCACCTCGAAGTTTATTTTCCATGAATGCAACTACATTCTATCTAAACTTTGATTTTGGTGTCTGCTGTATTTCCTTCTTCGAATAGCGACCTCTCTTACGATTGTCCTGCGTAAACAGGCACAACGTTAAAATACACACGAGTATACAAAGTTTCAAAATTTGCATTTTGCTGCAAATATAGTGTTCATATCATAAATATGAGTATTTTCAGACCACGTTGTTTTTTTCTCATAAAATAAACTGCAGAGGTGATCAACGAATGCTCTACTCTGACAAATCCATGCAACGGAGGAAGATGCTCTGATCATTTTTCCGGGTTTTCATGTTCCTGCCCCAGAGGTCGAAGTGGTTCACGCTGCGAGAACAAAGATCCTTGCATACCATCGGTGAGCAGCATGCTTATTTGAAAATGGTTCTTGATCAAATCACGTGTTTGTTTCATAAGACAACAGGCCTCACCTGCGCAGCAGTCCTGTGTGACTTTGTTTGATTCACATTCAAACTGACAAAACTTCTACAGCTGATTTTACCGCTGTTGATATTATAAGATGAGAAACAAGAATGATTTGGATTTCTTCTTGATTTTAGATTGTTTGCGGGAAGATTCGCGTGTTTCGGCAGTTAACTCGCGAAGCCGTACCAATGTGGAAGGCGACCGGATAATCGATTACGGATAATCGAGGAAGCACTGTAGTTTGAATGTTCAGTGTTGCACAAAATCGTCAAACAAACCGTTTTATTGTTTTTATTGTTGACTTTGACATAAAATTGCCAAAATTTTGCGAAATAATTGGCTACTCAACAAAAAATGTTGAACTTTACTCAGAAACTTTTCAGCAAATATATTTTTAATGAATTGGACTGCAACATTCCAGCGCATTTCAGAAATCCGCATTATCGCAACGCTTGTTTCATTTTGTTTTTTTTGACAGCCATGTGTCAATGGGGGACGGTGCTCATCCACAGGTGCATCTTATTACTGCACTTGCACCGAACAGTACGCGGGAAGAAATTGCGAATATCACGCAAGTATGAGGGCAACGTGGTCTGTGCTACTCAATGCTCTTCACTGGGAAGTAGCCAGTGATTCATGTCGATGTGCTTCCAGCGTTGAAAAGTAGAATAACATTAGGTTCATATTTTGCACGTTTTTCTCATCAAATAAAGTTTTAGCAGCCTGTAGCTTTGAATAAAGCTGAAAGTGAACAATGCTTTAAGTAAATGCAAAAACGTTTTGATTTCATTGAATCCTGTTTTGAAAACATTTGTGCCCAATCCTATTTTATTCAATAATTTTTAGTGAAACATCATTAAAATGTCGAAATAAAACGTGCGAACCAATTGACTTGCTTAAGTGCTTCCAGGAAAACGCAAAGTTGTGGCATCATAGAAGATTTTCATTTATTGAATTGAAACCTAAAAACGCAAAGCATGCAAAGCCTTATTTTGACTCCGCTCTTTCAGAACCTTGTTCAGTGCAATGCAGCACCACAGCTTTTACTGTCACGTGTCGCGCCAGTGACCTGCCCTCGAAAATCAAATCAGCAACACTGTGGTCTCTGTCGCCTGAAGAGAAACATCAGTGCACGTGCAAATTCCCCGACAGGAGGCGCTACAACCAATACGGCCAATTATCAAGTTATGGCCAGTACAATCGGTATGGAAATTACATTGGTGGAGCATCTTCAAGTAGTAGCTGCTCCATCCCCTTTGACTCTTGCGGTACAAAATTGCAAGTAAGTCACTTCATTCGTTAAAACTAGGAAAGGCATTGTGATTTCAATTAAACAAAGTTAGGCAGCATTTTGCGCTGTTGAAAAGAACATTGTTAAGAAAGCTTTGTGATGTAATGAATATTTTTTTACAGATTGATGATACAGCTGCTGTTTATACAAACTTCTTGAGATTCCACAAACACTCTTACAATCACAATGACCAGGAATTCCCAGATTTTTTCATCACGAGAGAAAGAGGAGAATTTTTGGTAAAACATGAAGTTTTCTGATTTTTTTGATTAATTTTATTTTGATTTGATTTTTTGATTAAAAAATCAAAAAACAGAAGGAGGATTGAAAAGTGTTCCTTCAAAACCAAGTAGCACCAACTCTAGCTTTACAATGAAGTTTTCCATGGTTGTTTGGATTTCTGTGGGAACTTTTTAAGACGCCCTAATTTTTCAAATATTTCGAAATGATTCAACCTGAAACAGCTCGCATTGGATTGACCATTGTAAAAAGAATCGAGGTTTTTAGATGCATTTCAGCCAAGTAGTCAAGGTTAATGGCACGAATCTGGAATTTGTTTAAGGTTATCGCACAGTGGATGTTTCACTTTCTGTATTCAGTCTTACCTTTTGCAAAATATGAATGACGTTGTAGTTGAATATGTATCATGTGATTAGTTTCACGTTGCTGTTGTTGTTGCTTTTCTTGTTGTTTAGATCGTAATTTTGTAGAAAAAAGAAGAATTGAATTTTTCGCACAACATACGCTTGTTTTCGTAAAATCACGTTGAACTTCAAAATTAGAACAAACTTTAGCAAATCTTCCCTGTGGTGCATGACGTCACAAACAGTGTTTCATTTAAAAAAATGGAATGTTTGGATTAAAACGGATTTTGTTGCTGATTTCCGAAAACTGCTGCACACTTTCTTCAGCTAACCTAACTGAAAAGCGTGTTCAATCCTCTGCTTATTTGTAAACTGTGTGTTTATGTCAGCGAGTAGATTTAAGTGGAAGTTTGTTAAAACGGAGTTGGAACGTCATCTTTTCAACCTTCATATACCTGAACACGTGAACATGAAAACGTTTAATATTATCTACCACAGAAGAGTCCTAACTGTTAGGACTCGTTTCTCAACGTGGGCTTCAGTGTTTCTCAACGTGGGCCCTCAGGCCCACAAGTGGGCTTGTGGATTTTTGAAACGGGCCTGGAGTTTTCATTGGGCCTACAGTGGGCCCCAAGGAAAATTTATGGCTGAAATTCAATACTTTATCTGCTAATGTAAATTTATGAAATTATGACCTTGAAGTTCAACAGAATACAAACCAATTATACAGTATAATAAAACATGAAGGTTTCTGATTTTTTTGTACAGTATAATTGTTTTTTTACAGTATAATTGGTTTTCGTTGCAAATGTGTGTTTTCTATACATAAATTTTCATAATTTTTTGTGTTATTAGGCTAAAACCCCACATTCTCAATGCCTCAGCGATTTTAAGGTTGTAGATTCTTTCCGACACTTTGTTGTTCGTTGGCGCTGTGCTGTTGGATTAATACTCTTTGCCACACATTTGCCGCTTGGTAAGTTCAACTTGACAAGCTGATAGATAGACATATGGATTAGTTTAGTCATTGACACTTTTACTGTATTGTTTATATTAATAAAAAAACATTTCCATGTTACTCGAAATTTTTATGAAAGGTTATGTGGGCCTAAGATTTCTTTCAACGCTGAAATTGGGCAACAAGAGAAGAAAGGTTGAGAACCACTGGCCTAACATATATACTGCAACTTGACGTTTTTGACGTATATACTGCAACTTGACTTTTTGTTTGGCCACGCCCAATCAATTACATACTTGTTGAAATTCAGTTTACTAGAAAATTAATAGTTTTACATGTCAAGATTATACATGTCTCTCAACTACTTTGTTTTGATTCCATTTGAAAGATTTTTATCCGAAAAACTGTGCTACCGACAAGAAATACATCTGAAGTTACCCTTTCTGCGCCCGCGCTCGAGGAGGACAAATCGATAGGTCTAGCGACTTACTCTCAACAAATCGCAGTGAAAAACTACTCTATAGTGATTGCAACGCACCAATCTTCAGCTAGGTTTGGAAATGATTTAGCGCCTTTGGAACTAGAGGATGCACCAACTAGGGAGCGGCCCTTGCCGCGCTCGCGTAAGGTCGGATATCGGCTCTAGCACCAGCCCAACGGCCGTCTAACTGTGCCCGTCGCCGGCGGGGCACGAGTGCATCGTCGCCTTCCAGGCGGGATTCTGACTTAGAGGCGTTCAGTCATAAT
>Ga0210059_1010482_pt1 | contig 14305 bp, 9 predicted proteins | sample Ectturendosymbi2_FD_188042 | JGI IMG/M metagenome (GOLD analysis project Ga0210059, IMG submission 188042) | Ecteinascidia turbinata endosymbiont from Florida, USA - Sample 2 (SPAdes) (version 2) | ecosystem: Host-associated > Tunicates > Ascidians > Unclassified | place: Key West, Florida... | reverse complement strand
TGTAACCACTTTAACCAATCATATTCATCCAAAGGCAAAATAACTCGAACACTATTTTGCCTCGTGAGACAAAACAGGCATTACCTTACAATAAGCAGAACCTTCAAGCAACATGCCTGTATGTTACTGTAGAATTTGCAATTTTACGGAGTCAAGGCGGAGTTGAATATATCTATGATTTGCGGAGGAGGAGCGGATGCGGAGCAAAACTTTTCGGAGGAGGAGCGGACGCGGAGTCAAAAAAGTGAGGCTCCGTCCATCTCTGCCACCTACAAATAGGGTTGCCAGATGGCCGGTATTTGACTGCCAATTTAGCAGAGGCCAGTAAAAAGCCGGTTTTTGAAAATCAGTGCCTGAAGCCGGTATTTTTAAAATAAATAAATTGCCCTAATTTAAAAAAGAACTAACGCGTAATTTCTCAAATTATATTGACTCTAGCAGTGAATCTTGTCAGGACAGTTCCTTCAGCGAAGTTTATTTGCTTCTGTGGAGGCAATTCTTGGTGTGATTGTCACGTCACACACACCGAAATGTAAGCCACCCAAAATACAGCCAAATTATTAATTGTGTCGTAACAATACTGACTGTCCCTCTGTTTTCCCTGTGCCGCTTACGAAATACGACACAGCTTAGATCTGGCACTGTTGACAAATCAAAATGGCCGGTATTTTACAAAACGCATCTGGCAACCCTACCTACAAAAGTTAACCTGATTGATTAAGGTTTCGGAAACATCTTGACTGTTGTCTGTGCACTACCTTCAATCTATTTTGCCAGAATGATAAAATCTTTTAGACTATTGCCATGGCCCAGTGGTAGGCCATGGCGGTTTTTCAAGTGGGCCACAGAGCTTGGCATACATCAGAATGAAAGCATTATCAGTAGGGCAAGTTTTTGTTGCAGTAAAACAGTGAGAAAGTTGCATTCGTTTTCAACGAAAGTTGCATTTATGCGCACATTTGTCTGCGAAAGACTTGCCATAACCTATTTTCGTTTGCGCGGACTTGGCCAAAAGCCAAGATTTTCCGCACTTCCACCTCTAATTGAGTTCGGGCACTGTCGTATTTGGCTGGTGTTGTAAAACTTCTAGCATGCAAACCAACTGTTTTGTCATAGATAACATTGAGACGCAGCTAATTACGTCATATAGCTCTTTTTCATGCAATCAAAGAGAATAGAACTAAACTGAAATAGTTTTGTAACATTTTTTTAGTTACACTTTTACATTTTGTGCAATACTTGATAAAAATTTCAGTAAAAAGTTGCAATATAAAATTCCTGGAAACAGCTCAAAACATTGAACTACATATATTTAGAGTATTTGGGAAGCTGCTGGAAGCTGTAAAAAAAGTTGCAAAAACTTGCCCTAACGTGACAATGATAATGACGTCATTATGATCAAATAAGATAAACAAATAGCAAAAAATTGGACCTACCTGAATTTTACGTTTGTGATGGAATTCCTACTTAGCAATGCTAGTTGAAGCTGTATTTACGAGAATTGCTGTGGCATTGCAATAATTAATTTTTATAGCATAGCAGATAATGCTATGCTGAACTTATAGGCAGTGTTTGGCTTTGGGCCACCACCAATATCTTGCTTAGTTGAATTGGCCGTGAGTAGGAAATGGTTAAAAACCTCTGTTTTAGACCGTCCACGTAGTATCACTCAACGTATTGCGTCTGTAAATCAACTGCTTTGTTTTCCGAATTCGTGGCGTGAAACAAGCGATGCGAAAAAACGAAACGACACGCTTGATTAATGGCGCTGCAGTGTCGGCATTCGGCAACTGGGCTAATGGGTCATGACATCACAGCGGAACTGAGTCAGTTTACGACCAGGCGTTTCAGCAGCACAGTACTGAAGGTAGTTTCTTTGCTTGTTGGTTGAAGCAGAAGGTAAGCGTTGCACACGTCTTGCTTTAAAGCATTCAATGGCGCACAACATCGCTAACTTAAGGTAAGTTTGCTCCTTTAATCAGTAGGCCAACCAACACTTTCAATAAACATCGTAATCAAGAGTGAAAGTAATACTGCAAGCCTCCATCTTTTAGTCCGTTATTTTTTATTTTTATTATGTAGTATTTACGTGTTTAGCTCAGACACATGTTCCATGTCACAAGTAAAAGAAAGAATATAAGATAGCAGAAACCTGAGGTGTAACCACACCATAGGCAGGCCGGTTTAAGATGGGGGCAATTGCCCCGAGTCCTCCGCTCCAAGGGGGCCCCCGTGATGACATTTATTTGTTTAAAATAAAATATTCGTTTGAAAAGTTGGATTCAAAAGAGATACAAACTCTATATTCCGGTGTTGCGTTGAGTATCATTAGTGATTTCTCTGCATGTTTGACTTTCTGCCAGTTTTCGTAATCACTACTGAATATAAATATTTTCGGTTTTGTTCAATGCAAATATATTTAAATATTGCTTGTAATTTTTCCTAATAATCGTTCTTTTGGCATGGGTTTATCTACTCGTGCATCACGCCTACTGCACAAACGTCGCCAAAACGATAACATTTGCGTGTTAAGCAGCAAAGCTAGTTCTGCTATGGTTGCTGTTTAGTATCAATGATTCCGTAATTTTTTGTGCAGTCTGGAAGTAGCCGCAGCCGAACTGCGACCTTGGTTTCGTCATAAAGGGTAACGAATGGTGGAAGCGCACTTTTCCTCCGATGGCTACTTCCAGACTGCGGCTACTTCCAGACTTATGATGTTCTTGCGTTACATCATAAACGTATGAAGCTATTCAAACCTATTACACCACATGTTATTGTGTGGTCTGTCAGAAAAGTTTTTTTTTGATCAGCTGATTTGTAGAACGATAGAGCAGAAAGCGAGATTGCAGTGTTTAGCTAGCGCAATGCCGAAATCTGTAATGCCATCAGCAGCTAAAAATGGCAAAGTTTTTAAGGAGAAAAAGGGCAACAATCCGGCAGTATTAGCTGAAACGCCGCGGCTGAAATGTGTTTTTTCAGCAAAGCTTTTAAGCAGCAACGTTAAAACTGCGGCGTTAGCCAGAGCACCTGAAAATGTAGCTGAAAATCACGACGTAAGTTTTGAAGCACCTTTCTCATTCAGACTGGCTGGCCATATTGACACGTTACTTTTCCGGTGTTTTTGTTTGTAATCTTTGGTTTGTGTTTATCGTTCGGGTGAATGTTGCTAACTGTATGTACAGTTGAGCACCGCGTTTATTCGATTGTAAGCCGCGGCTTATAAAGTTTTTCATCATTTCATGCAGCTTACAATCAAGGGCGGCTTACATTTTTGTATTTTCTTACTTTATCGAAAGGTGCAGATGACGCCCAGTCTTTCCTTGGCTACGTTTTGTCGACCAAATTATTTTTTTGCATTCGATTTTCTTCAGCATCACGTGCACATCCGTCACAGGAGGGATTATGATAAACAGATGGCAGTTGTAGTGGCGTAAGCATCATTAATACCGGGCGCCAATTAATGGGTAATGCACGAGTACGCGAACGTCGCGAATGCATCTCAGAGGCTTAGGTTACCCATGTTCAAGTGCGGTTTACAATCAAGGGCAGCTTTTTCAACACGATTTCGGCTTGCAATCAAAGGCGGCTAACAATCGAGCGAATTCGGCAGGCACTTAGCAAACGAGAACGTTGCGAATCAGCGAAAACAAATTTTGCAAACGAGGACGTCATCAAGTTCGCCACAGGTGCCCTCCAGTGAAAATTGCCCCGGGCCCCCCTACCCTTTAATCCGGCTCTGATCACAGGGCAGGTGTTATTTGGTACGTGCAGGCAATACTGAAGATGAACGAAAACCCTGAAATAACGCATCAGTTACACTGAGGAGATTTATGGTTTTGAATGACTCAGCTCCTAAGCAGAAATAATAAATGCAAAATGCCATCGTGCTTAGAAATAGCCATTGTCAGTTGAAATTAGAATAAATGAAAACACAACGGCAAAAGAACTGTCAATGAAGGTGTCACTTTGATTAGTGAAAGACAATGCAGGTCATCTAGTCTAGGGGTCTGCAAACTATGGCCCGCTAAGCCACTTCATCCGGCCGCAAAAGAAATTTGGCCAATAATGCAAAAATAATATTTACGAAACATTTGTTGATTTAGTTAGTAGAATGTAACATATCCCGAAGTATTCACATTACGTAAGATGTCCGGTCATCGAATTGTTGTGTAGTAGCTTATGTGGCCCTTTGGCAAAAAGTTTGGAGATCTCTGACCTGGTCAACTCGCCCCCTTTGACACTTATTGACAAGCGGTAGAAAAAAGTAGTTGAAACGAACCAACACACAACATGGTAAGAAACATTTCAGATGAACAGAGCATGCCTACGTGTACTTAGGAGTGGATCTATAGTCTCATTTATGAAATTCAATGGGGTCAAAAAAATAATAAGCACAGTAAAAACTCACCAAAAAATTGATGGGTAAAAAACTATGGAGTGTAATTCTACCCGTGATAATGAGATAATGTACAAGAAGAACCACAATCTGTTGACTATTTTGTATTTATTCACTCTTTTGTTTAACTGTCAGTAATTGGGTTTTGAAGTATTTGTCTTTGGAATTCCTTTAGCTGCATTCGTTGAGAATTTACTAAAGATACGCATCTTGCTTCAGCACTCAATGACGTCTGCTGAAACGCACTCCTCGATGAAGTCAGTGTGTAGTTGTTTTACACCGAATAGGCTTCGAACTTCTTTTATTCTTCTTGATCTTGATTGCTATTGCAGGTACATTATTTAGTCAAAACTGAAGAAAATCATTGTCGAATGCAACTTTGCAAGAAGCAAACTTTAACATTGAATTTTGCCAATAGTGGTTACGAAACGGATTGTTAGTTTCAGGGCCCAGTCTCATTGATGAGCTCCACTCATTTCTCCAAATAAATTTTACTTTTTCTGTCTTTCAGAGATGACCAGAAGATAAGCCCTTCACAGCTTAAGAAAAAACTGGAGAATCAAGAAACGTTGGTGATTGACGTTCGAAATCCTCCAGAGCGAGAGGAGAACGGCTACATACAAAACAGCATCAATATTCCGTTTCCAGATCTAGGTTTGTGTCATTGCATATGGCAATAAGGTGTATCGAACGTGACTTAAAAAAATTATGTATGTTTGCTTTCAAAATGCAAGTATCCACTGCCTGTAAGTTTGAAGTCCATAAAAACGTACTTAGATAGCACTCTTTCAGTCATTACCAAAGATTCATGGCCATGTCAAGATCGGAGCAAGGTTGTTTAAAAAACCGAAAGCTTTGCGGTGTTTGAAAGGTCTCGTTTCATGACCACCGATCAATTAAGTTCATGCAAATATGCAATATTGCTTTTGCTTTGTCAATCCTCGAATGAATCTCCTATTTCCTGTCACTCATGTATACCAGCCCAAGCTTTTTCAATGCCTCGATCTTTTGTAGTGTATTGCCGTTTACCTGCAGCGGTCATGGACATGGACCTAGGAGTTTGGAGAGGTCTTTTGTGCTAATGTGCTAGTTGTCATTCTAACTTGATTGCACACAGCTGCAAACCGACCAACTTACTGCTGAAGGCCCTGTTCAAAAAATTCAACCCAGGGCTGCGGAGTCGGAGGTAAAATATCCGACTCCCGACTTCGACTTTCCAAAGTTTCCGACTCCCTACTCCGACCTTAACAAAATTTCCGACTTCCGACTCCTCAACATAAAGGGAATGAAATTTGGCTGTTAAAATCAATGGAAATCGTGGTACACAGCACGAAATTGTACCATTTCAACAGGAATTCCCAGTTTTGGAGTGTGATGTAAGAAATGATCCAATTGGACATCCGGAGTCGAAGTCGGACGAAAAAATCCGACTCCAACTCCCAGTGTTGTTAAGAATCCGACTCCACCCATAAACCTCCGACTCCGCAACCCTGATGGAAACAGCAACAAATCATCTGCGAAACGCAAACGGTTGATCTTGCATCTGCTAACAGCGAAACCTTCATCGACTCGGCTGTGACTGTCTACCCAATTCAGATAAACTACTAAAAAGAGTGGTGCAAAACACATATATGTGGGTGTCCAACACCCATCGCAACAATTTTTGACTTAAAGCCGTTGGCACAGATGTTTCCTGAACAGAGACACACTGGCTGACGGCCAATTCCATTGATTGGGATCAAAAACATGGGTTGGAGATGAATGCCTGTGTCACAAATTTATCTCCATAAAATTATAGAGTCGTTAAAGCAAATTTATTTTAGCGTATCTTTGTGATGGAAAACTCGTTGTTGCGAATTTGCGATAGACTCTGAAAAAAATCTGGGTGTTTAGGCGCTTTTTGTATTCCATGTGTCACATATGCAGCCGTTTCGATGCCGTTCCTTTACCTTATTTAGAGCAGATGCGTTCGTTTCGGATTTTGCGAAGAAAGACATATGCTTTATTTAGATGAAGCTCTTGCCTTGTCAGAGGAGGTTTTTAAAACTAAATACGGAGTCAAAAAACCGTCTCCAAATGAAGGGACTGTTGTCTTCCATTGTCAACATGGTGGACGGGGCTCGAGGTCGATAGCGAAGGCGGATAACGCAGGATATAAAAGGTAAGTTTGAAACGAAGAAGATGTTGCACTTAGCTGAGGTTTTCCCTGAGCATGTTAAATTTTCGGAGCTACGTTGACTGAACAAAGGAGGGGGTCAATAACTCCCACTATCTTTGAAGGGGAGCGTCCGAGATCAAGCAATACCCCACCATTTTACTGAATTTTTAGTTTTTCGTTATAAAGTAAATCATCTTCAGAATTTTACCGAGTGCCGGATATTATCGATAAGGCAAACTTATTTTCGTTTAAACCTTCTGCCGCTATACCGTACACGCGTCGATCGGTCTTTCACTGATGGCCTCGTAAAAACGTCTCTAACAAACTAATGAACAATCTGAAGTTAGGAAGCTCGGAATGGTCTTATGCGTAATAAAACTTAAAGAATTTACGCAATTTTACAAAAAAAATTACTCTCGCAACAGATGGCGCCCTGAGTCTAAAAATACAAAGTATTGCAAAGGGATACGACGTTTAACGTTTTTTGATTTGTTAATTAGCGGTATTACTCGAAATTTGGTACCAGGCCACATATACGAGGATTGTACCACTGTATTGTGTGTAGCAGCTTGGGCGACGAGGGTCGCGCTGCTTCGTGTAAACCGTTTATCTTGTTTCAAACGTCTTGGACAGTAGAGGTCGCGTTAAACAAAGTTCCGCTCCAACTAATGTTACCTGCTGTAACAAATCTTGTTTAAGCGAACAGACATTTATCTAAGGTTTGCTTCATAGAGAACCATGCATCTTTTGCAGGTAGTGACAAAATACGAAAGCATTTGCAAAAAATCACAGCGTGTGTGGGTGCGTTTCTGCATTTTAATCTTTTTAGAAATCATGCAGATAGCGCATCTCAAGGTTGAATAATAAATCGTGGATAGCACGCCTAGATCAGTGGTTCTTAACCTTTTTTACATATCTTACCCCCTCTTACCAAACAAGATTACCAGATTTACCCTCAATACACTCAATGGTGCTCATTTCTTAAAAGTATGAAATTAACAAACTCTTACAGTTTGGAATGATTTATAAAAATGTACATTTGCTGCTATTTATGGTTCATTACATTTACCCCAGATTAAAAACCACTGGCCTAGATTGTACCCCGGACCTCCACTATAAAATTCGTTTCGCCGCCCCTATTCGGAGCAAACAGCAACAAACGCCATTTTCAGTTGACGCGCTGAATCGGCTCTGCTTTTGAAATTTTTCAAAAATGAACCATAACTACTCATTATAAGTAAACAGCCACGAAAATGCTTTGAATTCAGTGGCAGTTGTGTTCAAACTGAAGAATGTTAAGCGTGTGCTTTACTTTGAATTATGATGTAGCAGATGCATTTTTCAATGGACAACATCGGCAGGATTGGAGCAAGTCACATTAAGGCCATGTGGTAAAACGAATCGATTTTGTTTCGTTTGTGCTTCAGTTCAGTTTTCAAAACAGGTTTTTAGATCATTTTTTTAACCTTCTGTTCTTTCGCACTGCGTAAAGAAAAGCATCAAAATTTTCACGCGAAATGTTTTTCAAAAATATTTTCTCAAAAATCTGAAAAACAGATATTTGCATGATGAAGATTTTGAGAGTGAAATTTTTCCAAAAGAAACGTATTGCGAACCGTTTTTACAAAAAAAAATGAATAAAGACTGTCGAGAATTACTATTAATTTAGAAAATGTTTTCAGTGGTTAAAAAATAGGAGATGGCAGACATAGTCACATGCACTTTGATGCTCCGAGTGAAAAAAATGCAGTTGCTCTACGTAAAGAACAATTCCCTACTTGCTTTTTTACAGTCGTGATAACGTGTGGAAGACAGAAGCCCCAGTATGATACCAAACTCTGACGTTTGCCTCTCAATATTTTTAAAGCCAGCAACCATGTATAAAATAAATCAGTCTACGTATCTGTCACAAGAAAAATATGTATATTTTTGAAAATTACCGCGCCAAATGCTTAAAGTTATGACTGCGATAGGGAACCAATTGAACTAACCATTCCCGAAAACAAACTTACGAAAAAAGTAGAAGTTTTGAGATTGTGTGTACAATTTTGGGGGGATAATAAAAAGTGGTTGTATGGTTCTCAAATTAAAATAACGCTTTTGTACTGGCTTGCGCCAAATCTTTTGAAAAGTTGGTAATATTGTGCTGAAAGTCTTTCAATGCATGATCACTCACCATAAAAATAGCAAGTATACGTGTTGTTTGATGAAGAGGACTCTTCTATATTTTGTCTTTCTGTTTCGTGAATATTTTCTATGTGTGTAAAAAACTCATGCTTTACATAACGTTGAAAATAGCACTGATTACTTGTATTTGTTAGCATTCAGAACCTTGACGGAGGATTCGCCAATTGGTCTTCCGAACAAAGCTCTTCCTGAGGATTCCATGTTGAAGTTGCAGCGCTAGTATAAGATGAATATAACATGATGCAAAACCAGCAACATAGAAGCATAATGAAGACACGTTCGTGCTTTCAAGCGCGTTTTGTGATTGTTCGCTTTTTGTAATCTTTTGTTACTCTTGTATGATAATCTAAAGCTGAATAAAGCAAAATCTTGTGTACATGCAAATAAACATGAGAATATGCCCCAGGCACGAGTGATACTGGTAAGAATAAGCTTGCGGGGCCAGTTGAGCAAGACATTGCGGAAGATTTCTCTTTTAATTTGCTCACCTTTATTATCCGCTACGCCTCTCCATTTTGTACGGTTGCTCTACAAATGCACAGTTTTTCATGATACCCGCCCCCTACTCAAAGCACACAACAAAAATGTCAGTTTGAAATTTGCACGATGTGGAAAGTTAGCGCTCAAAAGCAAAACACGTTCAACACATCTAACAGTTACAACCATAAACGTCAAATGAAAAGCGAATACTTTAGTGATCAGAATAGATGGACCATGACGATAGCAAAATTTAACTCGGTTCAAAGTTGCATTTTCCTTCCAAGAGCATTAGTATTGTTATTATTTTTATTTACTTTGGATGAACCGCAGCAACGCTAATTTTTGCACGCGTGGTCGAAAAGTACAAATTTCAACAAAGCGATGTAGAGATTGCAAGCAAAGGCTGTGAAAACAGTTTGTAACTGAAGACTTGCGCAAGGCTTACAACCAGCTGAAACATTATTTGAAGTGATGGTAAAAGGTCAGCTACAAGTAAATACTTTTAGCTTTCTTACCGAAAATATATTTTACGCAATAGGTGGAATGAAACTTGTTCAAATAAATCATCCAAGAACAGTAAAGAGCTAGTAATGGACATGGAATATTTCCCACATTCCTCCATTATTCCTTGATCAGATTACTGTAGGTTTGAATTCGGACGTAACTGTCATATACGTTGCTGTTACACATAAAGTTTGTGATGTTACTACAGCAATTTATTGTGTTTGTTTTGATATTGCCGTGTATTCTTAAACCATCAGATGGATTTAAAGGTAAATATTTTACTTGTCTTGTATGCTTGTTGCAATACACTCAAACGCTGTTGAACCACGTTCTTGCTGTTCTTGACTGTTGAAATGTTGGCGCTGTATGACTGGGCGAAAAGGACTGCAACACTTTGATTTAAACTGCAAGGTGGCCAGAACATAGCAATGTGTGGTTCTGTGGCATAACTGATTAGGTGCCAATCCAAGGAAGCCAAAGTTAATTATGCGTATTGTTAGAAGCGCACAGCGCCGATCGGCGTGACATGATTCCTCATAGCAACGCCAGAGACGTACTATGGTTTCAGTCTGGCGCGGAGAAGCCAATTAACATGAATTTTGGGTCAAAGGGTTTGAGTCTATTAGGGCAGTTTGAACGATTAAAGCACGTGACATCAAATAGCAACTTTTTCTGACGCAACATACACGTTGAGCGCTCTCTCCATGGTAATGCGCTATAAATCGCTGTGCTATCCAACAATGGTTATAACATTTTCAGCTCGTAAGAGCAACGCCAAAACTATATGCCATTCCAAATAGCGAGTATTTCTCATCGTGTTTCATATTTCAGTTTGGAGGGGCTAAGCCCACCAAAGCCCCGGCGTAGCAACGGAACTGGGTCGAACCACTTGCCCAAATAGAAAAATCTCACCTACGATATTTCTACCATGTGACCAGAATGTCTCAAAGGTTGGCGAGACGAGTCATGTCGGCCACACAAAATGGAAAGCGACCCGGTGGCGCAATTACATTTTCTTTCTGGCTAGGTCGCACCTTCGTGTGGAGCCAGTAAAACTGTTACATGTTGCTGAAAACCGTGAATATGCTAAGGGATGCTGCTCCCGCGATCCTCCCAAGAATAAAACTGGGTGCGATAAGTAAGTGATGGAAACATCATGCAGAAAATATATGTTTCTTTAAGCAGGCAGTTGGGGTTAACAGTTCGGTAAATGTGGCGTTTGTTGCTAAAAGGCGCAAACGACCACTAAATAGCAGAATTAAAGTTGCTGTCGCACCAGGTGGAAATGAGTATCAACACTGATGTGGGTCTACCACCACAAACTTAGTCATGGTGGTATCTCGAAACCAGTTTTGACGTGTCTCAATCGAAACACGCATGTATCAATCATGGTCTCAAAAGATTTAGGTTGTGGTACAAACCCTTCGTCTTTAGACCTGCAATGTTGTATTTGAACCCGATTAACATATACCAGATGATTGGTAAAAACATGACCTCGAATACCCACTGTGGAAATGTACAGCTTTACACCAGTTCCTGAACGTGTTTGCTGCTACGTCAGGTCATAATGCAGAGAATGTGCTTCGTCGTGTTGATTCTTTCCGTCGAAAAATGACAAGTGAAACATTCAATTATTTTCTGGAGTAGAAAGCGAAGCGTAGAAAGCCAAGTCTCGAACTTCAAAGTTTTAACCAGCCGTAGTCTCCGAGGTTCAAGTCTCAAGCAGTGGTGTAGCAGCGCGGTGGCTGCTACATGCGACACGCTAAGCATAACATCCCTAGTAGCACGAAAACTACTGGGAGCTTCCTTTAGCCTAGTGCGTAAGTGCGCAGGCAAGCCGCTTCTTCAGTGGCGTGCAGAGGTCTGGTGACGCCCGAGGCTACTGCTTGATTAAAGGGCTACTAAACTACGAAATTCTACTCTTGTGTAGAGGAATGTGAGAAATACAGGCATTTGAAATAAGTAAAAACTAGTGTTGACAGAAAAAAAAAATTCGAAAAATTGAAGTAACAATATTTCAGAGTATTTTTTGCTTTCAATGTGGTAGTCTTTGATAGCATGTTGATTCTGTGAGCCTGAGGCTTACGTTTATTAGCAAAATCCTTCTAAGAATGCGTATGCATCGAGGAACTAGACTTTGCATTTATGCATGCAAATAAATATCAAATAAACCCACCAAAAATGATAGCACTCGTGAGGCTTGATAGGAGATAGAGTAGCATATCTGAAATTGTACGACCATACAGATGGATGCATTGCTGCCCTTCATGTGTTTCTGAACTATAAACAAATTGCTGACTGGATTGTTTATTAAAAACAGATGAAAAAGTAACTCTTTTTATTCAACTAGAACATATGAACAATTCAGTTACACACGCTTATTAATTTCTTTTTACCAAATGAACTCTCCTATCGGAAAATATTTACACAACTTCATTTTTTACATCGACTGAAAGGAATTCTCTTGCGATGCTGATAAAGCCAAGATCTTTTTGCTACAATTGAAACCGAAACATCTCGGAATAGAACTTTTCGGTCTGGCCGATTCGGTCACGGGACATTTCGGTCACGACATTTCTCTACATAAACAACTTATTACATTCGTTTATTTAAATGAATAAAGGCAGGCAAAATGTCATTCTAGCTGGTGTTATACCAATACCTTTTGAGAAGTCATGATTGCGATCAAATCTGAATTGTAATTATGACTTTGAAGATGTTGCATTGGCCCTGAAAATGCACTTGCCCCCCAAAACCTTAAAACCTGGCTACGGGCCTGCTAACAACTATGCCAGGCGGAACAAAACGCAGATTAACTGCAACTTGTACTGTATTTGGTGATGCACGCAGCACTGAAAAGCTTACATCACCTTTACACTGTCTTCTACAAAAACGCCTAAGCAGTCCAAACGCTATGTTATACAAAAAAACTCAAGGTCTCAAAAATGTCATTAATTTTGTTTCGAGAATGCTTCTTTCGAAAACCTTAAAATTCACCTATTGTACACTCGCCGATCATTATATCGGTGAATCTGCAGTGTTCACAAGATTTTGGCGCCGAGTTGTTTTTAACTGTGAAGCTAACCCGTGAAGAATGAACCTTTTTGTATTGTTAGTTTCTTTTATGCAAAACTAGGATCTCAAAGCAGGCTTTAAGAGAGACCATCGTAATCAACGTTCCGCTTCTTGGTAGCTTCAAAGAACTTCAGGTGAACTTCATCAGACCAGCGACATTTTCTCACAGCTTCATCCTCGCCCATGGCGTCAAAAAAGACCTTGACCTTAACAAACTGCGATACGTAGTCTGGGACAAAAGCGCCCACTCGTTCCAGATGGGGCCAGATCATGTAATCCGTAAATCCAGGTTGATCTCCGCAGACAAAAGTGGTTCCATTTTCCGCCAAAAATTTATCTAACGCTTCTAAGCCTTCCTTGAGTTTTGTCAATGCCGGTGCTTTGACAGCCTCGTCATCCTTATAGGCCGATCCATAAAAACCGGAAATCACCTGCAGGAATTTCGGGTTTGAATGCGATGTCAAAAATAAAAAAGACAGTTGTTTGCTTGTGAAGTCCAAAAAGCACGACACACACGCACGCGCGTTCACCTTGCACTACGATAAAATTGTAGCTAATGTATAATCCTGCGGTAAAAACTGAGCTAAGGTTTCTAACATAACTTCGGGAAAAAATTTTTTATGCCTGCTTTCGTTAGAAAGTGCAATCGAAGCCAGTTTATCGAAAACACAGATATCGCTTAGTCTTCGTCATTGTCAGACGTTCGAAAATCATTTAATTTCCAAATCTGCCGAAAAACGTTATCAGTAGAACGAAGAATAACCTACTTTTGAGTAATCTCCTAAAAGCATTTGCTCCTTTGCTTTTTTAAGTGGATCGGATGTGGTAAGTTTTCTTCCGGGATAAACCTCGTCCACAAACGCCGAAGTTACGTCCGATTCATAAATAATTTCACCATTCAGCTCCAAAGTTGGCACAAGACCACGTGGATTCTTGCGGGCTATGTACCATTCTGGCTTGTCAGTCAAGTTGATTAGAACGGTTTCATGACTTCAAATAAAAGAGCAAATAGCGATTTAGCATAGCTTCGTACTATGTTCAACGTCAAAAGACTGTTTGAAGACTTAACATTTTGTAAACTGTACTTAGTCAGAGATGTATCTAAGGGTAGACAGTAGAATCTGGAAATTTTGTTTGCCTCAAATCGTCTCCTACGTCGAAAGTGATCCGAGTTTACACAAGATCTTTTCCTGTTATGAATCGCTGCTTCTTGTTTACACACCACATAAGCTCACCGTTGGTATAACTTTGCTTTCGAGTGGCATCCGTATGTAGACCTATACCAGTAGGTGAATATAGGAAAAATTCGCTTTGGAAAATGTAATACTGTCTGTAGTTTTAAAGAAAAAAAAACAAGGGGTGCTCCGATGTGCAGTTTAAGGATATGCAGTTTATGCTGTTGTCATAATATGTTGGAATCGAATACACACGAGCCCGTCTTGTGGTTGAAGGGACAGCGAAGACAAACATACGACTTGCTCAAAAACTGGAAATAAATGTCTCCA
>Ga0210059_1010481_pt1 | contig 14306 bp, 11 predicted proteins | sample Ectturendosymbi2_FD_188042 | JGI IMG/M metagenome (GOLD analysis project Ga0210059, IMG submission 188042) | Ecteinascidia turbinata endosymbiont from Florida, USA - Sample 2 (SPAdes) (version 2) | ecosystem: Host-associated > Tunicates > Ascidians > Unclassified | place: Key West, Florida... | reverse complement strand
GAAACAGTTGCTCGTGAATGAGGAAATTTTTCAGAGTTATAATAAATGTATTGTGCTATGCCTGATAATATTGGAGATAAAAAGTATTGCACCCCTTGGAAGCAAAAAGTTTTGACTTATGACTTTCGAAATTACTCTTCGCTTGGAAAAGAAAAAACATTGAACGAAATCGAAAATGTTTTTAGCGTTTGGCAAAATGTTTGCAATTTGAAATTTGAAAGAGTTTTTGATGGGAGTCAAGTTATGAATATTGAATTTTTGATGGATGATGAAAAGCAAAATGCGAAAATTAACTGTCCTTACAAATTGAATAATAAAAAATCTGGCACTTTGGCGCATGGCTTTTACCCCGGTGATTCAACATTGTCTGGCGATTTGCATTTTGACAATGAGAGATGGTCAGACCAGAAAACAGTTTCAGGGGATGGGAAGTTCAACTTATTTTCAGTCGCTGTTCATGAAATTGGTCATTGCATCAGACTGTTTCACAACACTGAAGACAAAGACAGTATTATGCAACCAATTTATAAGCCTGGATTCAGTGTTGAAAAGAAGAACAATATACTTTCTGAATCTGGCATAAAAACAGTGAGAGAAATGTATGGCGCAGCAAAACATGTAATTGTTACAGCAATTTTTAACTCTAACAAAGCAAAAGTTATGATTAAAAATATAAAAAAGGACTCAAAGACAAAGAGGTTGAAAATTATTTACACTTTGAAACCAAAGCACTTTAGCGAAGATTCAGATATTTCTGACGAATCATTTGAAAATCTCTTGAAAAGACTGGCTGACATGAATCATTCTGAATTTGTGGCTGAGAATTTTGGGGTGGGTGACAATGCTTGAAAGCAAATTGTGTTTATAGTCTTCAAGGCTATAAACATATTTTGACGAAAGTGCTTTGTCACAATTGAATATCACACCTTAAAAGTTTGCTTTTTTCACAAACTGTTAAGACGTGAACTGCGCATCTTTGGACAAAGCAAGGTCATGCAACTCAATACAGCTGAAACATGCACAGGCAGCAACGGAGAGAGCAAAGCAACCACATCTGAAGCAATTGAGCATTTTTGAAAACGTTCGCACAAATACATGAGAGCATGCAACATAATAATGACTAATTTATACAACAAACAACAGAAACGTGATTGAATATAGTTCAGGTCTTTTTTATAAGATCCGGACTTTGTCCTACTTGCTAGCACCCGCCCCAAGTCTTTTTTCTCTTGTTAAGAAAAAATGCTTAATGGGACCACCTGAGGCGTGAGGCCTCTGAACTCACGTTTTTATCTACTGAGGGTAGATAATTTCAAACACCTGACAAAGTGAACATTTTAATTCAATTTGAAATTGCACCTCAAATTTGTTTAAGGAACATCTCTGAGCAAAAATAACTACACAACAACAAATCTCTACACACAAATCTATCAAATTGTGTAATTTACAACAAATTATTTCCCATTCATTAGCAATTTTTTTCGTTCCACAACATGTGTTAAATATTATAGCATCTTTCCAAAATTTCTGAAAAAAGAGACCCAGCTGCTTAACCTTTTTACTGCTAAATATTTTGTATTGAGCTGAAAACATAATTTTAAACGTTGAAGCATATTTTCATGAAATAAACGTAGATCAACTACAGTTTCTGTTGCTTTTTTTAACCATTTTCCCCCTACAACACCTACTGCGGAATCAGTTTGAGTCAACAGTATCAACCACTCATCAACAGTTGCTTAATCAACTGAAAAAAATTGAAATGAGGCCAACTAGCCTTCCAACACTGAATTGCCCCCATTCCAATTTGATTTCAGCGCAAATTTGATATGAGCAAATTAGAGAGCTAGTGGTTAAGCACAAATATACCCCAACAGTATCTTAACCATTGTGAACAAGCTTTTCGCAATTACCACCATAATCCTTAGCTAATGAACTTTCATCAGAAGAAACACAGCTTTTCTTGATAAATTTTGATCAGTTTGCGCGCTACCAAGCTGGTGAAGTTTGAAGCACACTGCTTGAGTCAGACGTTCTATCAAAATCCCTGCTTGATTTAATGTGTCTGAACCCTATGGTTCTGTCTTCAATGCATTTGCAAAAAGTGTCTGTAACCTGTGATTCCACCAGCTTCAATGCCTGTTTGCTACATTCTGTTTTGTCTGTTTTTGTCAACCTGCGTTCTGCAGAGTGTGCGTGTTCATAAACAAATAAATTAAAAAAACTTAAATGAAAAGTCTCATTGCCTGAAGCTACCATCTTATTCAAACACACTCTGTGGCTGGCGCTCAGAACTGCTTGCGTGGCAAAACATTCCTTGCTTTGGAAGTTTCTACCACGTCACAAAGCAGCACAAAAAAAATTATATTCGGGTTCACAAACAAGTGAGTCAAACGTGAAGCAAGCCAAAGCTGAAACGAGGTGTGCTCTTAAATTATTTCAGGCCGACCGATGGCGTGTCATGACCACAACTCAAAGCTCAAACACAGGTGCGGGCTTCACAAATGCAGTCATACGTGACGTGCGCACCTGCTGTTGAATTCTGAACGTTTGAAATAGCTCTCTCTGCCAGTGACGACAAGAGAATAATTCAACTTGACAAAATAAATACCTTAGCTCATGGATACAGGACAGGCTGACATGGGAAACCAACAAGGGAACCGACAGGGCGACAAGGAAACCAACAAGGGAACTGACGGGGGAGACCTGGCAAAGTGACAGGGGAGGCGACAGGGTTCGAACAGAGGGGCTTCGACAGAGACAGGGAGAAACTGGCAAAGACCCCACAAAACTAGGGATTTAGAGAAACGGCGCTCAAACACAGAAAAATATACTACTGGCAGCCTATTGATCTTATTAATAAATAAACATGGACAGAAAAAAAGTGATCGTACCCTTTACAAGCTTAGAGCTTATCCAAGTGGTTCTAAAACACATAATAAAGCAAAACAGGCAAAAATAAGAGACAAAGAAGTTTCAGCTAAGTCAAGAAACACTCAGGTTACTATTTTACAGTGGCAGTGAAGTCCAGCGGAGACAATTCTGCGGAGCCTGTACGAGGGCAGAAAATTGAAGAACATGTGACAGACTTAAATGCACACAACGATGACAGTAGGCCAGCGGTGTAGTAGCAGAAGAACATCAAGAAGTATCATCGATAAACACGATAAATGATTTGTCTGACGCTATCACTGGAGGCAACGATATCTGTCTCTGGTCATCTAATATACTGGAAAAAATGCTGGAATATTAGTTGAAAAACGAAAAGTTATTTTTGAAACTTGATGTTCCACAACCCACAAAAGAGAGAAACTCGTCACGGAAATGCACCACAAATCTTATTCGGTGCCAGAACCACAACGCCGAAGTCGTTGAAAAAAGCTGGCTTTGTTTTTCTCCTTCACAAACTTGTGTTTACTATTTCACGTGTAGACTGATGTGCTCGGATACTAAATCTGTGCATTTCCTTATTAGAAAAGGAATCTGTGACTGAAAGCACGCTGAGGAGCCACGAGCAATCAACAGAACATAAAGATGCCACGATTACGCTTCGTCGCAGATGCAATTAATCACTATGAAGAATTGATATAGAGCTTGGTAGTCAGGTCAATCAATGCAAACAATATTGGAAATTGTTTCTGCAACTTTCGTTTCTGTCGAAAAAATTTATTGCTGAGCGAGGACCGACGTTTAGAGATGATTAAAACGTTGGGTCACCCAGAAACTGTTTTCAATCAAAATTTCAAAAAAGTAAATGCGATACTTCTGGTAACCGGTTTTGCAACAGTTTCACAAATTGCTAATCATTGTCAATTATCATGTTGCATCACAAAATTTTGTTGCACTTGAGTTAACAAATGTGACGTCACACGATTACGTCATCAATATTAATGATCCGTGGAAATAGCCTGCTGGTGACTTCATCGTCCATCCCCCACCAAAAGATTATATACCCGATCCGCACATGGGGCCTCCCACCACGCCTGGGCCCTGGGCCCCCACCATCTAAATCTGGCGCTGCATATAGCTATGCAGAATATTGGTTGCTAGTTGAGGGCGTACGGCTTTGAACCCCGGTAATTGGTAGGCCTAATTAGGCATGCAGAAACCATGGTTAGTTTACAACGGTTCGTTTTACTCTTAACATTAAGACTTGCTGTTAATACGTTATTTGGAAAAGCAAGATCAAATTTGAGCAAAATTTTTTGCATCCCCAAAAATATGCACTCCCATACACTTATGCCTGACTGGTCAATAAAAAGTTGGGTTGTATGCATTGCATAATGTTCACGTGATATCCCATGTAAAACAGGCACTTGCTGACTCCCATTCCACTTTTTTCACATTCTAATCACCCACTATCACAGCATGGCTAAACAAATTTGTATGATTACAAAACATTAAGTGAAACCAATGCAGTATGCTGAAATTCATGCTTTACCATACAAATATAATGTGCCTAAAAGCACATAATCAACCTAAAAATGCTCATGGATTAGAATTGATTATGGATTATAATATAATTGATTATGGATTATAATATAATTGATTGTGGATTATAATTGATTATGGACTAATGGATTAGAATTTTTAGATTACAACCTAAAAATCCTCAAGATTAAATATTCTGTACTACATTCCAATATAGCCTCTCAAGTTTTACCTTGTTAAGGGTGACCTCGTGGCAGTGTATCGAGTGTGCCCCATTTTTTTGTCAGATGTGCCCCATGCACATCCGTAAAATAAAATGAAGAAGCACCAACTCAACTTAAAAAGAATTCAATATCTGATATTATCGAATGATGTAGCACTGCTCTGACTACAATGTCACAAAAACTCAGAACAAAATATGTTGATTAACGTGGGAAAAACCCAAATCTAAATGCGATTTTATAAATTACTTTTGGGTAGAAAAAACACAACTTGCTCTGTAACTCGCAACAACGGCTGCCTATCAAGGAAAAATTCACTTCAGTACTACGGCTGGTATGAGACTAAATCACCATGGAAACTTTGAAGTTTAACGTTTTTAACTTTTTGAATAAATCAAAAAAAAAACGATTGTGCCCCACATTCCCTTATACAATGAATTGAAAAATGACTTCACGGGATGACTAGAGCTTGATTTTGGAGGTATTGATTGTGAACTTTGGGGGCTCAGCCCGCTTGCTTCCACTTCTGTTGAAAAGGATCACAACCAGGGCCAGATTAAGGAGGGGCAACGGGGACAATTGCCTCGGGCCCCCCTCTGCAAGGGGGCCCCCGTGATGAAATTTATTTGTTCCAAATAAAATACTCGTTTGAAAAATTTTTGTGATTCAGAAGCGATACAAGAATACAACTATGTATTATATTCCTATGTTACGTTAAGTATCAAGGGCCCCAAGCAGCAACTGATTTCTCTACAAGTTAGACTGTCTGCCAGTTTTAGTAATCGCAAATTAATTTGACTTCCCTGGTAACATTTTCCTAATAATCGTTCTTTTGGCATGGGTATGATTCTCTACTCGTGCATCACGCCTATTGCACAAATGTCACGAAAACGTTACTACTTGCGTGCTAAAGCTAATGGTTGCTGACTGCTGTTCAGTATCAATCAATGTTGCCACTGGGGTCAGTCTCGTTAACATCAGATTGTTGCCTTTTTCAACATCACATGACATCAAATTTTTACGCTACAGTTTCATGGAAGCTAAATGCTTCTATTACTACCAATACCCAACAAAGCCCCATAACCAGTGGCTTAACTGACGGGGGGCAAGGGCCCCCCCTGGAAAGCTAAATGTATAAATTGGGCCCCCTTACGTTGACATTTAGTATTCTTTAATTTGTTGTTTTTTTGCATTTTTCGGGGTGTTTTTTAATCTAGTATAGACATCCACCACATCCAGAGATTCACTATCATTTCTTAAAAATTTTCTGCATTTTTGTCTAGTGGGCCCTCCTACAGTGACCAGTGGGCCCCTTTCAGCTAAGCTTTGCCCCACTTGGCTCAAACCTCAAGTTACGCCACTGCCAATAACTCACGTTGATTCCGAAAACAGAGCGAAGTATCGTCATTAAATGGAGAAGTCATTTGTAATTTACGTAAAATGTTAGTCTCAACGCAGCGAAGCGAGCTTCTTTAGTTTGAAACATTAACCAAACACACATCAGGGTGTGAAATTGATGAAAGGAACTTAAAAAACATGAATCGGATTTATATCCGTCCTAAAATGAGAGGAAATGTCAAACAAAAACAACAACCAAGTCAATATCAGATTTGTCGCCAAAACATCAGACATCAGAAATTTATTTAAAGGAATAATCTCTTTTTAGCTTACATGAAAGGAATAATCTCTTCAAGCTAACCTACATTAAAGGAAGCTAGCTTACTTTTTAGCCCACATTAAAGGAATAATCTCTTCAAGCTAAGCCAAAGGAAATGGTGAGAGCAGAGCAGAACCAACGAACACTCGCACAATAGGCATAGACACTTACCACTCAACTATGTTCATGTTACTACTAGAACTCAACGTTATATGTGGGCAAAGGTGGATACATTTCCAATGGCAAAATAGTCTCAGCAGAGCTTATGTCATTGATGGCAAAATTACACTGCCATTTAGCAAATCTGTAAAATCGGATCACAACTAAAATTTTTGATACGTTCAGAATAATCACATCAAAGCAAAATACATTTTCTCAGTCCGATCCAGCCCTGATCCGCCAACTTGAAAAAAAATTGCAGTCCGAACCAGTCCTGATCTGTCCAAAATCGGCTTCAGTCCTGATCCAATCCTCATCCGTGCTCATTTCAGACTTCTGGTGCAGTCTCGAGCAAAGATGAGCACTGGACTTGGATCCTGTCTATTACGAATTTTGTTGATTTTGGAATTGGATCCGGACTGCAAAATGCTCCAAAAATTTAGGATCAGGATTGGGTTTGGACTGAGTTAATGGAAAACACTTGCGTAATTTTTGTCATCAAAAGGCTGTATTTCTTTAATTTTTTGGACTTGGATTTTGAATTTCTTAAACTTTTTGGACTATGGTTGCACTTGGACTGAGTTTTATAAATTCAAGGACTGGATCTGGATCGCAAAATATGACAGTCCGTTCATCTCTGGCCTCGAGGTAGCCGCAGCCGAACTGCACCTTTGTTTCGTCATAAAACGTAACGTGTGGTGGAAACGCACATTTCTTCCGATGTTTACTATCGTTGTGCGACATCATAAACACATGAAGCTATTCAAGTCGCTTTACATCACATGCTATTGCGTGGTCCGTCACAAACGGTTTTAATCAGTCGATTCGTAGAATGAAAGAGCAGGAAACGAGATAGCTTGAGCGATGCCGAAATCTGTAATGCCATCAGGATCTATGAAAAGCGCAAAGCTTCTAAGAAGAAAAAGCGCAAGTTTCTAGCAGTGTTAGCTAAAACGCCGCGACTGAATCGCTTTTTCTAGGAAAACTTTCAAGTAGCAACGTTAAAGCAGTGGCGTTAACCATGGCACGTGAAAATGAAGGTGAAAACCAAGACATTAGCTTGGAAACAACTTTCACACTCAGCCTGGCTGGTCATATTGACATGCTATTTTTCCGGTGTTTTTGTTTGTAATCTCTTGTTTTTGATTATTGTTCGGGTGAATGTTGTTTCTTTGCCGAGTCACTCTCTAGCCTGTGAAATATTTTTTCTTAGTAAAAATACACGCTAGTATTTACTTCTCGCAGCGAACTGTATGTGATTTGAGTAAGTACATTCAATTGCGTCATAGGGGCCCACCAGTAAAAATTGCCCCGGCCCCCCCTATCCTTTTATCCGGCTCTGGTCACAACTTTTTTAGTAACCTGGTCTAGTGGGATTGATGTTTTTTTTTCTTCACATCAGTAATCCAGTGTCGAAAAATGTGAAGCGGTATTTAAAGACTTGATTGAAAATCTACCTTTACAAGTGGCGTTAAATGTATGTTAGGGCAAAATGCTTTAAGGCCCAGTGTAAATCTATCACGCGATTATAAGAATGTTTTTTACGATAGTCAACAAAGCTACCTGAAACAGTGTCCTGGCAAATGCCTTTCATTCACGTGCTGTTTTTGGATTGTCGCTTCTTCGCTTGGAAACGTGATCGTCTTTTAGCTTTTTATTTGAGTCCTATCGTGGGACATGAGTTGTCGCTTGCAAGTCTAAGAACCGTTCCGTTTCTAACCAGGTCGGGAATGCGTTTCAGACACTGTTCTTCACTGATTTCGCTAGGGATAGCCAAAGCAGTGGCAAACGCTTGCGCGCAGCATGCTTTTATACCTTTTAAATACATTTTGCAAATATACGAGATCTGTGTAGCTTGTGAAAAACGAGGTACACTGTTTGGGACCCGTTACAAACGTATTCTGAATTAATGATATGAAGCGCTTTTAAACTGTGGTTATTCCCTGTAAAATAGCATAGTTCGACCAACAAAAATAGCCACTTTTTGATCTACAAAAGATAACCTCTTTTGTATGACACACAACGATTGCCGCAGACAACCTTTGGCATTTAAGCAAGTGAAGACATTTTGGCGCACCCCAATTTGAATCCCCCCCAAACGCCTGGTCTGGATCCGCCGCTGGTTTGAGGCGTATTTACCAAACTCAGGTTTGGGTCGTGCTCAAAAAAGTTTGGGAACCGCTGATCTAGTCATTCTGACTTAAGCGACTGAAGTATTTTTTTTATAATCCATGTGTTTAAATGACAAAATCCTATCGAGTGCTAAAAAACTCATTTTTTTCATTTTGGTCACATGCGTATTGGTGATAAAACAAATTGCAACCTATCTGTAAGTAATGGCAGTGTCAATGCCCTCAGTAGCCTGCTTACAACATAAAAAGCATCTTTCTACGTTAGACTCTGCTGCTGAGTCTTCCCGTTGCAGTTAAATGATTTAAAACTTACTCAGGATATGGTGGCAGTCAAAATCAGATGAAAGTTGTAACTACTGTATGTTCAGGTCGGACTCTTGATTACTTCACAAAACTGTTTTTTTACTCGCCGGCAAGATAATGGGAGTGAACGCTATTGTTGCTAACAGTGGTCTGTAGCTTCATTGCGTAAAATCGTTTTTCTTTGGACTTGCTTCATTAGTATCTTTGGTCACTTGACTCATTGCACCTAGCTAACATTTACAGCTTACACGGTGTCAGTTGCTTGTTGATCAGTTATGTTGAAGACTAAGGTACCTTGATAAAACAACATAAAGATTAGACCAGAAATAAGAAGTATATTCACAAATCATACTTATCATAAATTACTCCTATACAAAACCCCAGATCTTCAGAAGAAAAACCCAGAAAGGCATTGAAAATATCTCAGATTTGGCAAAACTGGCCAAATCATTTTGAAAGTACGGTACCAAAAAGGTAATGCAGTATATAGAAACAGGTCAATATGATGTAATTATGATCAACAAATATCTGGAAATTGCTGCAGTAACGGCTCTTGCTCGACTGGTCGCATAATGTTGCAAATAACTGTAAATTATTTTAATTTTCAAATCGCAGTACTTAGGGTTTAATTAGTCTACTGTAAAATCATTCAATTGAAAACCTTCGCTTAATTGCTTATTGGCAAATTTAGCAAAATATTTGGTTTCTTGGACTGAAATAATTCTACACTGTAGAATTGGGGGAGACGAACGAGGCGGTCGCCTCGGGCCCACCTTTTACAGAAAAGCTGATGGTCCCCCCTTTTGAGAGTTTCGCACTTAGTTTTTGCTTATTAATCACTCCAACAGAACCACATTTAATAGACTCTGAAGCAAGTCATATTTTTATCAAACTAAAGCAAAAATTATGTGCAAATGTGGCCTCTGAACAGCTGTAATGTGTAGACAAAGAACAATTTAAAATCAAATGACTTCAAACGATTTACAATATGAAATGTACTTTCACCAAAGTGAAAAATTTAACTTGCTTTCAGCGAATAAAGTTTTGGTACGGCATGTGTAAAATACAGGGAAAGAAAGATGAGTTTGCCTCGGACACCTTAATTCTAATACCCACCCTTCCATATTATATAGAACAAATTTAACACGAAGGACCACGAGACCTCCAAAAGCGTGGGACCAGTAGCAATTGCTACATTTGCTGCTATTGTTAATCTGGCACTGATTGTCAGTGAACATTATAATAAGTGAATTGACAACGGCAAGCGACCCTTGCATCCCCCTCGTTATGCTCTTCCTTACACGAAAACGCAACACTCACGAAGACAACATGATGGCTGTTTTAGGGAAAGCAGACAGCAAAAAAGGCAAACTGAGGGCAAATTTTATTCACACACTCGATGCAACATTCTTCCATTTGCTGGTGGCAGACTAGGTTTATTCGGTGCTTTTCCACGTGTACAGCATGCAATCCAGTATCAAAAAGTTGTTTGCAAGTTGCGATTTTACACCAGGCCATCTGGGCTGCTTCAGAACGCTAAGGTAGCACTTTACAGTTCACAGATCAAACATTAGACGAGCGCCAACAAAATGCCACGTAATACCGCTATTTATGCTATCAGTTTGCAATCAGCACAATCATACCAGTCCCCCAGGTCTGCACTTAACGTCAAACATCAAACACTGCCACACCTGTGGCCAGGCCCGTAACCAGCTTGGGCACCAGAGGGGTGATGCGTTTTCTGACAGGGGCCCAAATTTTTCAAACTGTGTCCAACACATTTTTTCATGGGAGGCGAAAAATTTTCTAGGGGGGTTTTTCCCCCCTGGTTACAGGCCTGCCTGTGGCCAAGGAAAAATTGGCATCATATTATCGTTTGGATAAGGAGTTCAAATGTGCAGCTGGGCGATTTGCTTGCTGAAAAGCAAGCAATTAACCCACGTTCTTATACAACGAAAATTTGATCCCGGTTACGGAAGTAGTCGCGACAGATCGTCTGCAACAACAGTTTGATAGCTGCAAGACAGAAAGTTACTAATTGTAGCGGCGAGATCGGTTTTCTGGCGAGTGACTTCTCTGGCTGACTCGCTTTAGTCCCCTCGAGTCAGCGGCTGGCGCGGGAGAGGTCCGATATCGTCCGGATGAATACCTCGATCCTCCTTCGGTCTGTCCTTGGTATGCACGGGAACCTCAAGAAAAGGCACAAAAATTAACTGAGTCGAAAAATGTTGAGGGTGATTTGTGAAAGCCCCAAGAAAGTTTGCCACCCAACAGGCAAATACTCCTCAAAAATGCAACAAATTTGACTGACAACACTGTTCAAATGCTGCATGGTTGCATGAAACCAAATCTATCATTTGAATTTCCGCTGATCGACTCTTCCACACGGTAAACCGGAACTCTGCTTACGCCATGCAGCATTAGCAGCATCTCATGATACTGTTACCACTGCGTGAAACAAAAGCTTCGCTAGTTTGACAAAAGACCAGCGCAGCAGACAAACGTTTGCTGACAGATCAGTATCTAACAAGCTTGGTAAGCATGTCACTTTATGGTATCAGCCATGTGATGTATTGTTTAAACCCCAGATTTATGTCCACTGAAAGAATTCAGAAGTTACCTGGTTTCCACCAAGCTCAAGCAGAACTTGCTATTCAGATGGATAGCCTAAACTGAAGACTTCGCTGTTTTATCATCAGATTTTGCTAAGCCTCACAATTTCTAGGGACCACATCTTCTTAACCGTGAGAAAAACAGGTAAAAATGATTCACTGCAGTGTCCACAACAGATTAAAAAACAGGTAACTTTGCTATTCAGGTCATACAATCTCAATGTTAAATTTTTGAGAAAGGTATGGTTTGTAACATTTTGACATGGTGGGAAGAATGCATAGCACCTCACTTATAAATACATTAAGAATTACAGAGCTGTTCTGTGGTGAAGTCACTTTGAAGCAAAGAGCACCTGTTTCCATGTTTCAGCAAAGCATGAAAAAGTCTCAAAAAAATAACCTAAAAAATCAATTTTAGAGCAATAAATGGCAGCAAAAAACAAATATTTCAAAATCACATAAAAATCGTCTGGTATATCTATTTTAACACCACATTTTCTTTTCATACCTTACAGAAGAGTTAATCTTAATATCTTTTTGCCAGAAGAAATTAGGACCTGTTTTTATCCATATAAGTATATCTTCAAATAATTGACAGCAGGGTCTGTTCTGTCATATGTTCTTGTGGTGGTATTGTTTTTGAAATTTATGATGCAAAGCATGTGTGGTCCGTGCCTCTGACATTTTGGTCACTACGGAAGCATGGAAGTATATTAAAAAGAGTACAGCAAACATTCAAAAAATGTTTTTGCAATAATGGAAGTCTGCAACAAGAGTTAACCAGTAGTTGGTTTAAAATGATGATTCACTGATAAATAAGCAGGCGTTGTCAAAACAAACAGCAACACTGAACAACAGCACCACCCATTGTTTTCTACAGTCATGAATTTGATCTAAACAGTTCACACCAAAAAGTGCAACGTAAACCAACCAACTCAAATAAAGCTTCAGTCTTTCACATATATCTCATTACTTTTGCAGCTTCTTTGCAAACTATTCATGATTCCTGAATTGACCATGATGCTGGCAATAATTATCTGCTGGATACATTTCATTTCAAAAACTTGCAGATATTCAGAATCACGACATACGGAATGCAGTACCAAAAGGTACAAAAGAAGTTGGAACATGGAAACTGAAAGCTGAAGAAAATTCAAGATTGAAAAATACTCAGCATGCTGTACGTTTGTGCAAAGCAACAGATGCATGCCTACCAGTAGACCTGAATAATAATCCCTTGCCAATAAATCAGTTCACATACCACCACAACTACCATGAAAAGTTAATTCCCGTTTTTCAAGCAGTCATTACTTATGTTTGGCCATTTTGCAGGAACTGGACACATCTTCAACCTGAGCACAAACACTAAAACAATCAATGTTCTTGCAAAGCATGTCATCATATTGTTACAAACTGGATTGAGTATACAACAACCAAGCTCCTAAACAAATACTGCAAGTAAGAAACACTAAAAGAAATCTTATCTCATGACTTTTTGCAAAAGCTAAAACTGATCTAAACCTTTTCTATATAACCAAATTAGCAGAGTCAAGTGTTCTGTTTCAACTTCATAGCAAAAACTTTATTCAAAAATGTTTACAGACATACAGAGGCTCTGACACATTATCCAAACTTTCTATAGATACAAAGCATCACAGCAGACAGGTCAAAATCTCAGTGAAACAATAACTGATAAAAAGCTGACATGTTTCAGTCTCAATTAAAAGATACCTGCTTGTTAGGTCCCATGCAAATAAAGGACTTCATGAAGCTTGAGTTAACAAAATTTTTTTTAAAGAAAAGCAAATTAGCTACAAATTTGCTGGCAATAATTCAGAATCTTAAAGTTGCATGCAATGTTCATTTTAAAACTTGAAAAAATCACTTGTTACCATCAGAGGTAGATTTATTCTTCCTTCTGTTTAGACATTTCAACATAACAGATAAAGGAATTGCAGTAATCAAAGCTTTTGAGACCTTATTTAACAACTGAATACAATCAGCAGTATTCAACAAATCATTATGTTTATTGGCAGATTGGAAAGCAGATACAATAGAACCATGACACTCAGTGTTGATTGTGTGTTAACACCTACTCTGTAATGTGCAGAGACTAGCCATCTTTGTGCTCTTGTGTTATTCGAATGTCCTGGTGATTTGGACCATGCATCTGCACCAACTAAACAAGTCTCAATCATGTCATTTATTGATTATTGATTATACCAATCAAACAATAAATGACGCAATTGAGACTTGGTTTTTGTTTGATAATGCATCTCAAAACACATTTTCATGGGTCTCAGTCTAGAAGGTCTTGTCTTGATGCCTTATTTAAAGACTAGGAGTGCCCTATCAACAAGCTGTAGCCATGCAACCCGTGAAAAGCCGCAGCAGTTCAACACTATTGGTGTTAGCATAATCCTTAGTAGAGAAAAGTTACGAAAAAGTTAACAAGAATGAAAAATGGCAAAGTGAGATTTTGTAAGTGTGCATGAATTTTTGCATAAATTTAAGGAATTTTTGACATACCAGAACATTTTTAGGTCTCAAGTTGCAGTTTTAAATGTTCAGGTAGTGGTCTTCCACTCTTTGACAAAGCCTCAAATTTGCAATTTAAACCAAGTCTCAGTTGCAAATCACTACTACAGACTAGGTGAAACCTACAGTATGATGTAAATTGTATCAGGTTGGTAAGAGACAATATGTGACAAATGTTGGCACAGGCCACTTTTTTACTATGATCTCTGGTATCTCAGTAAAGACAAGTCAGACTGCAAATTCGAAACATCTGGAA
>Ga0210059_1010479_pt1 | contig 14308 bp, 3 predicted proteins | sample Ectturendosymbi2_FD_188042 | JGI IMG/M metagenome (GOLD analysis project Ga0210059, IMG submission 188042) | Ecteinascidia turbinata endosymbiont from Florida, USA - Sample 2 (SPAdes) (version 2) | ecosystem: Host-associated > Tunicates > Ascidians > Unclassified | place: Key West, Florida... | reverse complement strand
TTCTCAACACTTACCAAAAAATGATAAACGGGGTTGGTTGACTAGATGACCGCCACGGTCTTTCGCCAATCCTATATGACACAGCGCCCCTCTTTGTTTACACTGATCAACTATTGTGCCATTGTGTCTTCATTTGCTCTAATGTTCGCTAACGATTGGCTTACTGCATGCGATGGCTTTTATGATGCTTCTGCTTGTTGGCTGAGTCATATGAAACAATAAACCATTGACCATTGACCATTGTCTGCTTGTAGTATCAAACCAGTACACCTAGTAAAAATTACCACTACTGAGCGTAGTTAATATAATTCCAAAATTGGTAAGCTGCAGTATCTGATACAACGATTACTGGGAAAATCCGGTACCTTCCTAATTTGCTTTGCAGCGGTAAGTGTGTTATCAGCGCCGGGTTTTCAATGCATATCACGAAATTTCAATGCATACAAGACATTTTGGTGTAGTAAACATTTACGCAGTGATTTAAAGTTGGCCTAAAATGACAAATTGTATGTTGTCTGTAAAGTCCGCAGCCAATATTCAATCTGTTTGCTATGTAGGTACCTTGAAATTACAACAGATAAACAACATATCGATTGACAGTTTACACTTTTAGCTTGGGAAATTTGTGGTAGTGTCGGCTGAAAAAGTTAGAAAAATATTTGTAGACAGACACATTATATGAAAAAAGGCTTGGTACACGAAAAGCAGAAGTGCTAAATAGCCTTATAAAGAAAATCACGGCCGATGAAAACGATGTCAACGACATATTGCAGACGTTTCTTGTCTGCAATATGTCGTTGATATCGTTTTCATTGTCCGTGATATTCATTAAAAGGTTTGGATTATTTATGTACATATTTAAGGTTAACACTTGGCCTAAAACATTTGTAAATTAGCAAATATTTATGTGAATTCGCATGATTGCAATCATACGTATTTAGCCCAGTATCTTATGAATTTGCATTTACATGAATAATTGGGATGTCGGCGTCTTCCTGTTGAATAGAGTCACAACATTTTTTTTAATCAGTCTAGTAGGATTGTCGTTTTTTTCTTCACAACATAAGCCCTCGTCCAAGTATGTGGATTTGTATTACCTACTTGATTGAAATATTATCGTTATTAGGGACGTTAAATGTACTTTAGACAAACATGCCTTTAAGCCCAGTATGAATTCATCATGCGATTATGTGATTGTTTTTCACGATAGCCAGCAGAACTATCTGAAGTGGTGAGTAATTTCCTAGCAAATACCTTTTATAAATTTTTTTTGAATTGTCGTTTCAGCAATAATTATGCTTTCGATTCGCATATAACTACAGTGCACATGCTTTTCCTGGAAACCTGATTGTCATTTAACCATTTACTCGAATCTTCCCGTGGGACATGTGTTGTCACTTGTTAGTATAAGAAGAGCCGTTTTACTTCTATCAGGTACGGAACAAGCTTCAGACATTGCTTTTTCTGGTCTCGCTAAGGATAAATAAAAACATGCCAAAGTCTAGCAAGCACTATGTTGTTGGGTACTTTCGTTAAATAGATATTTAGATATACAAAAGTGTTTGAGACCATGGGCAACTTATGAGAAATGGAGCTCATCTTCATTGATTCGCTTCAAAGATTTTGTGAGTTGATGATATTAACATGCTTTAAATTGTGTTTTAAACCTGAAAGTTTGTGTATTTCAGCAAACAAAAATAGTTACTTCCTGGCATACAAAATGCAAAAATATTTGTGTCTTGCCCAACGACTGCCATAGACAAAATGAGGAATTTGGACAAGTGAAGACTCTTTTGGCGCCCCGGTATGACCGTCCCCCAAATGCCTGGTGTGGATCCGACAGTGCTTTGTATTCAAACCCAAAATGAGAATTGAGTTCAATTATCATATAATCATTATCATGCCCATTTGAATTGTTAACATTTTATGTAATGTACTGCAACTCTCGCAATAAAATATTTTGAAATGAGTTTGGAATTCTGTTTCCAATATTTGATTTTCTTTCTGTTTTTGTACCCAAACTTTCCATGCTTTAAATTATTTGAAACGGCATTAATGGAAATCCTGTTTCCATTCCCATTCTTCTATATTATTTATTGGGTCGTATTAGTCTGAAATCACATCTCTATTTGAGTTCAAGCGTTTCTTCTTCGCATGTTTAAAAATCAGCTTTTACTGCATATGTACCAGAATAAAATCTGTTTACTATCTTGATCACTATTTCCCATATGTTTACAGCATATAATATTTCTTTCTAACATAGAACTATGAAGGCCAAATATATAAATAAGTGATTCTTACCGTAGTCCAGGTGAAACACCAGTGGTCAACCAGGAATTACTAGTGGTCCACAGAAAGTTTCATAAATCCTTGATAAACCCTTCGCGAAAATTACAAGCTCCACTGTACAATAAATTATGTAAGAGTACCACCATTTCTTTGAAATTGGTCTACCGGATATTTTTTTTTGAAAGTATGGTCTATGGGGCAAAAAATTTAAAAGTCACTGATATAAATCTTTCAGTCTCATTCAAGAGCACAGACTGACATTGTTAACTCATTGTACAACAATCTGACCTGCACTCGAAAGAAGAGGTTTTATACGAGTCGTGGCGCCTTTGTATGAAAAACCTTTGCCAAAAAGATTGCACGTAGGTTTTTGAAAAATACTTGCACATCTACTTTTTCAAGCTGTTGCCTTCGTAAGGAAGTAACGTTCGCCTTTATGGGACCCAAATTATACAAAAAAATTATCGTTTTGTTGTGTGTCTTTTCATGGAATGTTCAAAAACTTTTCATATAGATTTTCAAAAAATATTTTTGTAGTGCGCATTATGGGGCTTTCCTAGAAAGGTCTGAAAGACCCGTCATCTGAAAGTTATTTTGGAAGCCCTATGAATCATGCTACTTACAAACGCACTTAACTTAAAATTGCGATCAGCAACAACTGAAGATGTCGCAGCAAAGGTTGTCGGGAAGCGTTTCTGCATAACCTTAGAAATTCCCATCAATAAATCTTGAAACGATGTTAAATATCAGGGAAAGTGAAGACTTGTTTGAATTTTTATTTGAATGTTAAATAATAAATCTTATTCTACTCTGCGAAAAAATTGGAAAGTTAAATTTCATGCGCCTGAAGTTAGTAAATAACATTCATCTCAGCAACAAATATTTGGAACGCCATGAATACGGTCAATGCATCACGTAAGCAACCTGTGCAAAAATCGCACATAGGCAGACAAAAACGTTTATTTCCTACGACGTTATGCTTTGCGGGAAACATCAAAGCATTTGCGGGGTTACGTAAGACGTGAAATCTCTTACAAAAACTCAATTATTCGATCCTTTGCGTTGATATTGGTCTCTTGGTGGCCAGCGATGTCGATTCAGTACTGCATATATCCACATGTCTGGCATCAATTACTAGTGCTGTTTCCTTGATACTGAATTTTCCACATTTGACTTGCAATCTTGTTGGCTGCTCCACACTTCACCCCGATGGGCTTCATAACGCTGTAAGGTTTGCAACAACACTTTATTCTCAATGTAGAAAGACCGTGGGTCTCAACCAACCACTTGCCTTTGCACAGATGAACTCTATCTCGAATGATATTTTGTGACTTGATCAGGGCGCCGTTGCTGGACTAGGTTCTTGGAAAATGTTGATCAACGAAGTTGTTGCATCGCTGCAGTTTCAGACATCTGGCCTGAATTGCTGGTATTGTTCCATTTTATGTATTTTTTTATTTATTTATTTGTTTGTGAACAGACAAGAAGTCCATAGTATGAACACACACACACACTCTGCAGAACGCAGGTTGATAAAAACAGACAATACAGAACGTAGTACAAGGCATTGAAGCCGGTGGAATCACAGGGTTACAAACACTTTTTGCAACTGCATTGAAGACAGAACCATAGGGTTACAGACGCATTCAACACTTTGAGAGCCGGCGTACGATATATTCGTACTTCGACTATTATTAGATAACACTTAAGACTTGTTACAGCACTACTGCGGAGTAGGGCGCTAATCCCTAAATTGGACTAGTCTAGGTAAAATGTGAAAGCATTGTAGCTTGTCATGTCCTCGATCAAAAGGACACTGCAAAGTTCGATGACTCATTCACAGAGTAAAATGCGATTATACTGTTCAAAGAGTAGTGACGAGTACAAACAATCTGACTGCATCAAAGCACGTAACCATACGTTGTTAGACTTTCTGCATCTTTCGAGAAACAGGTACTTGTATTTACGTAGCAGAGCCTCAAAGGTAGGAATGTTACACTGAACCTGATGGCTACTAACGCTCGCTCTCCAGGGCAGGTTGTATAGAGCTCTGCAACCAAAATTATATGCCGCCCGCAATCTCTGCATGCATGACTTCCTGAAATTACACCATAATTGAGATGCATACATGGGTGTAGAAAAGGAACGAAAAAGTACGTTTTCAACTGCATTTGAACAACGGGAAAAAGAGGCTCGCAGCTTGTTTGCTGCACAGTATTGATATCGCAGCTGTCTCTGAATGTCTTTGTCATCTGAGAGCTCAGTATCCAATACAATCCCCAGATATTTGTATTGGTCAACAGATTTTACGCATTGACCACCCAATTTCAAGATTGGAGTGGCTGTGCTTTTAGCACGTTCAGCCTTAAACGTCATGCAAACAGTTTTGTTGCAATTGAAGATAATCCCATGCGATTCTGCATACGCCTGGCACACATCTAGTATTCTTTGCAACCAACGTACACATGGACAGAACACACAAATATCATCGGCAAACATCAAGTGATTTAATAAGGCTTCACCAATATAACACCCTGCTTTAATGTTGTTTAGTTCATTTGACAAATCATCTAAATAAACAGCAAACAAGTATGGACTCAGTGCTCCCCCTTGTCTAACCCCATTAGACACATGAAACAGTTTCACATTTATATAGTTTCACTCTGTATAGTTTCACTTCTAATCCTGGTGACTGTCTCACAATTTCTCCTTTCAGGCTTCACAATGTTGCATGTGTATGTGTTGCAACATTAGCTTCGTTGTGCAAAGTGTTCTAGTAGTAAATCAGAAAGTGACTTTAACTGAAGGAATAGTTTCATATCTTCTGAAACGTCCACAATTAATAATCGAATAAAAAAGCATTCTATTGATTCTGCACTTTTTGTAAAGGGCTGCATTTCATATGATTCATTGTTGCAAATAGTAATCATATGGACGATACCATGCAACGGTTCCAATGAATGATGGGGGAAGTTGAACTGGAACTGAACCAACTAATTTGTTTTGAAACCGAGAAAAACCGAAATCAAAATGTTTGATATTTTTTTCAGTGTTGATAAACCATTTAATGGATCCAAAACTTTAAATTTTAAACTATTTTTTGTTGACAACGTTCAATCGTCGCCTGCCCGGCATAATGCGAAAGACAAAAACGACTTATGTCAAACTGAACTTAAGCGCCGACGCAAATCGTTGTTTCCTCCTCTCACAATGTCAGGAAGTGGTGCTTCGAGCCATGGCACAGGTTTATTAACCACCGCCATTCCGATAGGCTGATCAACTATCGGTGGTAGAAACGTTGCGCGTGGAGGGTGTGCGAACACATCATTATCGCTTTCATTATCAATTGATACATCATTATTTACATTTGTTGTTTCTCTAAATCCTCGACTGTTTGTGGTTGTAAGCAAATCATGTATTCTCTCGCGACAAAGGAAAATTGCCACCACTGCAACTGCAACTGCAAGAAGTACGCCCAAAATTGGCCCAACGATAATCCACGGAGAATGTGGTGGTGGGGTCGTTCGAGGTACTCGTCTGCAGAAAAAACAAGAACAAAATTATGTTAGAAAACTTCGTAACGGTACTGTTCATGAAATTTTCTTGAAAGTCTTCACTGCAAAGCAGTGTCAAAATTCTGTAAGAAACATGAAACAATATGATGTAACAAATACACGATTCGAAGCAACAACTGCGATTTCCGCCATAACGAATTAAGATGGAGTAACTCTAAGAAACAGTCTGCTTGTTGCACGGCGTTTTGATTTTTCTACGTTTCTCGAAGGAAGGACAAAATTTGGACGTTTCTCGTAGTAAGGAGAAAATGTTGAAAAACTTTTATATGAAAAGCAGTTTTGAGAAAACGGCAAACCACTTGGAGCTCTTCCTGTCTGCAGAGACCTTTTATATTTTTCAAAGGTTCAGAATTTTACTGTGGCATTAGTTCAATAGTAATGTCGGAAATAATTTTATTTCCAGATATCAAAGAATGCTTTTATTTCTCTATGACCATAAACAATGTTTTATATAGTTTTACCCATAAGGTAAGAACCTACTGTATACTTCACGTTGATGCTTGTGTCGAGTGTGAAACATTGAGATTTTATGCACACCATTTTTTTGGTGGTTACTAAGAAATCATGATTCTCATCCAAACATTCAAGCGCAGTCTAAAATTGTATCGGGCAGCCAGATCAATGAAGAAGAGTTAAAGAAAATCGTTTTGTCACGTTTCTAAGTGCAATATTACATTTATATACACATACAATGCAACAGCCCAATATAAGTAAATCTTATAAATCAAAACACTAGAGTTGAGAGTAGGAAAGCAATTATTTCAAAATCATTTGTAGGATATGATGCAATTGTACACAAACGCAAAAGTTATATCAAGAATATGTGCGAAAGGTCGCAATGCCCGGTGAAATAAATCGGACACAGCTCAGACTTACTCAAATTGGGAATTGTTGCTATGAATAGATATCACATCTGGAAAATCCATCGCTAGCTTTGGAAAGAAGGTAGCAAGCTCAATTAATGGCAATGAAGCAGCACGTGTAATTCAGTTTCATGAAAACCGCAGAGGCAAAGTCGACAACACTCACAATTTATGATTTGGACTATGGCGTAGACTTAACATAAAAGAAAGTAGAGCTGTCTCCTGGGAATGTTTATAAAGATGGGATATAACTGCTTTTAAGTTCAACAGTTATTACAGTACAATATATATTAATTTAGTAATAAGTTCTAAATTGTATATACTGCATATATATGACTAAAATATCACAATGCAGGTTGCTCCACAATTGCGCTAAAAATGAGTTGCCCATTGGATATATTATTGGTCAGCATGACGTTTTTCATTTGGAATTGGAACATAATGGTGCAAACAACGCTTGCATATAGTTGGATATCATCCTGTGGTGAGTTTATGAAAGTTAATGAGAATGTAAAGTTGCCACGTTCAGATAGCAGCCGAAGATGATGATCGTGCAAAATTTTTGCGAGATAAGTGACTTTAGAACAATTATCATCGATAACATCGCTGTTATCTAGCAAAGCGCTTTGGAATATAGTCGGAATATAGCTTCGATGTAAACTTAAGAGAGCATGGTGGAATACAACTGCGATGTAAAATCAAGGAAGCATGTCGAGGACTGGCTGCGCAATATGTTTAAATCCATTTATGCTAGCCAGAAATTGCCATGGAATTCCAATGTAAGATGCTTCCCAAAAGGAGAATTATTGGCAGGTAAGCCCAAAAGCCTGTGATTATCCCCTTCAACTAATGGTTTGCAACGAATATTAAACGTCAGTGAAATCAGGGTTTGAGAAATTATTATAACTCTAGATTTTTGATGGTTGAAGTTGAGGCCTCATTTGTGTAACCAAGATCCAAACAAGCATAAGTTTTTTGAAATAGTGTTTTTCATTACAGTAGGATTTTTGGTTAAGTGAAACGTGATAGTAATGTTTTCAAAAAGCAACAATGACAAAAAGATAGTCAAGGAGATGTAAGTTACATGCACTAAAAATGATACTAAACCAGACACTGGGGGCACTATTATTGGTTCGTTTTGGTATTGACAAGATTCGGTTTAGCGTAACTACCTGAGAACGAGACAAAATATATGAAGAAATTAGATTCGTGGCGAAGTCCTTAGCACCACGTTGATTTTTTTCAGAAATGAATGTGAATTGTGCCGAAAGCCTTCGACAAGCGTAAAAAGGAAACGATGGAAGACATACATTTTTGCCGAACACAATTTGGCACTAACTTCAAGTAAATCAGAAATGGTGTAGTTTTTTCCACATCCATGTTTCCAAGGGTGGAAGAGCTTACTGGATTTGAAGGAATTGAAAATTTCGGCCATGAATAATTTTTCCGATTACTTCGAAAAGTGCGGTTACATAGGGCCCTAAGACATATTTCAACGAAAATGTTGTAGTTCACTGCCGTAGAAATATGTTCGCAAACTACCACAAAATTAAGAAATTAACTGTGTTTGTAACTTTTTACAAGTCAACAAACGCACAATGTTACTATGGTTGTAGAAACACTGTGAGCGTTCATTTCCTTGTATTTGTGCATTAAAACAAGGGAATTAATTCTGCATTTCTGTTACCACCTACTGTAAATAGTTCCTCGAGGTGTTGTTTTCATCTTTTACTTAATTTGGTTGTGTTGCGTTCATTACAAACTGATTGTATTATTTTTACCGCATTAAACTCTCGCATAATGTTAACGGGGCATATTTGGTTTTCACTTGCATAACGAATACGGCAAATTGTGTATCTGTGAAGCAGTGCACGAAATTCCGTTCTCGTAGATGAGTCATCATCTCCAATTAGATTCGATTTCCAGGACGATCGGTACTCCTCGTTCTTAGCCTTTTCAATTTAGTATCACCAGGGTTGTAAATGGGGTGGGAAGGTATGGGAATGGCGTTCCCACGCTTTTTCACATTGGATTTGAAAATATGTATTTCGTATTCACATATCCTGTGCATAGCTCCAGACTTCGCACAAATGAATAAATGTCAAGCTATCTCTTGCGTATAGCACACTAGTGGAATTGTGCACTCACTGGAAATGGCTAGTTTTTGTGTGCGTTTCCACACGTATGTTTAGCAGTACAACGCTGAATGAAACACATTGCAGCGCTGCACCAATCCACAATTGTATTTACGTAATTTCATTCCCAGTCGTTACCAGTATTTGTTATACATGCACAATCGCAAAAATTTTATGTGACAAAATTATCCCAACGTCTGACGGCTAGATGCCTGCATCGCAATTTGCTTCCATTTCTCGTATTAACGCCTTACGCAGTTAAATCCTTGCACACGAATCAACAGACGTTTACCTTTTTTCGGCTGTTCTCTTCACACTCTAATCCACTACCACATATGTTGCAAATAGGTCTACCTGGACCTTATCCCAGCAGCATACAGCGATTCTGAGTATCGCTATTACTGTGTTAGCGCTATCTATGTATTTGCATGTGGCGAACACCACATATCCAGGTCTCCGTAACCAGGTTTTGAGGTTTGGGGGTAAACATATGTTTTTAGGGGGCAATATTATTGTTTTTACTCAATTATATCATATGATTGAAATAAATTGCTTGGCACGATAAAATTAGGGAGCACTAAAAAATTTTCGGGCACTGCCCCCCGTGGCTACGGGGCTGCACATATGTATGATTGCATGCTTTCCAAGAAACCGTTTAATGCCATCTTTGTTTGTTATGTTTACTTCGGACACATATATGTGCTTGCGTTCTTTGTTCTTTATCTATTTATGTGTTCCTTGTTAGCGCTTATTTGATAACAGTTGTACTTCGTTGTATGTAGGTGTGAAGGCAGTTAAACATCAGTACAACAATAAAAACACGGAAAATCGATTTAGGCCATTAACTACATATATCATAGGTAGAGCCAGAGTTATGCGACGGAGTTACAGGAGCTTATCCCATAAAGGATAAGGCTGTGAACATGGTACGGAATTCAATTATCAAGGTAAGTATTGTTTCTTAGAAAGGTAAGTATTGTTTCTTATTTTGTTAACTTTTAGGTAGTGAAATTCGGTAACAATTGCATTTAGTACTACATGTAGAACCGTTAAAATCGAAGAGAAAAACTTGTTGAAAATGTTTGTCCTAATGAGTCTAATAGATTTGGTTATTAAATTTTACTGGGGTTTGAGGAATGTGCAGGTTCTGGAACGACCCGCAGTGTTACTAATGAGTTTACAGCATTTAGGTTCGCTATGTGAGGTTTGTCATCATCGTGTTGCATAGTAATTTTACTTGATATTCAATATTGCATAGTCATTTTTAGTTGATATTCAATATTTGAATTGTGTTTCCTTGTGTTTAAACAATATTTGTTTCAGATCATGATCGCCAGTCACCAGTTTTCAATTGACGAGAAAAGCACTTACGTAGATGTAGATGTAAATGTAGAAATTGCAGGCGGCGACGGGGTTTTCGGGTCTCCAATGTCAGGTGTTGTGCTATCGGTTGGTGTCCAGGGCAAGGGCGTGGTTGTCCCGTCAATGCACTGCAACTGAGTTGCGTTTGGCTCTCCACAGCTTTGGTCAGCGGATGCATTGTAAATGAACAGGCTGGGCCGCACACATTTAAGACAATCACCCGGTGCACTCTCAGGTAGCGTCGGGTAGGAAAGGTCACTTGTCTCTGAAAATTTGTGAATGAAACACGACTAAGTTCAAACTGCATTGCACATTTTCTTGTTTGACGAAAAACGTGATCTTTATGTCCAAATAATTTTCGTGATTAGACGGTTAAAATTCTGCATAAAGGTGCATATTTCACAATAAAAAAACTATAAGGATGACGTTTGTACATCAGTCCCAAGTTTTTTTACTGTCCACCTTACGTTGAATGATGCAGATATGTTACTTCATACTTCAATGGTTCCGTTAGGGTAGACCTTTCCAATAAGCTTCCCGGTCAGGGGCGATTACGAGGTCAGATGGCGCCCGGGGCAAGAAATAAGTTTGGCGTACCCATGTTCGAATCTGAGGTTTTTCGGGAGCAAATATACTGTTGAAGAAAGTACTTGTGACACTGTTGTGACTTTTCGGCGCGCCCACAAGTCATTCGGCGCCCCCATAGTGAGTCGGCCCCCGGTAAATTTCTTCGCCCTTGCCCCCCTCGTTACGCTTCTGTCCCGTTTATTGTACTTCTAAGATCTGCGAAAAACTCTAAAAAGAAAGCGTCTTTGTGGGCAGAGAAATGTTTGGAGGTCTTTCAGAGTCAAATGCGAACCTTATAATGCAACAACCAATGCTTTGAATGAAATCGTATCGGACGCCTCGAAAAACAACCCCTTTCACCGACAACAAATATTTAATCGGCGAACTCTCCACAGCCTTCTATTGTGGTTTATAAGCGCTGGTAGACACGGGCTGATTTCCAACAGGCCATGAAAAACCTCTAATGTAAAATTTTTGGGAAAGAATGTTCCATCCCGCCATTTTTTACGTCCAGTAGCGGAGTCTAAAAACCTAATCAATATAATAAAAACTGTCACATTATTTCAGGCACTGCGACGCGCGATTTGTTGTTGTGGAAGTACCCAGTAACTTGCTGTTCTATCTATTAATCGCTAGAACATCAAGTCACTGGGTACTCCTATAGAAAAGACCTCACGTTGCAATGCCTCAAAATCGATAGGCCAACGTGGTTCTAAATAAAACTGAAATCTCTGCCCGTTGGAACAGCGAGTATTGACAAGAAAAAGGCCATCTCTGAGAAAAGGGACTGTGGAATTCCACATAAAACAGCACCGTTCTTTGCAAAACAACAGTTTTTAGGCAAGCCCAATATACTGTAATTGAATTAACCGATTGTTTATTTGAAACCTTTAAATTCAGTTTGAAAAACAGTTATTTGTTTTGTAATGAACTCGCTCACGACGAGCTGTGGATTTTCAAAACGTCCGCAATGAAACCTTTTGAAACAAGCTGTTGTGGTGCTGCCTAACATACGCACGTAGCATTTTTTCTTGTATGTATGCGAAGCGATGATGGCATTCTGCAAACATTGCTTTAACCCATAATTAGTTGTAATTTGGTAAAAAATACCGAATGGTTCACCACTTCCTTCTTACTGCTTGCCGGTGCATTCCGAGGAATGAAATCTTGCCCTTTTGCCAGGATTACTGGTTTTATGTCAGTTTACATCTCGAGGTTTGTTATACTACCCAAAGTAGGGTTCCAACTTGTTACCTTTCAGCAGGTCTGCAGACAAATTTGCTGCCTTACTTTTTTGAAAACATAAGCCTTTCTGTGGATTTCAGCAAAATATTTGAAGTAATTTCCACTTCAAGCGTGCGGTAATTGTTGCAAGAAATGATTTTTTTATAGGTAAAATCAATATGCTGCTAAAAGAGCCCTTAAAATCACAAAATTGTATATCTCACACATTTAAATGTAGAATCCAAAACGTCTCGACTTTTATTCGGCAGCAAGGTGTGTTTGCAACCACACAGCAGTCTTTCAATTCTGGAGAAACATTACTTACCACTTATTTGATAAACAAACAGAACTCCGTCGTCTCGATCAGTGAGGAAGCTACTTCCGACTTCAATCACGCTACCCGTCTCATCGCTTAATTGAAAGACAACCTGAAAGATATTGTTCTAGCCATAACACAGAAAGCTTTTAAGGGTTGCTGTAGAGATTTTTCGTTGAAATGTGTGAGTTTTTACGGTCATACCAACTGTTTCAATAAATTTTATGCAGCATATTTAACTGTTTGTACTTCAACATTGAACTGATTTAAAAGCGCGCAAAGATTGTCAAAACCTATTTTATTACATTTAGACATACAAGATAAAAAATGTGTGCCAATTACCAGACGCTGCTTTGAAAAAAATGAGCCGCACACCTCAGTTGCTTTTTGCCGCAGTAGAACAGGTGGTCTCGAAACTGCAGCTAACTAGGGGGGCATTGGGGGGCCAAATTCGACCCCCAAAGCATTTTCATCCGGCCGTAAAGACATTTTGTCGATGATGGGAAAGTGACATATACGAAAATTTGTTCATTTGGTAGAATGTAACATATCCTGAAACAATCAAATTTGTTGTGTAATGGCTTATGTGGCCTTCTGACAAAAAATTCTGGAGGCCCTTGCAGTGGAAGTCTGGTAGTTATGCGATTATATTCGAATCACTATTGATTCACTAAGAAAATTTCAGTCAGAAAGTCAGCGTGTGAAGATGTTTTGGCTGTATTCGCATCACGCATGATAGTACTTATGACGCAACTTACCCAAAAAAGCTTTCTATGAAACTGATATAAAATATCTTTGCACTCGTTTTTGGTCATTTTATTGTTTTAAGTCGAAATGGAGAGATGTCAGCTGTGATGGTTTGGCCCTGTGACCAAAATGTCCCAAGAAAGATTGGTGAGGCAAGTCCTGCTGGCTACACCAACAGGAAAGCGGCCCAGACGCTCACTAAAGAGATATTGACTACATCTCCGATATTGCTTGACCCTGCATTGGTTTGAAGCCAGCAAAACAATTGCTTCAAACCGTGATGTATTTCAAACTTCCTAAGGCTGCTACCCATACGATCCTCCTCGGGGAAGAGCATGTGTGAAAAATCAGTGAGTACTTCATTTTCAACAAATAATTTTTATAAAACATGTTTCAAAATTGTGACAAGATAAAACTTCTATGAATTCCAAACTTTTGAAACAAAGAAACACAGAAACACTGTTAGTGCTTAATGCGTTTTTTACTATAATTTACTTTCACATCGAAACTTAAGAATCACGTTGTACATGAAAAAGATACGTATTTATGAACTTAAATCAGCATTTCACTATTTCACTTATCCATAACAAAATAAACTTTTGTTAGGAGTATTTTGCATTTTTTTTTATTTTTTATGTATGTTTACCTTCAGTCTCTTGTTTTTACCAGTACCCATTCCATCCCACTTCTTCAGTTTTAAAACAAACTCCATAGTCTTTATACCTTTTGCTTTGGTTTGTATACCTCAATTAGTTTAACTTTTTATTTTCATATTTTTTTAAATTTTTTTAACCACACCAAATTTCTCAATTACATTTGATCCACTCGTTTGTGTGCATAGACATGCGCTTTCATATGCAAATTTACTTCACTCCCAACTGTCTTTATTTGATCTCTAACTGTTGTTTTTCAACACTTTTCAAAAAGTGGTAAACGCGGTTGATTGACCAGATGAACGCTATGGTCTTTCACCAATCCTATATGACACAGTCAGGGCCGGATTAAGGGGGGGGCAACAGGGGCAATTGCCCCGGGCCCCCCGCTGAAAGGGGGCCCTACGTGATGAAATTTATTTGTTTCAAATAAACTACTCGTTTGAAAATTTTTCATGATTCAGAAGCGATACAAGAACACAACTCTATTATATTCTTTTGTTTTATGAAGTATGAAGGGCACACAACAACAACTGATTTTTCTACATCAGGGGTGGGGAACCTAATTACTATCCCG
>Ga0210059_1010478_pt1 | contig 14309 bp, 9 predicted proteins | sample Ectturendosymbi2_FD_188042 | JGI IMG/M metagenome (GOLD analysis project Ga0210059, IMG submission 188042) | Ecteinascidia turbinata endosymbiont from Florida, USA - Sample 2 (SPAdes) (version 2) | ecosystem: Host-associated > Tunicates > Ascidians > Unclassified | place: Key West, Florida... | reverse complement strand
AAATTAATTGCCTATCCCTGGGTTGAACTATGTTTGTGATATTTATTATTGCCACAGACCCACAGGCGCAAAAGGTCGAACTTCTGTAAAACCGGAGCCCGACATTACAAAGTATCAGGGTAAGCGCGTCTTAGACACGAGTGAAGAAGCTTTGGGAGGAACATTAGAAATAACATGTAACACAAGGATTAAGATCAGTTGTTCGCGTTGTTGTTTCTGCCATTGTTATAGATCAGAGGTCGACCTCCAACGTGAACTCTATGGCCCCAGTGGCGTCAGTTTTTTTTCTTTCGCATCTAAATCATGTGAGGTTTCTTTCGTAACAATGCTTTTGTTGTTTTCCTTGTATATGGTGAATTGCTGAGCGCGGCTTAAAATCTTTCTGCGGGATCAGAACAAATGATGAGAAGCCAATTGACGAACACACCGTTTCGCCGAACGTTACAGTGAAACGTACGAACTTAACGACAAGCAGATAATGGTTGCAGGGTTCCCGTACTTTTTCAAAAGCTATTTTCCACTAAATTTAAAAACTACATTATCATCACTTATCTTCACTTTTCCCAAATTGCATTCATGGACCACAAATGCAAAAACATCTGCACAACTATTATCAGCGGTAAAGAACAAAATTTGAATAAACAACTGTTTGAATTTGATGTTTCCATGCTTTTTCAATAGTTTATCTGCATTTTGGTTAAATTCAATATTTTTTCAAGGTCTTCAAAATCGATTTCATAACTCAATACTTTTTCAATACTTTCAATACCGCGTGGAAACCGTGTAGTTGTCCAGTTTAAATGTTTTGTGAACTTGCGCCGCTACGAGTTGGAGCAGAAGGTTCACAGTGCGGTGCAGTTAAATTGCACCATGATCACGGTGCAACATGTGTTAGATGTGTGGAAAACCAGGTGTCCGCCAGCCTTCCAGCCTTTAACAAATGACGCAGCTTCTTTCCAACAATTTCTTTCATTAATGCTTCGGTTGCGTTTTTTTAACTTTAACGCAGGAAATTAATATGATTTTAAAAGCTTCTCAGTTATTTCAACAGGAAAACAAACCAACATTGATGAAAAACATCACTATTAACGACTTAACTACATGAATTGCAACCCCTCAGCGTTTTTTATTATCTCGGCATAAATTTTTAGGATATTTGACTACGTTCAGAAGCAAACCGCTTGACTAATTCTTTTGCTTTTGTGTTCATTTTAAACTAGGACTAGGCGGGAATATGTGGTGACTGCTTTTAGTTCCTTAAGTTTGCACAAAAAGTTGATCAATACTCATCATAAGAACTTACAAGTTGCAGCTTGACCCTTCTACATCTGAAAATATAGCAGCCCCCCACCATGTGCGGGCTTTCACCTTCATTGCCGAACAGAACCATGCAAGGGCATGCATTTGCAAAAGTACCCAGCGATTTGTTACGCAACAACGGAATAAACGCTTCCTCTGTTTCCTACCGCATGCGTCACTGGCCATTGTCACGCCTCCGAGCGCTGATGCATAAACAACAAACACACAGACACTTGCACAATCAGGCATTATGACAACATAAAAGACGAAGGCAATGATCCGTTGCAGGCTGGAAATCCACGAGAGGACTAACCTTTCTCCTTCTGTTTCCACCTATGAAGTGAGAGAAGACGTGCGGAAGATAAGTAGAGCAAGGAAAGGAAAGGTAGGAAAAAAACAAAAAAATCCAACAGTTAGTAAAAATATCTACGTGAAACAAAACTGCAAACTAACACAACAACCACTTTTATAACTAGCACAGCAGGTCAACAACTTATTTAACTCCAATTTGTGCTACAAGACTCAAGCAAAATCGTGTCAAGCCACAACAAATCCTAACTTCACTCTGCTCAGTGGCAACTGTCAAACGAAGGAAGATATTCACCTTTCGTTGCATCATCCTCAACTTAAGCGACGTTGTTGAGTGCAAAGAAACTTCGCTCGCCACAGAATCAGTTTCAGAGTTTGAGCTTCCACAGTCTCTATCTCTCTGCAACACACACGAATTCACCGTCAAATCAAATAACACACGCTTGCTTATACTTGAACACACTGAACACCAGCAACAATTTAACGACACTACTAAGGCAGCGCTAGCAATACAACTAAAACTCATTTCCTGTTTGCACAATACGAGCCTCAACCACACAGCCTCGCAGCATTTCTGCTCGAGGCGCAACTTCCAGCGCAGCGAGACAAAGCGACAAAGAATGGATTTCTTCGCAGCGCACTTTGATCGATGAGCGTTAGTTCCGCTCCAGTGATTTAGCTCGACGTAACAAAGTGAGTCAACACGTCGCTGGCGAGCGCGCGAAATCAGCGAAGACGTTGATTTTCAGACAACTGGTCACGTGACGGTTTCTGTTGCCTCGGTTGAAGCTACTGTGACGTCACAAAGCACCGTGGGCGTTGGGAAAAGCGGCGAGCCGAGAGTGAGACACGTTTGAACAGCGGAGACTCGAACTGCCTCACGTCCTTCAAGCTTAGACAGTTTCGAACTGGTGGATGAACCAGTGGAGAATAATTCAAAAGCGCATTACTGAAAAACATCGCTTCGTTATGCTTAACATCCCAACTTTGATATTACTGTGCTTAGTGAAACAATCGGATACTTTATCCAACAAAAGTATTTCTTGTTCAAAAGACGTGGATTGGAATGCTGAAAATTTACAGTAGAACCGCTAGCTAACATCGTTAAGACTCGATGTCATTTCATGCTTTAAGGTCATTTTCAATTTTTGTGAAAGCATGGTTTTTGTGCAGCTCCCATGCTCAAGATATATTCCAAAATAACATCCTCACCATTTTTTTCCTCTCTTCTTTCAGAGCTGTCTCCGCGACCAGCAAGTCGTCGCTCAGTTGCTCCAACAGCGACTTCAAGCGGCTGCCGAGATCATTTAATTTCTCAGATGCCTCAGGAGCGCCCGCTACCGGAGGAGTGTATGTACTTCGGTATCGAGCATCGGCCAAAAGTTGGTTGAACAGTTCTTGAAGGGAAGCAATCTTTCAAAACGCAACAAGAACAAAACTGAGTTGACAGATAAAAAAACACACGAATCTGCGAAACGAGATTCACTGCAATATATCGACCGCAGTAGTTCAGGGCAATTATGACCAACACATCCTCATGTTTTGCCCAAGATATCTGTAATAGTGCAAAACTACAACTCTTCATCTAAACAGGCGAACTTTATGCATATATAGCATGTGCTTCAATCGTAATTTTTTGCTGTTCAGCTCCTGGACTATTAACACAATGTAATGCTTACACATACGTTTGGAATCGGGGTTTTAATTCTATTGGGAAAAAACTCCGCTTCTCTCTCAAAAGCAAATTGTCGGGGGTGTAACTTGTGAAATGCCAAGCAACACAATGCACTCATTTATGACGTAACAACCAACCTTCGCTCTTTCTTCCAAGGCATCCACTCTCATCTGCACCAAAGACTTGTGCGCTCGCCTCATTGAGCTCAGTGGTATCGAAACAGGGGAATTCTCATTCCTGACGAGTTTCGACAAGTCCGTCCTCTGTCTGTCTTGTGCTGCCAGCCGTTGGTTGACTCGTTGCACAGTGCTACGAAATTCCTTCAAACAAAAAGATGAATTATATAATACCCGCGCTAGGCAATAAGCGATGACCTATCATGTTCTCTTTCTACCAAATAATTTCACGATGGATAAGGAACAGAAATAGTTGCCCCCTTAACTCAAGCCCCTACAAAGTTTACTTACTGGTGAAGAAACCAAAGCTTTTTGCAATTCTTCCCTTTTTTGGTTAGCAACAGTGTTGACATTTTCCCATCCATCCTTCATTCGTTTTATTTTCTTCGCGATCGTCTTTGTGACGTCATCGTCATCATCATCATCATCAACGTTCTGCGCTCCTCCAGGCGCGACGAGGTTTATTGACAAAACAATGGGTTTACGACTTTCAATTTCCTTTCTCAAGGACTGGAATGAAAACAAGATAGGTTAGTATGCAGTCATTACATTGCGCAGATATAGTTTCACGCGTAAAACAAATACAACTTGCTTTTAGATTTTTAGCATTCAGCTCAATCCCGCCGAGCGACGTATCATCCGCCCATGACCCGAGGGAGGTCGGGGAGGAGTCCAACCAGGCCAGAATCGCATCCAGATCATGGTCCAGCTGATGATTCCCACTCTTCAACACGCTTCCAGATTCTTTCTTTGTCTTCTTTGGGGAGATAAGAGGCGAAGTGTCTGATATGAGAACAACAACCAAGGTGATTCCCCTCTTCAGTGCAAAGCAGGTATTTTCAAAACACTAGGTACTAACCTCTGGGGCTGTGGGGGAACCCCCGTTTTGTGTCTCTTTCTGACCTTGTCGGTGATTTCTAAAAAGAAACAAAACATACTAAAGAGCAGGAAAACATCAACAACTCCAAACACTTGCAGCATACTTACTGGTTTTCTCAGCAGTTTCATTCCATCAACATCGTCATTCAGCTGATCACGTGATAACAGACCGTTGTGTTCATCGAATGGAGGAATGTCTGGAACAATTATCATCACATCAAGTTAAAACATTTCCACATCATCAACTGGCTGGGGTCTTTCGACGAAGAGTTTTTCAACTATTGTGTTGTAAAGAATCATTAACTTTACATTCACAGACAAACTGACTACAAAGTAACACAAAATAACGACATGGAATGAAACTTTTCTATTACGTAACAATGTCTATTGTCACGCAATTCACAAAAGCGAACCTCCTATCGACTCGTCATCAGTGATGTCACAATCGCCAACTTCGGTTTCAATTTCTGATTGGCTGATGTCGTAGTGATCCCACTCTAACGATCCAACACTGTGAGGTGTTGTTCTACAAATAAACAGTTGACACTCATACACCAGTGCAAACCGAATCCTCAAGCGCTTACGAACGGTGTGGAGTGAGCAACACCAACATTACACGAGTTGGGAGATGGAAGAGGAACTACGTAAAAACATGTGCAACCTAATACACAAATGAAAACAATGATTTGTCTAAAAAATGAAATTGATTTTCAATTTGGATAACCAGCCATGGATAATAATAATGCATCTGCATTCACGGCTGTGGAAACTGGAATGTATGACTACAATATAAGATTTGATCAAAGAGATGTCAGTGAAAGAGCCCTACCTCCCACTCATCCTTCCTCCTCTGAACGTTCCCGCCAAAGACCTCCCATCAGTTGGGGTCACCAGCAGGTTGCTGCTGCCCTCAAGCGGCAAGAACTGGCTCGCTTCGCATGACTGAGCAAGGCATGACGCACTCCACCAGGACAGGTCGTTTATGTCGCTGCCCTCAAGAAGCGACAGCGGTTCACAGCTGCTTGGTCGGCTTTCGTCCTGAACACAACATACAACACACTTTAACATGAATGCGCAGATATATGATCTCAACTTCAATGGCAGCAAGGTGACGATCGCTGATCTGAGTTATGCAACAACCGCTTTGATCAAAGTGGATGTTTGTATTTGTTTTTCAATCTGGTCAACGTCACACGCTTTGCATGGTCTAGATTGCTGAACACCGCTAAAGTGCATCCACCCTTTCACAACAGGCAATCTGAACAAACTTTGAAACTTATCACTTACAATTGTAAGAACGTAATGAGACCACATGATCTTTGTTGTAATACTGCTACAATTGTTCTTTTATATTTTTTTTCAAGTTGGAAAATACTTAGGTTCTACATACCAGAGATGAGCATTGGACTGGACCCGGACTACGACAAATTTTACCGGATTGAAATTTGGATCCGGACGTAAATTGGTTCATGGATTTAGAATCAGGACCGGATTTGGACTAAGTTAATGGAAAATTGCGTGATTTATGTTGTCGAAAAGCCGTATTTCGTTCATTTTTTGTACTTCATTTGGACTTGGATTTTAAATTATTTAAGCTTGGACTGAGTTGTAAAAAATAAGGACTGGATCTGGATCGCAAAATATGACCCTCCACTCATCTCTGCTACATGTGTATTTACTGGCACGTGCGGTATGTGGCCACATCCCACAGAGGCCTCTCATCACCGGTCGCTGTAGACTTCAACGCTCATACAAACGACAGTTGAATTATGTTTGTTTACAGTAGTCAAGGTATTCCAAAAGAACAATGCCTTCTCACCAAAACGCTGAGTAGGCGTCTGTAGTAGCGATCTAGTCTTGAAACGACTTCCTTGCAGTAATGATGAAAATCTTTGAGTTCCTCCTCTACAACGACGCAATCGTGATCTGCGCTCTTTTCAATCAACATCATCCCCTTCTCTTCCATTTCCTGCAAGACCGGGATCCTCTCCTCGATTCGTGAAAGTATCATCTGCAAGAAGAACGACATTTTGTTTGATGAAAAAAATCGAAATGAAAATCTGAAGATCAAGAAAAACAGATCATAAAATAATGCCCGACTGCTTCGTATCCGTTGTCCAACTACCTACGCACTATGTTCCTTTACGTATGAATTTTGTTTGACAAAAACAGGCATAAAATCTTGTTTGATTTCGATTTAACATTAAGAGTTGCTTTGCGTTGTTCCCAAAGGTGTCCTTTGAGCAAGCGCACTTTGTTGAGCTCTGGAGCGTCGAGAGTTCAACAATTCAGCAAGTAACATCATTTTAATTTCGACATACAGTTAATTGGCGGCCTGCGGCAACACATCGGTGTGTTGTGTGTTGCGGACGAGTGTGCTGTGTGCTGCGGACCAGACCAGTTTGAAAGACACTAAGGAGAGCACTCTATCAAAGCTCAAACATTGCCTTGCAAAGAACTCACCCTGATAAGAAGTAGTTTGGTCTCAATCTCCTCTCGGACAAGCAAGAAGTTCATGATTACTACAACTGTCTATTCGGTTACTACCAGACCTAACCACTTTGTACCCTGTTGATTATTAATGAAGTTAAAAGAATTCATCGAGTTCAGGTTTCACCACCAGCTGCCACCAACTTCGATCCGAGTCAACTCCCACTTTCAACTAGTACTCTTAAGTCGCTGATCTATTTCGTCATCATTTCGACGCATCTTAACGTTGCTGACAAAATCACTGTACACACTACTGTTAAGTAACTCACGAGTCACACCATTGTACGAAAGCGCCGCTTATCCAAAGAAAGGCCTTTAGTTATCGGCTGACACACCTCACGCCAGCAAGCTTTATGTCGAACTGCTATTGTTTAAATACGCGCCCGGCTAACGATCAGGATATGCCTTGCACTCCACTCTCGTATAAGTCGCAAACCAACCGCCTTCCTTCATGTACTCTGTCTGTAGGAGACCGTGAATAAATGCGCTACGTTAGATAGAGCGGCCTACACTTCTATGACAAACGTCGCATTGCAGGTTCAGAGACGCAAACGTTCCCATTCCCAGTCAAACATTGAAAGCTGCGTAAGTCAAGCTGAACGGTTTTACAGTCAACAAAACAAAACGTAATATCGAACGATGGAAGTCTGGCAGTTTTCAAACTTTATATCATCATGGCTGCACGCGCTGAGCTTTGGAAAGCTACATGTTGTTCATAGCCAAGTACTTGATTGCAAGCAAGACCAAAACCCGCAGAAAAACAAGATTTTGCTCCCGAATCTAAAATTAGCTTTCTCGCAGTCACCACCATCTACAAACATGGAGACCCGGGAAAGCGGCAGACATGGCGACCGAGGTCAATTGCAAGGTCAACAGTGACGTCGCCAAGCATAAAATTAGGAAAGAAGCCGCGAGAGTTCCTGCGTATCCTGCAAAACAACCGTATTTTCCCACTGGCTTGTTGCAAGATTCTGCGACTTCACCATGCTGCGAAATGTCGTCGCGCAAAAGGAAAGCTAATTGATGAGATATTTTCTGCTGCAAATACAGCAGCTTAGTCAAAGATAGACAGTTTCGTCTCTTGATTGAACAGGATTTTGATTGTGACAGATGATATTCGCTGTGTCTGTTTGTCGCAAACACAACAACATCACGAAATTGAAATCAAAAGAAAAATGTTTTGATTGTACATATTTTTTCCAAACACATTACTTAACAACCAGCACGAACGGATTTAGGGATTTTACAAAAAGCTGAAAATTACAATTGCAACACTTCCTAGTCTTTAAAGTGTTTGCGTTATTCGTATGGAAATATCAGCAAAACACCAGCTGACTGAAAAAAATCTGCACGTGACTTGTGAACTGACACGTCCACCTTGTTTAGCAAAGTGTGGTTCGAGTCTGATATTAATCAACTGCGACACCGGTTTGCTCGACACTGCTGCTCGCTATCAACCGATCCCAACCTCTGCGTCTGTAGCTGAACCCGATAACAGTTGTGCAAAGTACGATGACTATAGCGAGGGATGCACCAACACCTGCCTTAGCTACGCGCAAAGTAAACATGCAGCCGCCCATAAAGTACATACAGCAAGCAAGTAGTCAATTGACGCGACAGCAAACTGATTGCTGGAACCTGTGTCTGGAAACGACCTCGATTTTATAAATAACCGACACCATGAAAGGAAAAGAAGGTCTGGTCTGAACAGCACAACAGTTATTTGAACACTTTTCGATCAACGACTAGCGAGCCATTTGAATCAGCTGAAAGGATAACACAGTGCACTTTAGTGCAAAGCAACGCAAAGTAGTCACGCGTAATACGCTCGTGTGTGCAAATCGTACCTCAAGCACTGCCAGCGAGCGATGCTCACATGCCGCGGTTCAATCCAATTACAGGGGTACTTAACTTACAACAAACACGTCATAAACACGTGCGACGCGCTGTTTTGTCTTCATTGTATCGCGTTACAAAGAGACCTCGCGACTAACTGCTTCAGCACACGCGGTTGGTCAACCCAGGTTACGAGGATGGAATGAAACTCCGTGCAATCTTGCAAAAGTAATTGTGTATGTATCAGGTTTGCCTGCTCAGAATAGAATTTAACGGATACAGTAACAGTTGCTTCTATCACAAGTTTCAGCTGCTGCTTTCTGGCTGTCCTTGCAGGTTAATCAGCACATGGTAGTGCTTGGGACATCAGGGCTGTCTGACGGAAATTAGCGCCATGTACAACCACATGCAAAGGATTCCACCTGATCAGCAGGAACGGATAAGTGCACGTGTGCCTAATGCTATAACAAATCACTGACTTCATTTGCAATTGAGCTTTTCTGTCTTGGTACGAGAACAGAGAAACGCGCAACAAAGGCCATTATCTGATCGGAACACTGGGATTCAAGTTGCTGAACACATCACTCGGGTAAACGTGATTCAAGCGCTTTTTTCCTAACAGCAAAGTCAGTGTTGCAAACGATGAGCAGACTAGTTTGCTATTTAGTTTGATCTATTCAACACCTAATTCTTCCTATCACTGTGTGACTGATGAACAGAATCGACTGTCTCGGAATTCAAACCTGCGATAGACGCAAAGTGAATGCACTGTCCAGAAAACACATCTCTCGTATCAATTAAGGTTAATGCTTTCTTAATGCAGTTACAATGCGGCAGTGCGTTCGATAGCAGTGCTTGACGAGTTCTGCATAATGCCTTGAGGCGATAAAAGTTTTAAACATGCAAAACTTTATAACTACGTGCGCTTGGGTCGGTGAGGTGGTGGTGGTGGTGGTGGGAGGGAAGGAAAGGATTAACATGGCGGTGCTCGAGCTTCTCATAACAATGCAATGTTGGAATTTGCTTCGCAGCTTCGAGTGGCAGCTGTAAAAGACATCTCTGCCGTGGGTGTCAGTCACTTCCACAGCTGGTGGACTAAAAACTTAATGCTGGGCCGGACGCGTGTAAGTAACAAACTGGTCTATAACAAAAATTAACGAAAAGCTACGTGTTTAAATTCAAGAAAAATTAAAATATAAAAACTAAACAAGCTTGTCCTGGTTTAGTCAAAACAAGGAAAAAACACATCTAATCATTGGAGGCAGCGCTTTCCAATTTTCGTCAGAATCTACTTTGACTCAAGGTACTTCACTGCCATTGCTTAGTTGCAGCAAACATGCGCTAGTTGTTAGTTGCAGCAGCTCCACTTTCATTTCACCTCTTAACAAACTTGAGCTTAAGAAAGGAAACCGATGCAGTTAACTGAAAGATTCAACTGAAAGCTTCAAAACCTGAACAATGTCTTTGGTTGTCTCTTCCTCACATGCAATGCGTCCTACTACTAAGCTCTTTATAACAACAATGTTACGGATTCACAAACTAAAATGCTAACCCCCACTTTAGATTAAAAAAATTGTGTCTTTCAATTTTACTAGACAAGCAAGAATATGTGCAACACCAGGCGTTCTAATGCAGCAGCTTATCAGTCCAATAGACAGGAAACGCTCACCTTGGCTTGGTCCGTTTTGTGTTGTCGATCAGAGTTGGGGCTGAAATGCTCGAGGTTGGTCAAATGCAAGTCTGTCTCGGTCAGCCAAACTAACAACGATTCACGCTGAGCCTCGAACGATTCTCGTCGCTCGATGGCGTGCTTGAGTCGGCGCAGAATCCACGTGACTCGCCGCGACAACTCATCCCAACGCGTGTTGCTGTCGTGGACCTGGGATTGAAGTGAATAGAAATGAAAACGGCCAAAACCTGCGAAGATTTTGCGCAAGTACAACAAAACGACAAAAACAAGGAAACAAATTCGAGCAGCAAACTACTAGAGTAGCCAAACATCGTATTGAGTTTAAATGTCGGCTGGAATTTCGAATCGAAATAAAAATCTTATCGCAGGAGAGCATGTTTCGCTGTCACACCACATTCTGCACATCGTCCGTACGAAACCCACCAGTTGCTTCAACTTGTTGCTGGTGTCCGTCCTGTTCTCTCTCGCCAGCTTCCTGTATTGCTTGTTAATCAATTCCAGTTGCGTTAGGCCCTCGTGGAGTTTACGTTGGAATGCCTGGGAGGTAAAGAAACAAATTAACAAAATTGCAAAAAGAACTTAATTTCGCAACTGGCGTTCATAAAGCAGGCCGGTGGCCACGGGAGGAACTCAGGGGCCATGCCCCCAACATTTGTGTCCCCAAATTTTGTTGTGCCCATAAAACTTTGTTTTAAACATTAAAACAAAAATCTTGCCCCCCTAAAAACGTATTTTTCCTTCTCAACCTTTAAACCTGGCTGCAGGCCTGTCATAAAGTCGAAGCCTGGTCACTTGATTGTTGAAAATTCGAACAAATAGTTTAACACAGGAGTAGTTCCAGTCTGTGAACCAAACCACGCCTGTCAAGAGTATTATTTCCTACAACAATACCTTCTATGATGTCATTGTGCGTCCGAGCTCACCCAGTCTTTTACTGTATTTCATGATTAGTCATTAAACCGGAGCCTGCGCAACAGACACCAACACGAGAGCAAAACCAAGTGCGAATGCAAGACACACCTCGTAGTTCCTCAGCTCTTCTCTGGCGTCCTGATACGTAACAAACTGAGTGTTCGGTTGGCTCACTGTGAACTCACAATCGTACAGCCACTCCCCAAACCTCGCAAAGTCAGCCAAGAACTTCTGCCAGAGGCGCTGCGTATCTTCGATTCTGTACATTTTTATCAATTCCAGCATTTATCCAAGGTGCAAATACAGCACGCTTAAACGAATTCCAACACTATCTGCGTTTTTCGCTTTTTCAGCGTGACGACCAGACAATATTATCTCAACACTCAACACCCGAGAAAGGAAACAGTTTCCATGCATTGTGACGGCACAATCGCATTTCAAGTTAAGGTAACCTACACACTTTCTTAACGATTCTTCAAAATTTAGTGAATAGCAGATTTTTTTTAATGTTGTGCGGCATATTACAAATGCACGGCAATTGCTGTCTGAAGTAACATCCCGGTGACTGCAGTAGAAGTGTCATATATCGGCCATTTCTTGAGAGAAACACAACATCTAAAAAACACAACGCTTATAAAATACTACCATTCAGAAACACAGAAGTAACACTGGCATGGTGCCACAGCAACAACCAAAGAAGATGTTAACCTTAGAAGTAGAGAAAACAAAACAGCGTCAAAGCTCACTTCAATCGCCGCTCCATTGAAAGCGCGCAAATATTGCGCCATCTTCTGTCCAAACTTTTGGTCGCTTCCTCGATCGATTTTCGTTCTTTTTCGTTCGAACATGCGTCGCCATCATGAAGTAGGACTTCACACAGATTGAGAACCGAAGCTACACCCGTGCTGTGCTTCTCAATGTCCTGCTGCAAAGTCTGTGTGAAAATAACATTTAATCATCAAAACGCTGCTGTTACGTTTCGCATCTTGCCGGATAAGAATTCAGGAATCCAACCCCCGTTGTATGGTTTGTAACAGGAAGAGTTAACGCTCCTGTCACGTGATCAGCAGCGCACTCAACCATATCGAGAGACTTGACCCCCAAAAACCTTCAGATATGAGGATTCTAAATAAAGCAACACAGCTTTAACTTATGTGAGAGTAAGCTTCCTAACAAAATACCCACATCTCGGAAACTGCACTCATTACACAGTTGATCAATTTAAAATAAAATGTTTCAACTCGAGCAGTAAACGAGGGTCCTGCTCCAAGGCTGAGGCCGACAATCCGACCAGATGTTAAAACTTTACTAGTAGTGCACTTTCGTAGTCAGTACCTCGCTTTCGAACACTGATTGACAGCTGCACTGGCAGAACAACTCGACAATTGCTTGGTACTCTGGACTGTCTTTAAACTCCTGTTTGTGGTGAGTCGGTGGCGGAGATTCAAGGTCTTCAAGTCGCAATGGAGAGTCAGTTCTCTGCGTGTTACGTTTGCAGTGCTCGGTCGGGGTCCGTCTCACATCTTCTTGCGTTTCTTTCAAACGTTCCTTGCTTAGTGTGGAAGTCAAGATGTCGTCGTGGTTCCGGTTACAATAATCGCACCGGCAATATCCATCTCTCAGGAAATCATCGTCTTCGTTGTAGGAATCATTTACTTCGTAACCGCCGACGTCACCGATTTCGAAGACATTGGAGAAAGATAAGAGCCCTGGATCCTGACAGGACCTTGTCGATTGCAACGGTTCATCTGCCGAACTCGCATCCAAAGAAGTTGATTCTTGAGGTGGTTTGTTCAACTGGTGATGAGCTTCAACAGAAAGCTTGGCTGCCTGCGTCACGTTAGCTTTTTCGCAGGGGTGGATGATGAGGGGTTCGCGATGACGTCTGTCGTCATCACCTTGAGATCCGGCACGTTCCGGTTCAGGAGACAAATCACTCATCCGTAACTCTTCAAGCTCAGCTTGAGAACCTATGGAAGTTCTCATTTGTTCTCCACCGAGTTTTCCATCATTTCTACCGCAATTCACATTTTTCATCACCTGACGTTTTGTTGCTAGTGACGACCTGTCGTTTTCTTCAACTTGCTCACGTGATTTCAAAACTCCGTCGCACTCGGAAGCGTTGTCATGGCAATCGGACGACGCTCCGTGTGACGTAGTGCGGCGACGACGACCTCCACGTCGCGATTTTTTAAGAACAGCGAAATATTCCGGGTTCCTCCCACTGCTGGAGGAGGATGCTTCGCTGACGACGCTACAGTCGTCGGCGTCCGTCACTTCCGCTGCAGCATCGACATTTCCTCCCCTTCCGCCGTGCTTGCCATTGTTCGCTGCGTCGTCGAGCAAGAACGGCGATAAGGTGTAGTAAGTGCCTTGGCCGGATGCACCGTCATTACGCGTTTCCGTTTTTTCCTGACCTGCCCGGAAATCGCCGGTTATGAGCGTCCTGGCGTCAGGTGCATTGTCACATCGTGGATCACGTGATGCATCAGCAGGATCTGGCGCCGAAGACTGGTTCGAAATATCAGAGCGACTGCTGGTTTGTGACGTCACCGCTGCTGACAGCGGCCTCTCAGCACCTGTTCCACATCCACCTGTCGTCAGTTGACAGGCTTCGGTTCGACAACCGGGTCCTCCGCTGCTATGAGCGCGCGCCTTAATTGTTCGACATCTCCCCTCCGCTGCCTCCGAACCACAGTCGGCAGTCGACGGCCCGCCGCAAGATATGAAACGTAAACTTTGGCGATGTCGAATTTTCCGTTCGTTGGACCTCCTCCCCTCAGCTCGCATCGACGGTCGACGCTTCAGGAAGGACTGCTTCCGGCCGGAAGGAGGCGCTGAAGCGCTATCCGTTTCTGACATGTTTGTGACGTCACGAAGGCTATTGTTCGGCGATCGAGTGTTGAGGAGCGTGTTCATCACAGCTGTGACGTACGTGCCATTCTCAACGGCCGAATGATCGTGGCTGTGACGTAATGGTGAATCCAAAGTGATGTTTGAATCGCTATTGTCAAATCGTAAGTGACGAACAGGCGTGCGGGGC
>Ga0210059_1010477_pt1 | contig 14309 bp, 7 predicted proteins | sample Ectturendosymbi2_FD_188042 | JGI IMG/M metagenome (GOLD analysis project Ga0210059, IMG submission 188042) | Ecteinascidia turbinata endosymbiont from Florida, USA - Sample 2 (SPAdes) (version 2) | ecosystem: Host-associated > Tunicates > Ascidians > Unclassified | place: Key West, Florida... | reverse complement strand
CTGTGACATCAATCTTATTTAGAGCTATCCATTGTTACCTAACTATTACTGCAGTTCGAGCATTTTTGCTATCTGCCCAGTACCAAGCAAGTCAATTTTTGATCACAGAAGCCTACGATAGCGCATTGTCTTTGATCTACCAAGAACGAAGAACACTCTAACTGTACTATGTAGTTTCAACCACTTTTGCTTTTGCTGGCTCAAACAACTGCCGGAGCTCGAGCTCCGCCTTTGTGAAAAACTTTGGGTTGCAGCTCCGGACCGCTCCGGCCCAATTTCACCCCTGATTGTAAGACATTTTAGAAGAATAAAGGTGTAACATTCTTCATCTTCCACATTTTCCGCTCGAACCTCTGGCATGATGGGTTGCCAGATATGCGACAACTTTATTCTTCTATGGGTTGCCAGATAACGTTTGAAAAAATACACCAAGCGCTGTCTAAAAAATCCTAATAACACTGTTGGCAAGATGTTTAAGAAGCGAAGACACCAGTCTGATAACATGTCCCAATTGCCTCCCAAAAAAGTCAAATATTGAGAAAAAAACAAACAATTTTTTTGACGCCAACTGTCTCTAAAAAAAGTCAAATTTGTGAAATTTGGCGTCAAAAAGCAAATTTGGAAGCCCTGGGGAGCCCAGGCGGCCTGCACTCTCTTTTTAATTTGTTGACCTGTGAGTGACGATAACGATTCTAGCGCTCCTGAAGTATAAATCCCGCCTTGCCAACACACGTTGTTTTGGATGGCATGGTTGGTCGAATTTTGCATGCGCTGATAGACTGGGTCCAGAAAAACTCCTAATATTGCTACATTGATTCGGGACACTGCCTTGATTGGGTTCAACCCACCTCTGCGAGCTTTGCACTTGGTTTACAGCGGATTGCCTCTGCTCTCTTGCGAAACTTTGAGATCGGCCATGTGAACTGTTGTAGTCGTAACACTTGTGTGTTTCTGCCGTTAGAAAACATCGTTTAAGTTTCTGTAATGTGTGGGTACAGACTAGCACGTGTCAGGCAGCAGTGTGTCATCCAAAGAGGTTCCTTAAAGTTACGCTCAACAGGAGGATTTCTCGGGATCGGTTCAGAATTCGGCCGTAGACAGATCCGTTGCCCAGCTGCGGGTTCGTAAGTAAGTGTGCAATCAGTGTGGCGATCTTGAATTTCCGACCCGACAATAACCAGTAGCGAGAAATCGCTACAAGTGGTTCGTGACTACGGTTTTAACTCTACCTACACATGTCCTGCAACCTCATAGAATTTTGTACGGATATTGTATAATGATTCAGAAGCAATTATTTCGCGTATTATACCTCATTGCCTAGGAGGTCAAATATTTCTATCAGAAAAACACTTGAAAGAATTCGAAAATCATATTCATTTAATAAAAATGATTTAAAACATGAAATTAACTTTGGCAAAGATTTTGCTTCGAAAGGAGTCGAAGCTGCCTATATCGCTCGAACAATTTTTTTATAGCTACTGGAAAAGCTGCGTTTGATTGTTACTGGCAGCTGTAACTCTTCCCGTAACCAGAGCTTCATGCGAGAAAAATTTTTCAAAAATTAAATTCGTGAAAACATTTCCAAGAAACTCCATGACCAGCGAAAGATTGGGTGACACTGATCTATTTTCAGGTGAAAGGTACGAGCTGAAAAATAGATTTAGATGATTTCATTGACGAATGTGACAGTCGACATGACAATCGAAGGATTAAGTTGCATTGAGGTGATGATGATATAAAATTCTAACGTAGACTGTGCAGGGATCTATGTGAGAATCATACTGTTCATTGTCTATTTGTCAGAATCTTTTTAGAGTTAGTGCGTGTTTCACTTATGGCAAGGCGGTCATAAATCAACGCAGGGTTGAAAAGACAGCTTTTAAGGATCAGTCAGAGGAAAATTCAGTGTGAATATCAAAATGAACAACTTTTGTTGAGATTATTCTGTGAAAAAAGTTTTACGCCTGCTGTTACGTTTTGCTATCAGGTGCACGCCCCTAAAACCGATACACACATTCCTACTGCGGCGCTGCTATGCTACTTTAGGCGCCACTGGGGCGGAAACCTCTCTGAGGTTAACTGCACTGAATAGTCCTCACCCTATTCACGCTGCAGATGGGCATTGCACTCGCAATAGTAGTTGCATAACATTGTTATGGTTACACCACAATCACAAAATGTCCATGAGTTTTCACAAAAACGGATTGGTCAGTAATCACCAATCCGTTGGCAAATGGCTTATTTTTCACGTGTTTTGTAGCAAGAATACTTTGACGAAAGTAGTTGGCTATCAGCAGCCTACTTGTCCCTGTCAAAATGGAATAGGTGGTTGGAAGTGGAACCATTTCGCTTTCATGTGAATTGTATTCACTTTCGTGGAGTTGTTTTCGTTCATGTGGTGTCGGCACAATTGTGTACGGAAAATGGTGTTTCGTTTTACATGTGCAGTTCTGTGGAAGTTGCATGGTTAGCACAGAATATTCGGCATATCAGTACACGTGTGTGATTACGTCTGCAGTGGCGTTTAGGTGCCTCTAGTGAATAATAACGCTAGTTCATATTTAACGATATTCACAAGCCTATATTGGGTTTGACAAGGTTAATCATAGCAACTTAACTTTTAAAGCAAGGAAAATCACCATGCAAGATAGACATTTATATTCGCCACCTGCTTTTTTTCTTGGCCCCGCAGTGCCCCGCCCACTGTTTTAATTCTAGAATCGCCACCGAGGACGCTGTGCACGCATCATCAGGAAATCCGTGCAGGAAGTGGACATAAGTTTGAAGACGTGTTTTAGGACGTTAAATACTCTCTTGCGTGAGTCCGAGGATAATACGTAGTTAAGTGTGACAGTTGCAATAAACAAACATCCGCTCTGCATCATAACTGTTAACAGCGGTGTGTTTAAGGGGAGGCGAGCGAGGCACTTGCCTTGAGTCCTCCCTTCTTGGGTGCCCCCTTTGAGATGTTACGCGCGTAAATTTTCCTTATTTTTGGTGAAAAACTTATCATTCACTCATATAATATACTACAAAGCAGATCATAACTAAGTAATCTGCTTTCAAAGGGCTACCTACAGAAACTGTAATGTGCAGGTACTTTCCTTTCAAAGGGGCCCCATTTGCAACTGCAATTTGAAAGTAATCTGCTTTCAAACGGGTCCCCAACAGCCACTGAATTGTGCAAGTGCCCTGCTTTCAAACTTCATTGAAGGGCCCCCTAAACAAAACTGTAATATGTAAGTGCTTCGCTTTTAAAGGGTCCCCAACAGCAACTGTAATGTGTAAGCACTGAGCTTTCAAAAGAGCCCCCAACAGTCACTGAAATATGTAAATGCCCTGCTTTTAAACTTCATTGAAGGGGCTCCTAAACGAAACTGTAATATGTAAGTACTCTGCTTTCAAAGGGGTCCCAACAGCAACTGTAAAGTGTAAGCAGTTTGCTTTCACAGGGGCCCCAACAGCAGTTGTAATGTGTAAGCAACTTGCTTTCAAAGGGGCCTCCAACAGCAACTGTAATGTGCAAGTACTATGCTTTCAAAGGGAACCCAAACAGCAACTTTAATGTGTAAGTAGTCCTTCCTTTCAAAGGGGCCCCAAAGAGCACCTATAATGTGTAAGTACCTTCTTTTCAAAGGTCCCCACCACCATCTCTAATGAGCAAATAAAAAAAGCTTCAAACCAACTTGTATATCGAAAAAATTGTGGGTAAAAATTTCTTCCGAAAGTTTCTGAAAAGTCCTTATCAAATAAGAGCAAACCAAATGATAACGTTTTATAGCAAATGATAACTATTGATACCAAATGATGATATTTAGAGATTGAAGTATTTGGTATATTGATAATTTTATGAAAATGCTACAGTTGAACAGAAAGAAGTCTTTTTCATGTCTCTGAGTTGAAAAGGTTAGACGAAAATCTCATTTCTTGTGATGTTGTCCCTTAGTGAACATTTCCATCAGAAAATAAAACAACATGCAATTGTTACAGCAGGGACCAAACTACATCTTTTAATTTATAGGAGATTTTTTTCTTAGTTTACAAAGTAATTTTGTACTATTGTTGTTGTGCTGCAAAGACTGTTTTAATAAGCAAAGCTACATTCATGCTTTTTACCAGACAGCAGAAATGGCATTTTTGAGTATTATGAGTACTCGTTTTTTCTACAGATATTTCAGGTGGTTTCAATTTAGCCTATGCTTGACGTCACAGTTTATTTAAAGCTTGACTAGTAAATGGTTGGTTTAAGGTAGACTTGGTGGGTGATGTTGAAGTTATTTTGCCAACTCTTGGCCAGTATAACTTAGAACCGTTTTTTCTTAGCACAGATTTAATAAATTGTGTAGGCTACTTGCTGCAGTAGAAATGTTTGCAATAAGGTATATGATGAATTATTTCCTACTTATGCACATTTTTTAAACAACTAGTGTCAATGCAAGATGGGGGTAGCCTTGACTCATTCAGCCTCAAAGCTTTCCAAAACAAGTCTCAGGTTGGATGCTTCTGTATGCTTAAAAAGTTAAAAAGATGAAATTGAAAACAAATTTAGTGTTTTAAACCTTCTTGATTTTTGTTTATAGTTCCATGGATTCCCATAAAGACATGAATGTGAACAAATTCAGGATACCAACTACCAGGAACTTTTTCAAAGGAGAAAGTGCGAAACTTTCAAAGAGGTTAACTTTGTGGTTTATTGATGGTGAATGCAGAGAAATGGGGCGCGAAAATGAAGAAGTTGGAGCGATGCCAACTTGCTATTGCTTAACTTTTATGTGTTGCCAGCCGTGTCTTTCCAACTTTCAGTGTTTTCAAAGTTGTGTATCATGAACATCCTTTTGCATTTTCTCCTTCTGCTACGTCAGTAATGTCGTACTCTCGGGAACGTATCCTTTAGTGACCGTATCTTAGGCTTGATCAAAAGTTATTATCACGGTTGGCTGAGCATGATGACATCATCAGAGGACCCTTTTTTACACTTACCTCGAGCCCCCCAACCCTGAACCCACCACTGACTCTTAATGTGAAAGAGGTATTCAATGAAAAACAGGTCGCGTGGTCACCGCCTCAGATATACCAAGTGGTGAAGCAGGAAACTTAAAGCGCGCGACAATAGTCTGAATATTTTTGAAATCGTTTTTAATATTTCTTTTGTCGTTCCCATGACAATATCCACCATTTTTGTTAAGATATTAAAAACTACAAGAAATGGTGAAATCATTCAGGATTTTTGATCAACTTGCACTTGCCTTGAAAAACAGAGTGTGCCCTGAATTCACTGTATTGAACATGTATTTTTTGCGCTGAAAACACAGTTTGCCCTGAAGTTTTTCAAGTCCTTCCTGAGTGCGCATAGTCAGCGACCACAAAGACAAGTGGTTGAGCGAGCAGCAACAAACACTAAAGTTTGGGTTTATTTCGCATTCAACAACAAAAACAACTTCTCGATGTCTCTCGGCACGCAGACACGGCGTCGGGCAAAGCAGCTCCTGCACGAGGCAGCGAGACCGTCGCACCATGCAGGGTTCGGAAACTATCTCTATGCCGCTGATTCAGCTCTTGCCCAAGGTCAGACCAAGCTTCCGTCTGGGTGCCGCTGCCGTTCTTTGTCCCACTTTGAACGCGGGATCAGCAGACGAATCATTGGCTCGAGGTCTGGTTCTTTGAACTGAAATATAAGCACGGGATACACGTAACACCCATTTAATATTAGCCTGGAAAAGGTCCACATACTGCCTTCGATAATCAAGATTCACCTCTGACAGACGTCACTACTTTTTCTTGTCAGGCAATAGCACAACCAATGCCATCAAAACATTTTTGAAAACGACTGAATGCGAGGTCCTACGCCGAACAACAGCATCAGCGGCAAACCATGGAACTTTTAGAAAAACGCCGAAAAAAGTGAAAACTAAGCAAGATTTATTAACACTGTTGCAAGAATGCGTGCAATCCTCACTTGCGCAAGCGCAGTGTTAAACCTTTTATGAAGTGGAATCGCGGTACCAATCAGTACTGGCAGCAGTAATAAACAAAAATGGCTAAAATGTCCGCAAATTTCACAGTGCAGTGCAGTCGACCGATAGTTTTGACAATTTAGACACTTTACTAATCAGAAGACAGCACTTTACTGCCACATTCATGTGTCGCAATTCAAATCGAGTACATAGCACAGACTACAACATTTCCAGAAAGCACCTACGATGTCGATTTGGGTTGCTCAAAAACGACGAACTAACTTTGTCATGTCTGTCGCTTTGTCAAACAAGTTTCTAATTTTTTGAAAAATCAAACAACAAAAGCTTGACATGCAATCCGCAATGATGTACAGGGTGCTATGAACAACGATGTTCGATCGGTAGAACCAAGTCTGATTTAAAACCCTTGGACCAACCAGCTGCAACTTATATTTGGTGTTTGACATGTTGAATTGGCGCGAAGCCCTTGCTTTGCTCGCTCGCTTTTATCTGTTTCGAGAATGAAAAGTTAAGGCTTGTTCAATCCGTCGTTCACACTGCGCTGTCCCACAGGCTCGGAAGTGCCTGAGGTAATTGGGAAGCTGTGCTCTGAGCTCAACTGATGAGGTCACAGTGGTCGAAGCGGTGACTGGCTGGAGATGGACAACGATCAACGAATTGACTCTGAGGGATTTCGTCAATTTTATATTCTTACATCAGGCAAAGTCTACCGTTTTATTATATCTGTTTACTGACCACTACTACTACTGAGCCGCATACTTTCATTCTGTGCGATTGGCTGATGCCGATCTATTGCACAACATAATTACCGAACTTCAATTCGAATACAATCATCAGATACGTCGCTGCGCTCATGCGAGGAGCACTCCGTTGCGCACTTGCGCTAAAATCCCGGATCCCCTATATTTGTGTTCAACGGCGCACATTTAATTTTTCTGCATGTTAGACCGTCGGGAGACAGGTTAGTTTTACCATGTTGATGAAGTGTTGTTGCGATAATAATTCTGCTCAGTACGAGAGGAACCGCAGATTCAGACATTTGGTTCATGTGCTTGACTGATAAGTCAATGATGCGAAGCTACCATCTAACGGATTATGACTGAACGCCTCCAAGTCAGAATCCCGCCTGGGAGGCAACGGTGCAGTTAGACGGCCGTTGGGCTGTTGCTGGAGCCGATATCCGACCTTAAGCGAGCGCGGCAAGGGCCGCTCCCTAGAAGGTGCATCCTTCTGTTCGAAAAACGGGGTACTAAATCATTCGCATACGACCTAGTTGAAGATCGGGGTGTCGTAATCACTGGAGCAGTCTTTTCACTGCGATCTGTTAACAGTAAGATCTATCAATTTGTCCGCTTGGAGCGCAGGCGCTAAAAACCCGGATCCACTACATTCGTGTTCAACGGCGCACATTTAATAAAACGATTAAAATCGAGAAGTGAAACTTGCTAGTAGAACTCATTACAAACTGATGACGTGATAATCAGAAAGACATGAAGTTAGCTGAAGAGTGTGAATCAAGGACTACGGTTGCTCAACCAGGACAAAATAGTACGTTTGATATGAAACAAACATTGTGTAAAACCCTATAAACCGATTTTCAGAATAGGTCAAAATCATATTAAAGACGTGTTTGATAGTGTCACAGCAAAATGAATTAATAACCGCAGTAATGAGACGTAAAAACAACTTGCAAACAGAGATTTTCGATATAGGTTTGTTTCAAAATCGCATATTTCGCTACAACTTCAATATTCTCCACTAGTTAAATAGCTACATTGTGGTCACGATGAAGATAAGAACAGTGAAGACGTGCTTACTTAAACAAAATTTTGCTTTGATTCATGAGGAAACCTGTGTTACAGGTCATTGCGATGTGAGAAGAATTAGGCTGGAATAGAGGTTCTAAACCAGTGTTTCCCATTTTTTTCTCTACCGCGCCTCCCTAAGTAATGTTCTTTGTTTCAAGCCCCCCTACTTTTAAATAAGTTGTACAAGACGTTCAAAAACTTCCCATGTTGTTTAGCGCGTAAGCGCTCGCGCCCAGTGATGGGATTCGACTGGTTCGGAAGAACCTGCTCTTGGAATTTCTTAATCCCGAGAACCGGTTGTTGGCTTAAGTCAGGGGGTTCTCAACTTACCCCCATGAACACCTTTTACTTGTAACTTATTTTGGCAAACCTTTCATAGACCTTGAAAGTAACTAAACTCAATAATTTCCCTTGCTAGACTGTACCAGTTGGCAACATAAAGATCAACCTTTGCGCATATATTGGGTCAACCAGAATGGTATGCCATTGGAGACTGTGACAATTGGAGAACCTGTTATAGTGAGTCCTGTGTGAAAGAACCTGTTGTTAAAAAATTTGAATCTCACCACTGCTCACGCCCCTTTATTGACACCCCCTGGTTAAGAACCACTGTTCAAAACAGGCGAACTTATAACAAATCTATGCAGAAATTGTCAGTGCTTGTTGATAGGGTTATGGCAATAAAATTTAGCGGTAACTGCAACGACTATAAAACCAGCACATAATGCAAGTACATTGAAAATACCAACTTCATCTGGATTTTCTGCCTTTGTCATAGCTGCCAACAAAGGTGGCATACGGATGTATGTTGGAACTTCACATATCTCTTGAGATTGTGGTTTATAACTGAGATAGGCATCTTCACTATGCTTTGGTATGAGTCTCCATATGTGCTCATTAGTCTGAAAAAACAAAGAACGAGCATGCTGTGAACACTGGTCATATTGAAAGTAACCTGTGGGACTTTTATGACTTCTCAGTAACATTTTTAAGCACCTCTGAGGGGTGACAATAGCACCGACTGAAAATGAAAGCTATTAATATTGCAATCGCACTAAACTCTGCAGAAAACATTTCTTAAACTACTGAATGAAGTTATGCTTCATGTGCTATAGCAGTTGCATACAACAGTATGTTTACAAGGTACTTCAGAGCTTTAAAATATACAGTTAAGTAGTTATACTAACAGAAAGGTTAAACTGTAAGCTTTAAGCTTGAAACAATTAACTACACTGCAGATTGTTTCGATGCGAAGATATGTTCTTGATGTCCATTGGATGTATTAGTTTATCTTAAGGTCTTCTCTTGCTGTATCTCTAGGTCTGAACTAAGATGTAATGTAATTTCACTTTTTTGCTAAAATATTTGCATTTAGCACTCTTTCAATTACTTGCAATCCACACCTCCATGAGTCATTTGCAAGTTTGGAAATTACTGCAAATTACACTTAATTCTAGCCAGTCATGTCTGTTTTCAGTCCCAAAGCCCTCTTGGTATTGCCCATGTAGATTTTTTTATTGTGCAAAAGCTTGCAACGTAATAAACATTGTGTCAAACCTTGTGTCTGACCAGCAAATGTTTTACATGCTTTTTTCACGGCATCATTCCGTCCAGTAAACTGTTCCCACTTTTTACTGAATCACTTCACCCCTCTTTGTTTTTATGGAGCTTAAGGATATCTCTTCTTATTACAGTTACCATCTGTCCCAACATAACTGTAGATATTTTTATTTTGATAAAAACATGTGCTGTCATTTGTCATGTAGCAACTAGCATGTGACAATGTCCACTTTGAGGCATTTCCTTTTAGAGCATTTTGATTTTGGTTATAAAAATAACATCAATTCAACATGTCTGTGAACCATACATTCCATTGGATTCAATTTATAAAAAAACTGCACAGTAGACATCTTTTGTTTACCTACATCTAAAACACAAGACTCAGGTGATTGCACACAGCATGCATATAATACTACTGCATAATAACCAGTTTCAAAATTGACTTACATAAGGGATTTCCCGCTCATAGCCTTCATTGCGACCTTTGTGAGTTTTGATTCCCCACGCAAAACCACAATCCATACCCTGAACAAATATTTTCACATCACTTTTGCACACCTACTATAGCTATAAGGATAGAAAAATAAGTTGGAGATGCCTATCTTTAGTCTTGTGTAAAAGCATAGCCACACTTGGAAAAATCAAATTCTTTTGAGTAGGTCAGTTTGTTATGAACAGAATGTGTGGAAACCAGCACTATAAATAAATGGAAATATTTTTTAAAATAACGCTATTGCAACAAAAAAGTTTATATTTTTAGCCAGCATAATGCAAATCACTAGTCAAGAATTAAAAAAGATCCGACTAGACATTAGCAATACTTGAAAACTATTATCAATTACACTAAACTTACAACACATCACTGAAACAACATTTTCAGTACTCAAGAATTTGAGTTATACAACTTAGAAGTAAATCAGTTTGTAAAAATGCAGAGCAAAATTATTGACTGCTAAAACATGACGAAGATGCTGAGACACTATTAAACAAATTACACAGTAAAAATTTCAGTGCCAAGCTCAACCTCAGATTCCTTATCCACATGAATGCGAGTCAATCTCCAGAAGGTGGGACATGGATCATGAAATGTAACAATAGATGTTACTAATCTGCCTATTCCCCAGTTTGGCAGCTGAAAAAATTTTGTTCTGTAAGTGCAACATGCATTTCATAAATATCACATGACTAACCATGCTGCATAAATACTTACAAAACAAAGAAGTTGAAACAAACGCTTTTCCACTTTACGATATTCTAAAATTTTCGGAGAAGGATTTTGGTATTCAATGGTTCTCATGAAAGCACTTGGAGATAACTTGTACTTCTTGGAAAGTTGAGCCTGTAAATATTTATCAGTGGAACTTCAGCAGTATCAGATAAAACTTTACATAAGATAAAATAAATGCATCACAAAACATGATCCAAAGGGAGGTGCTATAATGTTAACACAAGGAAAACAACAATAACAATACTGCTGACATTGACAATGACATTTGATAATTTACAAACCATCAGCCTCCTCTCAATTTTTTGTCCCACTGCTGCCATTTCAAAAAAGAATGAAAACTTATGGAAGGTCAAGCAGAGACACATGTACTGTTACAACCACATACTATGCCTAAAATTTTTTGCAAAAAAATTATTGTGGTTGATTTTAGCACAATGTCTGAAAGACAAAAAAGATACAAAACAAGTACACACAAAATATAAGTTTGTTGACAATTTCAGCCACCAATGTAACACCAGTTTTTTGAGTAAAACTTTCAATACAATCACACAAACAAAAGAACTAGGCCTACCACAAATAATGTATCACACGAATGCAGTGTTGCCACTGTGGCGGCCTGGAGATGGCGCCACATGAAAATAAATGGTCACCACTAGATGGTGCCCATGAGTAACAAGTCACTGTGATAGTCACCACAAGCGAATTATCGTAATTCTCTTATCCCTATATAATGATAGTGCAACCTAGTAGTAGTAAAGTGAACTCGTCGAGGGAGCTTTATTGCTGCTGGTTGCTTTCCTGCTAGTTAATGCCCCGAATTGCCATCTTTATCTTGTGCATGCCTCATCAGTAGTTCAACGCGATGCAGTCAACTGCAACACCGCTCTGTTGTTACAGAAAAGTAGTAGGCCTAAATTTCACGATAAAAAACACTAGATTCACAAGAAAAACACTAGATTACAAAAGCAAACTTACACACAGTGGAAATGCCCAGAAAATGTATTGCAATGCCAACCATAATAATAGACGTTGTGCAACTCATTGCAAACCACAGATAACGAAAACGGGAGACAGCACTCAGCAGCAACGCTTGTGTTTGTTTGTACAGGTCACTGAAACTTTTAACAGATAACCAAGTGACTTACCAGCGCTTTAACACAAAACACATTATATTGTCTTGTGTAATTTAACATTTAATTAGGTCGAATTTTTAGCAAATTTCAAATCAATTGCACTAAATCAAACCGTCTCAATTACAGTTACAAGTACACAAAATTGTGCCATTGATTACATTTAGCTCACTCACAAAAAACACGAGATAGCCATAAAAAACACAAGAACACTACAGTAGATGAAATGAAAAAACACTAGATCTAGTGGAAAAACACCACTAGGAGTGGCACCACTGCACGAATGCCAATCCAGACTCCGGATTCCGTGGCAAGCGCACGCACGATTTTTTTCATGATTGAAGTGTCACGCGACAAGAAATGAAACAATTTGCCTGTCACACTTATGCAGAAACCAACACGCTCTGTTAATTTTTTTCACTCAGAAACCATATTTTTGCGCAAACGTTTTTCAGTGAGGTCTTCGATTGCACATCACAAGTTTTGACAAGTATTCCAAACGAAATTATGATTTAGGTTCCTGATAGAGTCAGATTTACTTGTGGCATGATAACACCGCATATAACATGGAATTCGTAACGATAAGAGCGTGATCCTTGTTGAGTGGGGAAACTCAATTATTGCTTTTACGCGGAGGTTCGTCGGTTCGACTCTTTCTTTAGTTTGCTCAGGCAACGCAGCATTGTGGCTACAACATGCTAATAAGAATTCGGAATGTTGAAATTAGTTGACGATTCTGCACCTGAGTGTTGTTGAAATCCTCATCAACTGATATTGTTGTTGAATTTTAATCAATTTATAATAAATTAACCAAAAAACTGATTCTCACAGGGAGAGTTTTATTAGATTATTTTGTCAAAGTCTAACAAGATTTAAAATTTATAATCTCAGCATATCTGGGGCAAATTCTCCGACACAGACCAAAGCAAACAATTCCGTCCCGTTCTTTACTAAAATTCCGGCCAATCTACAGTAGGCCTACTTCATAACATCGACTAAACTTTGGGAATGGGCAAGTAGAACAATCACTAGTGAAATATTTCTGAAGCATGTTTTTAAAATCAAACTTTTACACTTTGCAAAATACTTGATTGAAGTTGCACGAAAAGTTGCATGTGAAAAAGGAAAAAGTTGCAATATAAAATTCCTGGAACCAGCTTAAAACATCGTATTACATGAATTCTGAGTACGTATTTATGAAGCTGTAAAAAAATTTGCAAAAACTTGCCCTACTTAATAACGCCTGATGACAAGTCTAACAAACAGCAAAATCAAGCTATTCATTTTTTTCATTGGCAACCAAAACTTTTCCACAGATCTGATCTTCCGCAGTCAACAGATCTGAGGTGATAAAAAACACGTTTCAGTCCAGTTGTGACTTATGACTAGCTGTGCATTAAACGCTGTCTTATCCATTTAGAAGGGCTGCTAGCCTGAATTATTCCTCACCATGCACGACGCTAGCATTGGAAAATGTTCAATTGCCCACCAAAAGGCAAGATCCTGAGCTAATCTTTCGCAACAATGGGTTCTTCTTGTTCCATCATAATGTTATAACTGCTGCGGGTCTACTGTTCTAAGCGCAATGCTGGCAAACAACTGTAGCAGTCACGCTAGCGCGACAGCTACATTTGAGCAAAGTCGGCCAAAGCAAGACATCGACATAGGAGAATCTGCAAAGCAAGCCTTCTCAAGTGGAAACACTGGCCCTCAACGCAGGGTGGCACGTATGGGCCACGACCAGAAAATCTGATGCGATTTGTTTTCGAAATGCGTTTGATTTACTTCTTTTTGCAAAATGAAAAAGTTTTCAAAAAAAAAGTGAAAGTGTTTCCGAAACGAAAAAAATGTTTTTTTAAAACGAAAACGCTTTCAAAATGAAAACGTTTTTCAAAATGAAAACGTTTTCTTTTATAAATCGTTTGCAAAGCGAAAGTGTTTTTAAAACGAAAATAAATTGTTTTCAAAACTGTTTTTATTTATAAATCATTTGAAATTTGAAAAAGTTTTGCATTTTTTTTGTTGTTAAACAAATACCGGAAAGAAGAAAATTTCAGGATGGCAAGCATGGGCCAACATTCGCTTCACTCGTTGTTGTTGACTACAATTTTTCACTGTAATGAACATAAATTATCGACGGTATCCTAAGACAGAGCATTTCATACCTACAAAATATCCAGCAACGCGTTAAAACTGGGAGTAGAACACACTCAGCGCTACGTCAGTGCAGTTCACAACTGCAAATTCAAGGCTGCGCGAATGTCTCGTCGAATAGCATTCGATCAGAACGTATGCGGCTGGGGTGGCGGATACCCAGGGTTGACAGTTTGAAACTTGCTAAACTACGCAAGAATTGAGAATGAGCATGAAGTACACAAGAAAACTTTCTTTTTTATTATGCGATTGTTATACAGGGTGTTTCACAATTGTTGAAACAAAGCGGCAGCTTCTAAAACCTTTATCGATGACCTTATTCATTTCTCTCTTTCCAGATTGTCATAGGGAAATAGTTAACCTTTCTATATATTAAACAAAAAATAGTCTAATGATGCCTTGGTCGATGGAGCAGAAGATCTTTTGTGTAAAGACATATTACGAAACGAAGTCT